>ENA-OZFZ01000871-OZFZ01000871.1-human-gut-metagenome-genome-assembly--contig:-NODE-871-length-13695-cov-4.421481_pt1 | contig 13695 bp, 8 predicted proteins | sample MGYA00244621_ERZ653640 | MGnify/ENA primary metagenome ERZ653640 (study PRJEB26926, sample SAMN06165019) | human gut metagenome | biome: ENVO:00009003; feature: ENVO:2100002; material: ENVO:00002003... | reverse complement strand
TTCTCACGAAGGCCCTAACGGGAAGGCTTATGCGAGCCACGGAAAGCTACTTTCGGGATCCTTCGCGATTGAGCGAGGAAGAAATTGACCTTATTCAGTCCCTGGGAGACACGTTCGGGGGAACGAAAATCAAGTTTCGCGTGCGGACGGAGAAAAACCCGGAGACCGAATATGTCCTAAGACCGCGCAATCCGGCGTCTCAAGTCGACGAACCCTTGTGGGCCGCCGTCACTATGACGCTAGCGAAAAAGTCGGGGCTTAAAGCCCTCTCGGGACGCTTTATCCCGAGCCTCGGGTATTTGGAAGAACGCTTTGATCGAGCAGGCGGAAATCCCCTCTTTTGCCTTTCGGCAGCAACGCTGGCAAAGGGCGGCGACAATGCCGCATCTGTAACCTGGCTGGATATTGCCGATATCCTCAATCGTGAAGGGACCAAACCGAAAGAAGATTTACGAGAGCTTTTCTCTCGCCTTGTGTTTGATATGGTGGTTTTAAATAGTCGCGATACACCAGAGAACATTTGGTTTTATCGCCATGAGGGAGGCTGGAGGCTTTGCCCGATTTCGTACGGGCTTTCCAAACCCTCTTCGCTCCCTTTCAGAACCTTGCAGACGGCCGTGGTCGGAAAAAACACCCTCGCCGACACGAACACGGCCCTCTCGGTTGCACGCTACTTTAATTTAAGCGCACGCCAAGCAAAAGAAATTATTCTCAATACGCTTCGAGTGACGCGTGATTGGGAGAGTACGGCGAAGCTTTACGGGGCTCTGAGAAGCGATTGCACGTTGATGCAAAGCGCTTTCGCTGCCGAGACGGTCTGAGGGTGGCTCATTGCCGCTCTCTGTGTCCGAAAGCAGCCAAAGGGCGTCGGCCGCTTCGAATCGGTGCGCCAGGTACGTCAAGGCTGCTTCTTTATCGGCATCAATACCGCCTTTACGATTAATCCAAGCGAGCAAATCCCGGCGTGATTCCAAAAGCTCATCGCGATAGACAATGAGAATGAATGCAGCGACCAGGCGCGCTTCTTCCGAAGGCGTATCGCTCAAGTCCTTGATTGCCTCGGCCGACTCGGCATCTAGTCCGAAGCGGCACAGTGAAGATGCACGGCACGGAATCTGCAGACGCGGCAAGTTGACAAATGCCGACTTAAACGTCACGAACGGAGAACGAACCAACTGCCGAAAGCCCGATGTCCTAATCATTTAATCCCCTCCCTAAAAAAACGATTTCCGATAACCCGAATTTTAAAGGTTCCGAGATGATAAGGATCATTAAGTGATCTCTTTATTTAGATGACTTTATCCCTGAATCATAAGGAGAATTCCGTAAATGCCTAATGATCTTTTCAAAAGAACCAGAGACTAAGGAAGTGCTACTAAATCTAGAAAGGCCCCCTACTTTCCTTCTAGATTTAGTATGGGAATCGGACTCAACAAAAGATCATGCCGGGCGTTCTCTTTGACTTAAATCAAAGTCACGGAAAAGGTCTTTTACGAAAGGTCGTCTGATTTCAAAGACCTTTCTCGTTCCTCGAAAAGCAGGACTTTTGCCCTTCAATCGCCTTAAAAGCACCCATAAAGAAAAAACAGCGCGATACAATCCGAGACACACGAATTCGGGGGGCGAATTCGGGAAAAAGCCCTGCAGTCGAGTCAAACCCGCCGCAAGTCAAGGAGTCCTTTATGTCAGAAGCACAGCATCTTATCGACCGCTTTATGCGTTATGTTGCCGTAAGCACGCAAAGTAACAGCAAAGTAGCAAAGGTCCCGAGCAATCCGAACGAAATCAAGCTTGCTGAGATCCTCGCGAAAGAACTCACGGCCATGGGTTTTACAGACGTGGAGATTTCCGAATTCGGGTGTCTGACGGGAAGACTTTCCTCGAACCTACCTACGGGTCAAACAGCACCGACCGTCGGCTGGTGTGCGCATTTAGATACCGTGGACTGCGGCCTTAGCCCTGATATTCACCTGCATCTTGTGAAAGATTACGACGGGGGTGATATTTGTCTTAATCCCGAAAAAGGCATTTGGCTTAAAAAGGCCGAGCACCCCGAGCTTGCGCCTTACGTCGGAGACGATATTCTCGTGACGGACGGCACCTCGGTTCTCGGCGCCGATAACAAAAGCGGTATTGCCGTCGTGATGGAGGCCTTGAGCATCGTCACACGCGAAAAGCGCCCGCACGGGGATATTTTCGTGGCCTTCGTACCTGATGAAGAAATCGGCCTGAAAGGCTCAAAGAAACTCAATCTGTCAAAATTCCCGGTTGACTTTGCCTACACCGTTGACGGCGGAGAACTCGGAGAGGTTGTTTACGAGACTTTTAATGCCGCCGAGGCCGTCGTGACCATCCGAGGCATTTCCGCACACCCGATGAATTCCAAGGGCGTTCTCGTGAACCCTGTCTTTGTAGCGCATGACTTGATTGCCCTTTTGGATCGGACGGCGACCCCCGAATGCACTGAAGGGCGCGAGGGCTTTATTCACCCCAAGTCCGTTGTCGCCGGAGCCACCGATGCCGTCATTCGTCTTAACATACGCGACCACGACAAAGCGCGTTTTGAGGCGAAAAAAGCGTTCCTAAAAGAAGCCCTTTCCTTTTTGAAAGTGCGCCATCCGCGCGCTCAAATGACCCTTTCCATTACGGATACATATGCGAATATTGCCGACGCGATTACCCCTGAAAAGCGCGCGGCCGTGGAGTTGCTGATCGGTGCCGTGAAAGACCTTAATCTTCCGCTTAACACCGTTGCGATGCGAGGCGGCACGGACGGCTCTTACCTATCCTCGTGCGGGATTCCGACCCCCAATTACTTTACGGGCGGGGCGAACTTTCACAGTTATGCCGAGTTTTTGCCGATTACACCCTGGGTCAAAAGCCTGAAGACAACGCTTCGGATTATCGAACGCTCGATTAAGATGCAAAAGGAAGCGGCATAGGGAAAGGCCTAAAGCCCTCACCACTCACGGTAAGGAGGTGTGCCTCGGCCCCGATTAAAAATCCCGTCCGAGGCACTTCTTTTACGATTCGAATCGACTTTAGTTCTCGGAGACCTTTTCAGGCGTCGGGGCTTTTGCCAGGACTTTCTTTTGCAACACCGCCCCGAAAAAGCCGTCGGTGTCCGTCAGATTCGGGAGCATCACCAAATCGTTTCCGAAACGGTCTCTGACCCAATCAGGAAGGTTAATCCCCTGCTTGGCCAGCACATCCGTAGCGCAAAGCGCTTCGAACTCGGGATGCCGGCTCAGAAAATCTCGGACAACGGCCTGGTTTTCTTCTTCAAGAAGCGAGCACGTGGCGTAGACAAGACGCCCTCCTGCTTTCACAAGTTTGGCGGCTTCTTCGAGAATTGATTTTTGAAGCGCATTGATGCGCTCAAGTTCCTTAACATTTAACCGCCAGCGCAAGTCGGGATTGCGCCTTAAGGTGCCGGTTCCCGTACAAGGCGCATCGACCAAGACGCGGTCGAATTTACCCCTTAAGCGCTTGACGCGTAAGTCCTTTTCATTACGTATTGCCATGGGGTGCACGTTCGACAAACCGGCTCGTCTCATGCGGGGCGTTAAACCGGCAAGACGTTTTTCGTTGACGTCAAAAGCATAAAGGCGCCCCGTCGAGCGCATCGCAGAGCCGATAGCGAGGGTCTTGCCGCCCGCCCCTGCGCAAAAATCACAAATCATCTCGCCGCGCTTAGCACCTATTAGGCGGGCGACGAGTTGACTGCCCTCGTCCTGGACATCGATTCGCCCTTCCTGGTACATCGGCCATCGCATTAAGCCCGGTTTATCCACAAGGCGAATTCCGTCCGGAGAAAAAGGAGTTTCCTCTCCCTTAACGCCGTGGTCCTCAAGTTCCTTTAAGACATCCTCGCGTTTGGCTTTAAGGATATTGACGCGAAGATCAAGCGGAGCCCCTTCTTGCGAAGCCTTGAAAATATTTTGTGATTCCTCAGGGCCGTATTGCTTTTCAATCCGGTCATAAAGCCAAAACGGCATCTCGGCTGCCACTTCCGGAGCGGCCTTCCCCATCGGCTCAGAAAGCATATTCTCAAGAGGTCCCTTGTCGCTTCCGAGAATCGAATCGGGAACGGCATCCTTGCCGTATTGCAAAATGAGCGTTAAAAGTGCTGCAATCTTCGGAGCCCGAGCAGGCGCAATCGGTTTCATGCGGTAGGTAATCGATGCTAAATGCCGCAAAGCGTAGAAAATCGCCTCAGCCAAAATCGAGCGATCTCGGCTTCCGAGTTTGGGATTGGATTTAAAAAAGGCCTTCATGAGCTGATCGGCCGGTCCGTCAAGCTTCAAAATCACCGCTAAGGCGCGTGTTAATTCCCCGACAATCAAACTCGTGATGCGCACTTTTCCGGGATTGATTTTGACAAGGCGCTCATGACTGGCTTTACCTTTGACAATGCGTCCCTCTTTTTGCGCTTCGCGGTACGCATCTTTTTGCCTCTTGTAGGCGGCCTTCTGGCGCTCCGTCATGCGACGCCCCGTTTCGGTGTGTTTGGTACGCACCGGAGCAAAGGGCATCTTCTTTTTAAACTGCGGTTTTTCAGACATCGGAATCGTTCTTTACTCGATTAAGTTATCGAAAACAGCAAGGTTTTGCGCTGTTCGGGCGCTCATCATAACGCGACCGTCCTGTAATTTCACAGCGCCGGTAGCAACAGCGTGTACGCAACGCGGGAAAAGCACGTGCTCCAATTTAAGTCCCCGGGCTGCGAGTTTCTCCGGGGTATCGGTCGGCACAACGGGGACCACGGCCTGTCCGACAATGGGACCGCCGTCTAATTCACAACTTGCAAAGTGCACCGTGCAGCCGTGAACACGCACGCCGGCTTCAAGGGCTCGCTTATGGGTATCTAAACCCTTAAAAAGCGGAAGCAGCGCCGGGTGAATATTCAGAATCTTTCCTTCGTAGTGATGAATAAAGACTTCGGTTAATACGCGCATGAAACCGGCAAGAACGATGACAACCGGGTCAAGAGGGTCGATAACCTTAATCATGGCGCGCTCGAAGCTTTCGCGGTCCGGGTAGGCTTTGTGGTCAATAATTGCCGTCGGGATGCCGAGGTCTTGTGCTTTAGCAAGCCCTGCTGCATCAGGACGGTTGCTCACAACAAGGGCAATGCGAATGGCCTCTTTGTCCCAGTGGTCTTTTTTAGCCTGTTCGGCAATGGCCACGAAATTTGATCCGCGGCCTGAGATGAGGATAACGATGTTTTTCATAAATCTACAAAATTTATAATTTCAAGAGCATTGGAACGGTTTTGATATAATCATTGCAATGATTAATATGTTAATGCATAAAATACACGTTTTTTTTAAATTTATAAAATTTCATGGTGGAAATTACATACTTTGTCTTTATCGACTGCAACTTGACGCAACTACATTAGCAACCCATGTAGCCCATGAAGAATGTCCAGCCTCTGGATTCTTTCGTACCACCTGCAGTGCGCTGCTCGATTCTGCCGAGAAGCATTGACGAACACTCTTTGGAAATCCTGTATTTGAGTTTTTCCTTCTCAAAGATTATTTCAGGATACGACTTGAAATATGCACAACAAAAGACAGGTTAGTATTTTCCATTTAAAAAATGCAAAGCAGAATAGCCGTATTTGCTCCCCGGTCAGATTGTTCTCGAATCATTATTAATAATGGAACTAGTTCCCGCTAGAGTTAGGTCTCTCTTGGTATTAGTTTTACGTCTACAGGACTAAACCTTGCTATTCTCAGCGATTTCACCAAAACCAAAGACGCATTGCTCTAGATTGAGATTTTGTCTTCAATCTGGTTCGCAACACTTTGACCATTGACTTCCTTTCTTGCCATAAGAAAAAGTCCTCGCCCATTGGAGTTTTTCTCCCAAATTGCACCAATTTCCGCCTTTTCCTTGGAGTCATCGTTTGTAATCAAAGCTTCGCCCTTGTATTCAACAACAAGGATGCGGCCATCGTCAAGTTCGGCCACAAAATCTGGGTAGAAGTATCCGGAAGACTTAGCCAGCCGGAAAGAATATGGACTAGATTCGATGTTGCGAATCCAGCGTTTTACATGCAGATTGTCCTCGATGGCTACGGCACAAAGAAACTCTTCCCTTTCTTTTCCTCCTTCGGTCTTGGCCCTCAAATCGTGAATCGAAGAATAAAAATGCTTTTTAAAGTCTCGACCGCCTTCTTGGGGATCATAGACATTGCGCGGCGTATACCGGCTCGAATCGTAGTGGAAGCAATAAATATCTTCATCAGGCGTTGGGCATGCTAAATCTAGTTGGCGTTGGAAATTCTCTTTACAAGCCTGCTCGTAGTTGTTCGCCAAAAGTCGTTTGATAGCATTGGCGATTTGCACGCGAAGTTGTAGCATTTGTGAAAGAGAGAATTTAACTTCTCCAATCAGATACTCATGCACAATCTTTCCGACAAAAGCGGTCATGACCGCACTGGTTACATCCGGTCGGTGAACTTCCTTTTCAAGCCATAAAACTAAATCCTGAACTGTAGTCGTCAGAAAACTATCCTCGTCCTTAGTTTCAAATACATCTTTCTCGAGTGTCTCAACCTGAAGTTTTGCATGAGCATTGACATCCAGTTTGGAAATAAATACGACCTGACGCGGCTTGAAATCCACCAAGCGCGTAGCATACTTGTTTGGATTCCACAAGCCGTCAATCCCGGAAGATTAATCTAACACGCGGCATTCACCATCATCGGGATCCAGGAAACAAAGACAAGGAATTCTCGGAAATGGCGTCTTCTGATTATCCATTGCTGTCTTTTGACTGATAGCAATATGGAAATTCCTCAAAGAATTTTTGATACCTTCCTTGGCTTTTATACTTTCATTTCTGCCAAGAGTGTCCAAGATTCTCTGCTCGGTTTCTTGGGTTATACCCGGTTTCACGGATATCAGCACCCCCTTTTTAGGTTGGGCATCCAGAACTTCAATCACTTCCTCTAGGTCGTTTTCCTTGATTTCCTTTTGGACCTCTTCGGGAGACTTGCTGACAGGAATCACAATTTTGATACCTTGCTGTTGCTTTTTTGGTCCGAAAAAATCCAACTGGACGTCATCTGGGAGCAATTGCTGTCGGGATTCTTTTCCATTTTCGATTTCCACCAATGCCGTCGATTCCATCTTGTCAAAACCCATAGTTGCGACAAGACGGTCTCGTAATGTCTGAGCCAATACCTGGGTGTTTTCAGACATGATGTTGGCATAGGCGCAGTTCAATTCTTTATTACGTCGTCTTTGGGCATACGGCATTCGCAGCACACGCCCCAAAAGCTGTTCGATGTCCTTGGAAGACTGGATGTTCTGCAACCCGCAAAGTACATAGGCAAAAGAACAATCCCAGCCTTCTTTCAAAGCCTGGATGGTGATGACAAAGCGAATTGGGCAGTCCGGCGAAAAAAGATTGACGTCTTCCAAATCCTTTTGCGTCCCGGTGGCAATGGCGATTTGCGCTTCAGGAATGTGATGAGATTCAATCAGATAGTCGCGCACCTTTTCTGGAGACGGTTCGCTGCCCTTCTTCCGAGCCTGAATCAGGACAATCGGACGGAGGTATTGGGTTTCATCGGAAGCCTTACGTTCCAGTTCCTGGCGCCTTGCGACCGTTTTGTCCAGGCAGGCTTGCCAACCCGTCTGGGTGTGTTCGTTTAGCAGCACCGGCAGCTTAATCATTTCATCGGCTTTTAATTCCCAAGCCGAGACCTGGTAGATTACGTTGTTTTTCGTCGTCGGCGTTGCCGTGAGTTCCAGGAGCACACGCGGTCCGAGGCGATTCAACGTGTCAAAGAACCTGTCGGTTCGATTGTTGTGGGCTTCATCAACGACAATGTAGGGGTGGTGTAGTCGCAGAAGATTTGCTACGGAATGCTTGATTTCGCCGACATTGTGTCGTTTGAGGTAGGAGCCGTCTTCATTTACCTGGGTATCTTCATCAGACACACGCTCCAAGCCTTCGGCTTCCTTTATCGTCAGTCCGGTGAAATGAGCCGACAAGTCTTCACGGAACGAGTAGACCTTGCGTTTATCCGTGTCTGTGATGTTGAACGTTTGGACGTTGGCCACAATGATTGTGCAGCCGTTTTCAAGGTCAGAGCGTGAAAGATTGGGTAACTCGTCAATGTCAATGGCGCGAACGAAACGAAAATTTTCTTCTAATAGCTCCCGGTAGGGATGCCCAGATGTCGACAAGGTTTTTAGCGTTTGCTGCGTAATCACGTCCGATGGTGTGAGCCAAAGTACGACAGGGGCGCCGCCTGTTTGGAGGTACATGTCGTCAACCACCTTGATTGAGGCAGCAGCAATGACCGTCTTGCCGCCGCCCGTCGGGACACGCAAGCAAACAGCTGGGGCGCCGTTGAAGCGGTCGTGATAGAGCGCTTTGCCGCTATCAACCCAGTTATTGTTCTCACAAAGATCGGCGTAAACCTCTGCAACATTGCCGCTTTCACTGCACTTATCCAGGAACTCAGCCAAAACAGAAAGGGCGGTTTCTTGGTAATTCTTCAGCTTCATCATGACTTTATCCCCGAACGTTGTAAGGAATCTGTTTGAACGTAATTTGAGCGGCTTCAAGCTCTCGAGCCGTGATACCAACTACGGCATCGGCGTAAATAATCTTCGGACCCTGGTGTGGATACTGGGTTAGGAGCAACTTCATCAACTTGCGCGTGAGTACATTGCCCATACTCGGTACCTTGTCTCCAAGAATCCCGTTGTAAAGAAGGTAGATGCCAACGCCATTGGATTCTCCTAAAAACGGTTTTTTTTCAGGAAGCGTCGTCGTCTTGGTTTCCTTCTGCCAAAGGTACCCAGCCAACGTTTCAAACGTAACCTTTGGGTTAATGTTTCCATGGGCATCAAACACCGGCTCGCCAAGTTCGTAAAAACTGAAGGTGCCACCGCCTTGCCATTGGACGCTTTCACTGATGCCGCCTTGCTCGCCTTCAATCACTTTCTGCAGCCTAGGGATGCAGTGAGTCTTAGCGTGTTTACCCATTTCAATACCAATGTATTGCCTTCCCATCTTATGAGCAACGGCGATTGTTGTACCTGATCCTAGGAAAGAATCCAACACTATATCTCCAGAATTTGTGGCTAAAGTCAGAATCCTTTGAATCAGCCGTTCCGGCTTTGGCGTGTCGAATATGTCTGTGGGATTAAACGCTTTTACTTCCTCACGAGCTTCATGGTTATGTCCGACATCTTCAAATCTCCAAAGGGTCCTAGCACAAACTCCTGCATTTCTTAATTCGGATAGAAAAGTTTTCCTAGAAGGCGTTGCCTTACCATCTCTACCAAAATAAATCTCGTCATTGTTATCTAATTTTTCAAGTGTTTCCGGAGAGAAACGCGAGAAAGTACCGGCTGGGGGCGTGAACGTAACTCCATTTTTGAATGTAAATGAGAAATTCTTGCTACTTGAAACGTCTGTCCCACTTTTGGCATGCAACGGAGTAGATTTCCATGGTCCTTTTGGATGATTGTCAGGATTTTTATAAGCCTCATTCATTTCAGATGTCCGAGGCAGGCGATTTACATGCCATGAATTTTTATCTTTAGCATAAACAAGTATAAAGTCATGATTGTCAGATAGATATTTAGCGTCATTTGAAACAGTATATTTTTTCTCCAAGATTACAGAACAGACAAAGTTTTCTCGTCCGAAAATTTCATCCATTATTACTTTTAAATAGGCTTGTTCGATATCATCAATCGAAACCCAAATGGATCCATCTTCTGATAAAAACTCTCGTAATAGGCTTATTCTCGGATATAGAGTTGACAACCACTGCGAATGTTCAAGATTATCGTCATAATGTTCGAATGCACTACCAGTGTTGTACGGCGGATCAATATATACACACTTTACCTTGCCTCTAAAAAAGGGAAGTAATGCTCGAAGAGCCAACAAATTGTCCCCATGAATCAACATATTTGTACTGAGAACTCCTTTTTGTTTCCCGTAAGTTTTAACAAACTCCAGCAAATGAAAAGGTACGTTCTTCGCAGCACAGCGTGCGTCCCTATCGTTGATCCATTGCAAAACCGGCATCTTGGCGTCCTTCTTTTGTATTCAAATCTATTGTTTTTTTAAATTTAGTTTTTTCAATCTCTCTGGCCAACAACTAGCTCATTTGTCGTGTATTTCCAGTTAGTCTGTCAGTAAGTCTAAATTAAGCTCAGTCGTATGTAGAGTCCCTATGTGAGCGTTAATTTTACTTCCAATCCAGCACGGTCCTGTACAGGCCCAAGAACCCTAATTGAACCGCATTTTCAAACTGCCATTTCGGTATTTCAAGCCAGCGCCCTTTGCCGTCTTTGTCGAGGATGATAATTATTCCGTAGAACAATCCATACACATTGGGAGTTTAACTCCGACCTTATAAATGTCCTCATAGCCGTGGACAGCAACTGCATTTCGAAAATCTAGGAGATCAGGCGCCTCGTTATCTGGATAAACAATCAAACACCGGATATTCGAGTGCATGTCTTGCACTTTTAATGAAGTATATGTTTTCGTGAGACGACTATATCCGGAAACCTGTCTTGCATCTTCCATGTCAATTCCCTTGGTCTTGTACGTCGGCTTGTATTTTGCATCCGCGACAAAGGCCTCCCACCCCTCCTGAGTTGAATTGCATAGGTAATCCAGAACCTGATAATGGATATGCTGCTGATATTGGATTTTTCCCTCAGAACCAACAGCCTCTTTGAGTTGATCGTACACATATAACTCAAAAAGTTTTGGCATATTTATCCAATAAGGCGGAGTCTCCCGACGTTGATTCACAGAAAAACAAATGCCATAGTTGCAATGCCGAATAAGTTGTTTAGCCAACGACAGGGCTTCCTTATACTCTTTGTAAATTGGATTGTTCTTAAAGGAAAACAACAAGGACTTAATGTCCGATACGGTTGATACACCCTCAAACGATTCATTGCACCAAAGGGCCTTGCGGCGTAGTGACCTCAGGCGAGTTTTATCTGGATCTAATCTAGCAAAGTTGCTCAGACAATTAAGACACAGGGTCAGGGCGTACTTGAGAATCTGGTTTTCCGAGCTATCAACGCCAAATTCTTGGGGTAGACAATGAAAGACAGAGGGAATGGGGTTATTCCATTGAGAAGACAAGGTCGTGCTCAGACGGATACGTCCCTTAATTCTGTTTTTAAAACACTGGGAAGTGAAGTAAAACGACCGTTTCAATCCATTCTGAACGATGCGAGAAACCGAGCAAAGAAAAAGAACGATTAAAAAGAGAAGCAAACCATCCGCTTGAGTTTGGACCAGCGGAATTCTGGGCGCCTTGAAATCAATCCAAAACAGGTTTTTCATCCATTCTTTTCGGTCCGCTTCCGAAAAGTCGTCTAATGCATGGAACGCATTCGAAAAGATTTCAAGGTAGTTTAAGCGTTCCTGATCTGAGTCAAGTTTGCTCTGAACATGCAGCGATAGACGGTTCTCAACAAGCCAATCTATTCCAAGGAAATAAGATGTTGACAAAGACAGAGCCTCTTTTTCATGCTTCCATGAAAAAGGACGAAAACCTTCTCCTCCCAAGAGAATCTTGTCCTTTTTGTCTTGCAAGGTATCGAGAATATCTCTTTCTTCTTCCGAAAGCGAAGAAATGGGAATATACGTATGCTCTGGACAAGTAATCATTCTTTCGGCTCTTCTACCTTACCCACCTTGAAATACTCGTGCTCAATACGCTCGATTTCCTCTCGTGCTGAAGGGAAGAGAACCTCGTCCCTTATGTACTCGTCCAAAATCGGTCTGATGTCGTATTGCCACCGAATGCGAATGTTGGCATCCTCTGTTTTAAAGAAATACGATTGACCCAACCAAACATCGGCAAAGTTGTAGTCTGGATTAAGAAACTGGCTCGGCTTAAGTTCCGATTTATCGTCCACTTCAGGAGTTTCAACAAACAAACGGCTAACCCGAAAAAAGAGTTCCTTGTCAAACTCCTCTCTATCAACAACATGCGGATAAAATTGAACGAAGCCGAACCGACGCCGAACCGCATAGTCAATATTTCCAATGCTTCGATCGGCCGTATTCATGGTTCCTAGGATGAATAAATTGTCCGGAACAGAAAACGTCTTCTTAGAATACGGCAAGACTACAGAAACACCCGATGCGCCGATTCCCTTGTCTCTCTTGTCGACTTCGATGAGTGTGATGAGTTCCCCAAAAATCTTTGCAATATTTCCGCGATTGATTTCATCGATAATCAGAACATACGGGAGCCTCTTGTTGTCAAGGGGTTTGGATTTCTCCACACCGTTTTCTCTTAGAAAGTTCAGTACTTCTGCCGCTGTTGTTTGCAATTTATAGACGGTTGATAAAGTCAGCGATACTTGGTTATTGAGACTCAGAACATCAATGGGCTTTCCCCTATACAACCATTTGACATGCCGGAGACGCTTGTATTCTGGCAAAGAATCATCCCATTGATAGTCGCTGACAATAACACCAACAGCATCGCTTTGAGTGCTGGAATAACAGGAAACAACTAAGTCTCCGATTTGCATCTTGTTGATAAAAGCGGTCAGCGGTGCCGGAACGTAGCCGCCCTCGAGCAAGACCGACTCTGGGTCTTCTCCAAAATCATCCCACCCAATACGAATGACATCGTGAGTCAGGCAATATTCTCGCACCTCATTGGGACCGGCCTTCTTAAGCGATACTTTCCAAACCGTCGCATTGTCACGGATGCCCTGTGTTCTGTCGATTTCTTTTACTTTGGCATCCAAACAGCACTGTTGGAAAATTCCAGAAACCACTTCGTATCGGACGCCTCCGCACGATTGCTCTCCGTCTGTGTCGGATACCGGCTTATATCCCTCAATAAAATCTTCGTAATCCATAGACGGATGAAATGTCGTAAACCGAATTCGCCGCTCACTGACAAGACGCTGATATTCCTGCTCGATGTCGACTTCATCTGAGTATTTTGCGTCACCCTCGATGCATAGACGGACTGCTATCTCCTTTGTCGAATAGGTCTTCCCCGTGCCCGGAGCCCCAACAAGGATTGCATTTTTTTTGTATTTTAGAATTTCTAATGCTTGATAAATCTCAGGATTCAAATTATCAATCTGGTGGTCATCGTCAATTACATTTCCTGTCGTGCCAGTTTTCAGTCTGCGCTCTTCAGCAAGAAGTTGCATTCTTTTCGAGAATTCCCAATAGTCCTGCCCTCGAATCTCCTCTTGGAATCGTTTTTGTCCCTCTGCGACAGGGGTTTCTTTATGAAACATCCTCGTAAAGTAGCTCCTAGCCCCAAATGGGAACAGCCACGGGTGGTTTATATCCTGATACAAATACGCTACTTTCCAAAACAGCACCTCGTGGGTTGTTGATTTGGAGAGTTCAATCAATTTCGAAAAGTCATGTTGCCGTGCTGCTTGGGCTGTATTGACAATTAATTCTTTAACTTTCTTAAAAGTCTGTTTCGGATCCTGTCCTTTTGTCGTAACGTACTTATTTTGTTCGGCACTCCAATAGACACCAAATTTGATGGCACTACCACCTGCAATGCCATAAATGCGTTTTGTGCCAAATTCAAGCCAATAGCAGAAATAGTCTTTGGAATTTCCAGGGTCGGTATATTCCTTAAGCTGTCTCTTATACACATCTCCGAGCCCACGAGACGCTCATGAATCTCGT
>ENA-OZFZ01000865-OZFZ01000865.1-human-gut-metagenome-genome-assembly--contig:-NODE-865-length-13741-cov-5.255224_pt1 | contig 13741 bp, 10 predicted proteins | sample MGYA00244621_ERZ653640 | MGnify/ENA primary metagenome ERZ653640 (study PRJEB26926, sample SAMN06165019) | human gut metagenome | biome: ENVO:00009003; feature: ENVO:2100002; material: ENVO:00002003... | reverse complement strand
ATTCGTCGGCAGCGTCAGATGTGTATAAGAGACAGGGATATTGTCTGCCATTTGTCCCTTTATCTCATCTGGCGCATTTTGCATGATTTCTTCCAAAACAGTTGCCGCTATCTCGTCGGTCTTTGCAAGGTCTGCCGGATTTCCAGAAGTACATACCCATCTGAACGGACCAAAGCCATAATCAAAGAACATCGGCCCCATGATATCCTGCACATAAGATGGATAACGGAACTTACCGTTCGCCTCACAGATATCCGCTCCCGCACGTTTTGCCTGCAACAAGAAAGCATTGCCATAATCGAAGAAGTACATGCCATCGGCAGCAAGGCGGTTTATGGCAGCCACTTGGCGGCACAACGAAGATTGTACATGTTTACGGAATTCATCCGGATTCTCAGCCATCATCGCCTTTGATTCCTCGAGTGTCAAGTCCGCAGGATAATAACCGCCAGCCCATGGATTATGAAGCGAAGTCTGGTCACTACCGATATCTACATGCACACCTTCTTCAGCAAGGCGTTCCCAAAGATCCACCACGTTACCGACATAAGCCATTGATACAGTACGTTTCTCCTCCACGCTACGTTTAATAGCAGGTATCAGTTCATCTAAATTGTCATGAAGTTCGTCCACCCATCCTTGGTCATAACGTTTCTTCGCAGCCAATGGATTTATCTCAGCCACCACGCTTACGACACCGGCTATGTTTCCAGCCTTGGGTTGTGCTCCCGACATGCCTCCAAGTCCTGACGATACAAACAGCATTCCGTGGATATCATTCGGACCGCCCTTTTCACTCCGTTGTTTACGGGCAGCATTCAACACCGTAATAGTTGTACCATGCACAATGCCCTGCGGGCCTATATACATATAAGAACCTGCCGTCATCTGTCCATACTGGCTCACACCAAGGGCGTTCATACGTTCCCAGTCATCCGGTTTTGAATAGTTAGGGATAACCATTCCGTTTGTCACAACCACTCTCGGTGCATTAGGATGTGACGGGAACAATCCAAGAGGATGACCAGAGTACATTACAAGAGTCTGTTCGTCTGTCATCTCGCTCAGATATTTCATGGTAAGCCTGTACTGCGCCCAGTTCTGGAATATTGCACCATTACCGCCATAAACGATTAGTTCATGAGGATGCTGTGCCACCTCTGGGTTCAGGTTATTCTGAATCATCAGCATAATGGCCGCAGCCTGCTCCGAACGGTGAGGATACTCGTCTATTGGTCTTGCATACATCTCATAATGCGGACGGTAACGATACATATAAATACGTCCGTATTTGTTTAGCTCGTCAATAAACTCAGAAGCTAACTGTGCGTGCAGATGTTTTGGGAAATAACGCAAAGCATTGCGCAAAGCAAGCTGTTTCTCCTCGTGCGTGAGTATCTCCTTGCGCTTTGGCGCATGATTTATATTGTTGTCATAAGGCATCGGTTCGGGAAGACAATCAGGGATGCCCAGTCTTATTTCTTCAGCAAATGTCATAATAATAGTTATTTATATTCGACAGACCATTTTCTATTCTCGTTACAACTTAGCCTCGACAAGTTTTGTAATCTCAGCCTCTACGCTGTTTGCCTTGGCTATTAGCTGATTTGCCTCGTTTATCAAAGCTTCTGCTTTCTCACGGTCTTTCAGTGAACCAGCGTTTATCTTCACGTTCATACCTGCTCCAAGCACAGCGGCACGTGCTGCCAATGCGCCTACTCCGGCATCAGAAACACTGTTTGGATTACCCGTTTCCACCATCTTTCGGCACACATCAAACACCTCGAAAGAAGCCTTCATTGTTTCAAGCGGCACTTCTGCTGCAAACAGTGTTGCCTTCTGTATGGCTTCCGACCTTGCAGCCTTCTCTTCCGGTGTGTTCTTCGGCATACCAAATGCAGCCATGATGCGGTTGAATGCTTCCGTATCCTCATCGACAAGGTGTAACAAACGCTCCTGCAGAGACATGCCTGCCTCGGCTACGCTTGCGAACTCGCTCCACTGAGCATCCCAACCAGGCTTGTGGCTGGACAGATTGGCAACCATTGTAGCCAACGAAGCTCCCAACGCTCCCATGTATGCAGAAACGGATCCTCCTCCAGGTGCAGGACTCTCACGAGATGTCTCTTCGGCGAACCCCTTCACGCTCATGTCTACAAGAAGATGTTGCTTTTCGGCATTTTCCGCCATTACATATTCTATTATCTTTTCTTCCGGTTTGAATTCCTTAAGGTCGGACAATCCCAACGATTTGATAGCGATATCAAGGATGTCTTTCTTAGGTATGCCGGCAGAACGTTGCTGTTTGGCAAGGAAATAACGCCCTGCCTCGATAAGCGTCCGTTCCGGTACAAGTCCCACTATTTCTGTTCCCGTAACACGTACCCCGCGGTTCTGTGCACAGCGGCACACTTCGTCGAATGCTTTGTGCAAAGGAGTGACATTGATATCTGTTATATTCATTGATACTTGGGCGATACCGTACTCGTCGATATACCATCCGATGGCTTTAGTGCCCTTCAATGTTCCCGGCTTCATGACAGGATTGCCATCTGCGTCAAAGAGTTTCTTGCCCACGATAGGATTGCCTTCGCGCATCTGTCTACCTTTTTCTCTCACGTCAAAAGCTATGGCATTGGCGCGTCTAGTAGAAGTGGTATTCAGGTTGAAATTCACAGCAATCAGGAAATCTCTCGCTCCAACGACCGTGCATCCTGTACGTGCCACCTGCTCGTCAAACGGGCGTCTGCCAAAATCAGGAGCCTCTGCATCATCGTCGATACGCTCCGCAATGCCCTCATATTCACCCTTGCGGCATACCGCCAAATTCTTCCGCTCAGGAGTGAAAGCCGCAGCCTCATAGCAATAACAAGGGATGTTCAACTCTTCGGCAATCCGTTTCGCAAGGCGACGCGAAATCTCCGCACACTCTTCCAAAGTTATTCCGCTCACTGGCACAATAGGCAACACATCCGTTGCTCCGATACGGGGATGCGCACCATGCTGCTGGCGCATATCGATAAGTTGTGCGGCTTTTCCCACCGCTCTGAAAGCAGCCTCCACCACATCGTCCGGCTCGCCCACGAATGTTACGACTGTACGATTTGTTGCCTCGCCTGGATCAACATCAAGCAATTTCACACCTTTTACGCTCTCTACTGCATCCGTAATCTGACGGATTACGTTCATATCGCGACCTTCGCTGAAATTAGGTACACACTCTACTATCTGCTTCTTTTTTGCCATAGTGTTATTATAATGTTAGTAGTATAATAAGTATTTTTAAAAAGTATCGATTGACACGCGGTAAATATAGCAAAAGAGAGGGGTTAAAGCAAGAAAAATGGCAAAAAAACATTTATCTTGCTGTATTTACTATAAACAAGGAGTCCGAAGTTTACAATAAGTAAGGAGATGAATATTCTTTTCCCGACTGGATTAATTGCATAACTCAGGATACTTTGTTAATTGGTAACGACAATTTAACTTTTTCACCTAGGTGATAAATGCTTTTCATTAAGGTGATAAGCTAAGATGCAAATTCAAAAACATGGACAACACATTATCATCCTGTTTATGCAACGAGCCAGGCTGGCACAAGAAAGAAAAACATACAAGCTTATGACACAGTGGAATAACTAAAATATATGAGACTGCCGTTGTTTAGAAGTCTTCCTGAGGAGAGACCTGTTTCTTCCACCCGGCACTTAATACTTCTGGCCGGGCACGCAGACGCGATACCAACAATTCCAGCAGGGCTTTGTGCTCGCCCAATGTTTCTATGTCGCAACACACGACAACCCGGTCTCCATCTCCTTTATAGAAGAGAGAATTGAGCTTTACATCTTCGTAAAAGACGAGCGTATCCATGATGAGCTTCTGTATATTTGCGGACACATCCTTGCGGCATTCGGCATGGACAGAATAATGGAACACACCCGATGCCTTTTTCTCGATAAATGTGCATAACGGACGGAAAAAGCAATGGGTCACCAAGACACACACCACCAAGACTGCCGACTCTTTATATAATCCCACACCGGAAAGTGTACCGCAGGCTGCGGAACACCAAATAGTGGCTGCCGTATTCAATCCCCTTACGGTAAATCCATCTTTCAAGATCAATCCACCACCAATGAAACCTATTCCTGAAACAATCTGCGCTGCCACGCGTGAAGGGTCTCCGGTGGCAGAAGTCATGGAATAAGACAATATGGTAAATGCAGCTGCTCCCACGGAAACGAGGATATTGGTACGCAATCCCGCATTACGTTGGCGATACTGCCGCTCCACACCGATAAGAGTGCCCATAAGGAAGGCACTCCCTATCCTTGCTAAATAATCAACAAACGGTATCATAATCTTTTTTCGGTAAAGGTAAGTATTTTTCAGATTGGATAATATTAAAAACCCATTAGAATTGGATTAGAAATCCATTAAATAACAAAGTCTTTTACATTTTTATGAGGGACTTTTGAATAAAGATTTGCATTCCATTTACGCCATCTGGAAATTCAATAGGTCTGACTTCTCTGCCTTGGTCTTATTTCCCTTGGCTTATCGGCATCCTGTTGTCCTATTGCATGTTGACACAATCTGAAGACACTGTATATCCGTGCATTTAAACGTTGGTTGTAAACTCATGTAGCGGTGAGAAGATTATGAAACATAGCATTTTAATTATTTTAGGCTGTATCAATTCTTACCTATCTTATGCACAATGTTTCCATGGTGAATATACTACGGAATGGCAATGGGATATGAAGAAGGAAACGAACTGGGTCAATCTTCTTAAATTGAACCTGAGCGTTCCGGTATGGAATAGAATGGGTTCTTTTGAAGCGACTACGATTCATGTGGTGAAAACAAATGAATGCATCATTGATGATTGGCAGACCTTTTCCAATATCGAGGAAGAGAATGAGCTGGCAGTGATTGCAGTCTTAGGTTACATGCATGAGTGGAAAGAGTGCCAAGGAGAAAAGCATTTCTTGCATGATGCAGCATTCGGAAAACACATGCCGCAAGAATGGTTGCTACCGATACGGTGAATTCGGATGCGCTTACATGGATAATTGCAATCAGTGCGGAGTGACCGGACAGTACGCCCTATTCCATCAAGGTTCGGAATACTCGCTGGAAGTCACATGGAAAAGGCATCTCAACAACTCTTTGGCCATGCAACCCTCTTTCCATTATATTTCTAATGGGAAAGGCAACTTCATGGTAGTCAGTGCCCGCCTCTATTGCATTTTTTAAATGAATGGCAAATCGTAATCTGTTTGATAAACGAAATGAAATTACTGGTTATCATCCTGCTTTATATCATAGGTTGCTTGTATGTCATGAGGCAAGAGAATAGACGGAGGCACTGCAAACGGTCCAATCATAGAAAAGCAGAAAGAAGAACAGACTCAAAACATACGATTTCAACTCCTTCATAAAGTTGTAAAAACAGGTCTCACCTTCTCTCACCCACCCATTCTTGTAGGATAAATGGTTATATCGGGTGAGAGATAAGGTGAGAGGCTAAATAGAGAAGACTTTTTTAACCCAGCGGACTAAACAGCGAATAGACAAATAAACGCCACTGAGTGAAACAAAAGTTCCTCCCAACATCAGAATCCATAGAACAGTGAGTCTTAACCAAGGTCTTTCAGCCAAGAAACGGAACTGAAGGCTATGCAAAGCCGGATAAGCCCAATGTTGCCAACGGCTCGAAGTATTTTGGTAACGGCTTGTTCCACGCTGCGGATTGATATAATAGGCACTTTGATCCACATCGTCAATCGTTACTTTCCAAACAGGAAGTGGAGCTCGGTATTTTCTCGGCAAATAATAGGTATCGTAATGGTCTAACCACTCAAAATGGATTTTATTTTCTTGCCCGTGCACCTCCTCTATGACTTTTCTAATCTGTTCTTGTGTCAACTCCAACGGACGAAGTTGTTCAGTAGAGGCATCCACCCAATGTCCTTTACCCATTTTCTCTGCTGCCAATGTGTAAATCGGATAAGATCCAAACGCATCCCAAGTAAGTTGCCGAACTTCCCCTGGATAAGCAGCTAATGCCTCACGATAATCTAATTTATAATCGGTCAAGGAAGGAGTAATTTGATTCATACGTACCTGCGGGTTAAAAGGGAGTTTCGGATTGAGTATCCATCCTTGCACATTCGCAAGAGACATCATTCCACTAAAACAGAACGTCAAGACTATAATCCCGAAAAGAGTACCTCCTAAATGATGCCATTTGAACCAAAACTTCTTGTAAGGCGTAAGCATCTTTCCTCTTTGGCGAGCCAAACGAATATCACGTACACAAAGATACAATCCAGCAATGCACATCACGCAACCAATTCCGGACAGCCAAACGACCACTTGGCTCCAGCGAATGAGGTCTTGTCGTAAAGAGGTGAAATAAATCCAATGAGGAATGGGACCCATCCACGCCCAAAAACGGCTTTTCGCATCTGTCAACTGTAACACCTTCCCTGTCTTGGAAGAAAGATAAAGTTGATGTTTGCTTTTATCTGCGAAATGATATTTATAGATTGGGAATTCCTGGCGCAACCGGCTGAACGGAATCCACTGTTCCAATTCATTCAGCGTATCAATCCGGGCAATCGGAGCATCCACCCAATGTGTAGCTATGCGATTAAAATCAGGAGTAGCTGGTAGTTGATAGCTGCTGTCCGCTGGCAAATCATAACTATTTTCCTTTCCTTGAATATGGAAACATGGAATCCCCATATAACTATCCAATGTCAATTTCCGGATTGTCTCTCCTGCCGGAAGCCGGGTTGCCAATGATTCTATAGAGGGCAATCCCTCCGGAGACAGTGGATCCATCTTCTTCAGGCGGTCATATTCATTGACACTTGGGAAGGTATGATAAATCATGACTAAACCCGAGAAGAACCAAACAAGAAACAAGATGCCGAGCGCAATGCCCAGTACCTTGTGAATCCCTTGCATCACTTTTGTGACTGAAACCATAGTATAATTAGGTTAGTTGATAACAGGATTATCAAAGTTTATATGAAATAGCCACTTGGAAATTACGAGGCATACTTGGAACCATTTGCATTCCCAATGCCTGATTATAATAGTCCTTGTTGAATACATTGTTCAAGTTAAATGTCAAATGAACATTGTTTGGCAAACGATAAGACAAGCCCAAGTCACTAATCCAATAAGCATCAAACCATGTCGTGTTAGATGTATTACGATAAACTTTGCCAGTATAACTGCTACTCATGTGGAATTCTAAATCTTTCAATACTCCTCTTGGAATGGTGTAACTACCATACGCATAGAAAGTCTGGTTCGGCACATTGGTTTGCCAATTGCCTTTCGTACTATTCAGAGACTCTTTGGATGCTGTTGGATCATTTCCATAAATGGCTTCCGCAAGTGTCTTGTCTTTCACCTCTGCCATTTCACGAATCTTTGAGTCATTGAATCCGTAACCTAATGTAAGAGCCAAAGAGCTAACTGGCGAGAAGGTTACATCGAAATCAAAACCTTTGGAATCCTGGGCACCCACCTGTCCGATGACTCTCTTTGTTACCATCTCTCCATTCACATTCTCTTGATAACTTGAGCTGAGCGTAGCAGTACTATTCATCTTTCGGATATAAAACATGCTGGCATTGGCAGTCAAGAACTGGTTCAACTGATACTTGACACCCACCTCTGCTTGATATCCTTTTTCCGGCTTGAACACCTCTTCATTTTTCTTCGGAGTAAAACGCTCTCCTTTTGCATCCACATAAACCACATTATCCTGATAGAAGGTACGGATTGGCTTGAAGAAAGAAGCAAAAGAAGCATAGAGTGATGTGTTAGGATGCGGCATATAAACAGCACCGAAACGATAAGTCAACGCCCTGTTCTTGATTCGATTGAAGGTTCCATGTTCTTCATACTCACGTTTGCCTGTAGGCGTAGCTGCCGAAGCAGACATATAACGGAAGAAGTCATAACGTAAGGCTGCCAATACTTTCCAGTGTTCTCCCAATTCCAACAGATCTTGTGCGTAAAGGCTGTTTGCATAATGGTGGGAAACAGTAGCCTTTGAGAATTTAGAAGTCATGTAACCCATGCTATGCGGGTCATAAACAGAAACATGAGAATAAAGTCCCGGTCCTTGTACATCGACACCCAAATTGTAACCAGAGTAACTGGTTCGGTTCAACGCAACGAATGACCAACCTCCCATATAATTATGGCGAATATCACCGGTTGTTGCCTTTCCGCTCATCTCTAATGCGTTGCTAACAGTTTTTGCAATGTGAGAAAAGCGCAAAGGATAAGAAAGATACACTGTGTCCAAACAGATATAACGTTTCTGACCCTTTTTCATATAGTAGTGGTCATAAATGGGATCATCACTTTCCAAATAATCCAACGACTCTGTTCCGAAATAGTTAATGTCGTCATCAGTAAATGAAAGACGATCCATCAGTTTCACATCATTGGCAAACTTATGGGTATATTGTCCACTGATATTCCAACTATGGTTCTTCATGAAGTCCGACTCATTGTTGTAACGAGCTTCACGATCCAAACCTGGCAACATGTCATTTTTGTGAAGATAGAGCCGGTCATTGCTGGCACTATACACATCATTGGACATCAAAGCTGGCAAACCAATTTCTGTTCCGTAGAAATCTCGGTTGAATCCGCCTCGCACATCTAACACGTCTTGTTCGCTCAAGCGGGCTTGCAAAGCCAAATAACCTGAAAAGCGACGATTTCCATTGGATCTCCATCCTTCTTGGTCTGCATAGTTTACATTAGCATAGTAATTTACCGGCCCGGCCAATTTCCCTCCCATGCCAACCGTAGCTTGTTTGTTTTCATAACTGCCGTATGACAATCGAGCGTTTACTGTCGGCTGGGCACTCGGAGATTTACGTACAATATTTAGAATACCACCAACCGCAGAGTGTCCATACAAAACGGAAGCAGGCCCTTTTAGCAACTCAATGGATTCTACACTTGACAAATCTCCTATCGGATAGGAATTATTAATAGCCGAACGCTCATCCCGGACACCATCCACCATCATCACGGCATGGTCAAATCCTCGCACAGAAATCTGTTGAAAAGCACCGTAACTGGTCTGAATGCGGATACCGGGCATAAAGCGAACCGCCTCTTCCATATTCCGGATACCACGTAGTTCCAAACTACTCGCCTGGATATTGCTGACTGATATTGGCAAATAGTTCATAGGGACATCCAATTTGGTAATTTGCGGACGAGCCTTATAATGAGCCGTGGCAACAACCTCTTGCAGATTAAATGTTGTGTCTGCAAAATTAGTGTAGCCTTTTTTTTCTTGTGCCTGAAGTAATGTAACCGACAGGCAGGCTAATGGAATACATTTTCTAATCAAATTCATTTCTCTTTTGTTTAGTTATTATTTTAATTGTTGTTTTTTGTTTTTGGCAGCTTAGGGAAGTGCCATTTCTACATTTCCGTGAACATGATTGATGAAATATGGCGGATTGCCAGTTTCACACACAAGGAAAGAAGCAGACGAATCTTCTTCTATCCAGAGATTTCGATAACAGCTTCCGCCGTATCTGTCGCTATGTGAAGCCTCTTGCAAAAGCACAATTTGAGACATGACTAGGACACCCCATGCCGAAGCACAGGAAAAACCACATGAAAAAACTTTATTCATTGTATATGACATTCGTAAAAGATAATCCTGACCCCGGGAATATCAATTTTACATCATGCAGAGGCAGGTTTCCTGACTTTCCCCGAAGAGTCGCCTTCCCGTCCGTTCATGAAAGGACAGTGGCAAAGGAGTGAATGACTCTTCACTATTGAGGGGATTACAGTAGCGGGCACTGCTCCGGATTTACACCGGATTCCCTTTTATGATTCCCTTGTTTGCATAATGAAAGGGAATCATCACCTCAGCGGCAGCAAAAGTAGAAATAGTTTTTTATTACACCAAGGCATTTTCAAAAAAATCGTTATTTATGATATAGACTTAAATATCCTTAATAACGGCATCCCTTTAAAGTGTGTCAATATTAGTAAAAAGTTAGAAGCCGAGGTCGAAAAAAACAGTAATCAAATGGAATATCCAGTTACAATAAGAATTATGCTACGGTAAACTCCAGTATTTCCACGAGAGTACTGGCAGACACTGTTTATTTGTAATAGCAAATAACTACACCCTTATCCTAAATAGAAGACTTGTTAGCATATTTACTAACGATATCGTTCCATCTCGGAATCTCAAGTCGTTTACCATAATGCTTTTCATAACTCTGAATAAGCCTGTCCTTCCAATGAAGCGCAATTGTAACCCTTGTATCAGGGTATTGGTATATGGTCTCTTCCATTGCAGCTAGGAAATCTTCCAAACTTTCAAACGGCTTAAAGTCCGTACGTTCAGAATACCAAGTGGCAGGACGAATATTTACTATTACTTTGTTCTTGTACTGGACTTTTACAGGCCATAATCCACTTGTACTGCATATTTCCCAAAGGTTTTTCAACCATATCTGCTCAATCTCCACCACACCATTCTCCATCTTGTATTTTACAAGCAGATACTTTGACTGGAGTTTCCACGGTTTCTCAATTACAAGGTTGATAAAGCTACGGAAAGCTGCTATATCAAAATTAGGACTACCTGTAAAAGATTTAACTTCCAACCAATTTGATTTCAAATCATTTGGATTAAGCCAAAAGTCTGGAGATTTTTGAATGTATCAAGTAATCGTTCTGCAACAGCTTTAATCACCGGTACTACAACAGTATTGCCTAATAAATTAAAACCGTCTTTCTCATTGACATTAAATTTCATATTGTCAGGATAGCCACACAATCTCAATCCTTCTCGTAGTGATAATCTTCTAAGTCCCCCATTATCACCTACATATAGTTTTTGCATATCCATTGCAACAAGTGTTGGGGCTATTTCATTTGGAGACATCACTTTATTAATCTCAAAACTTAACTTCCCTGCTACTATATTATATCCTTTAGGCTTTGTCACATCATATTCTCTATGCGTTGTTACAACTCCTGCCTCATTTACTTCACGGATAAGTTTTTTGGGATACTCAAATTTCAAATAGCCTTTTCGTGTCAAATCCTCCAACATACTCCTCAAATCAGATGAATTATAGAACGTACTGATTTGCTCTAAAGTCAGTGGCATACCATCCATCCAATCAACACCAATTATTTCTGCCCATTTCTTTTTGCGCCGTTCTGTCAATATTGTATCAAGAAGTTTCTTTTGTTCCTTTGTCACAGAACCTTTTATCTCCAAATCCCAGCTGTGGATATTAGTAGAACCTCCCCTTTTATCTTTTATGGATTTACCACATAGTTGTTCTATGGTGAAATGTTTAAGTAAAGTTCTAATAAAAGGTGTATCAGATGTTGGCAGCCCTGACTCAAGAATGTCAACCAGTTTACTTTCTTTTATGGGAAAATTGTCAAGATTAGGCTTATCAGAAATACTACCGACGATATATATTCTCTTTCGCTCCTGAGGAACTCCAAAATATTTTGAATTAAGTACACGGAAATCAAATTTATAGTTCAACGCCTCAAGCCTATCCACAATTACTTGTAGGGTCTTTCCCCCATCATGATTTACAAGTCCCTCTACGTTTTCAAGAATGAACCCCTTGGGACGTTTATCTCTTAATATTCGCTCCACCTCAAAAAACATAGTTCCACGCGTGTCGGCAAAACCTTGTCTTTTTCCTGCAGAGCTGAATGCTTGACATGGGAAACCCGCACAAAGTATATCAAAGTCAGGTATGTTTTTTGTATCAACTTTTGTGATATCTCCTGTAATAGTCTCTGTTGGATGATTCTCTTGTAGAACACTAACTGCATACTGCATATGATATTCATCGACAAAGATAACAAACGATGATGAGAGTTTATCGTATTTTGATAAATATTTAAAACTAAATTTACAAATAATGTCATTAGTGTTCACTAAAAAATTAAAGAATACCATCCTGGCTATTCTCCTTTTTAAGCTGTTCTTGCGAGACTTCAAACGTACGACTCTCTTGTGTTGTCAACAAATTGACTACACAAAAAGACAAAATCCACAAAATAAAACCCCTTTCATGCCACGTAATTTAATGAGCAAGCATTTATCTCCTCTTTTAAGAAAACAATCCCCCTGTCTGGTTTGTTCTATATATAAACGTAATCTTATCAAGAACCTATCAATAATCAGCCAAGCGATTCTTTGGCTGTAAAATATAATCATAAGGAGGATATATCATGGGGTAACAACAATTACAAACGATGCAACGACATCAACGGCTTCAGATGAGAGCCGTTACCAACTCATCAAGCTGCCTTACGAGGCAGACGCTTTAGAACCTGTCATCAGCAAGACTACCATCAGCTTACATCATGGCAAACACTTGCAAACGTATGTCGATAATCTAAATAAACTGATTGTCGGGACTGAATGGGAAAAGGTATCACTTTTGCATATAGTGAAGGATTCAGACGGGGCTTTGTTCAACAATGCAGGGCAAGTCTTGAACCATAATCTCTATTTCCAACAGTTCACTGCCCGTTCGACTGGCAAACCGGAAGGCGATTTAGCTCTTGCCATTGAGAAGGAATGGAATTCATTTGAGAATTTCAAAACGGAGTTTGTCAAAGCTGGAACAACTTTGTTCGGTTCTGGTTGGGTGTGGCTGACCAAAGATACGACTGGCAAATTGGCAATTAAGCAATATGCCAATGCCGGCAATCCTGTAAAAGAGGCATTGACTCCCCTACTCTGTTTCGATGTTTGGGAACATGCCTATTATGTCGATTACCAAAACCGCAGAGCAGAGCATTTGAACGAACTATGGAAAATCATCGATTGGAATGTCATCAGCAGCCGGTTCGATGAATAATAGCAATGCCGATTTGCAAATGAAAGTTTTCACTTCTTCCATAAGCAAATCGGCATTATTATTTTAAATCCGTCTGTCTTTGCTACTTATCATTGTTCATTAATCGGCATTAAAACGGTATTAAAACACCGTTTAAACACCGTTTTAATAGCATTTATATGTACATTTTTCCATTGTTCGTTTTTGTTTATTTCATTTGACAATATTTCAATATAAAGCTATAACTATCTGATAACCAATACGCATAATACGTTTAGCAAACAACGAGAAACAAAGCAGAAACAAAATATCAAAGAAACAACATTTTCGCATTTTCCTTGTTTCTTATTGTTTCTTTCGTTTCTGTTGGTTTCATTTTGTGGCTTTGCTGAAAATTCTATCAGTTTATAGAACTGTATTTTCCCTCAAACAATACCTAATGATTTGCCGACTACAGAATCACAGGCGTTATCACTGCTGACCAAAAGAGAAAGGTACACAAGAATGCTCGCTTGGCTTTCGGTAATAGCTATGTTATAGCATATCCATACTGCCTCACATCTGCAAAGGTACAAAAATTACTCCATATATACTTTACTTTGGTTTAGCCTATATATAAAGGCTAACCCGTAAAGTGAACTATTCCACATAAACCATATAGCCATTTGTAGGGTTGCAGCCAAAAGTGGAGGTGAGCATAATGCTTCGGCACACCATTTCCTTTTCACTGCAATCACCCAATCATACACCACCGTCTCCACATTTACAAAAATCACTTCATATATATACTTTACTTTGGTTTAGCCTATATATAAAGGCTAACCCGTAAAGTGAAC
>ENA-OZFZ01000863-OZFZ01000863.1-human-gut-metagenome-genome-assembly--contig:-NODE-863-length-13754-cov-5.332141_pt1 | contig 13754 bp, 14 predicted proteins | sample MGYA00244621_ERZ653640 | MGnify/ENA primary metagenome ERZ653640 (study PRJEB26926, sample SAMN06165019) | human gut metagenome | biome: ENVO:00009003; feature: ENVO:2100002; material: ENVO:00002003... | reverse complement strand
CCGCCGTAGGCGGCGGAAAGCAGGCGGAGCCTGCTTACTTCCGGCGGAGCCGGAAGGGGCTGCGCCCCGAGCCGGCGGTCTGCACTCGGCCGGGATAAAGAAAAATCCCCCCGGACAAGATGGCCCGGGGGAAAAGCGGAGCATAGATCAATCGGTGATGGGGGTGAAAACATTGTCCTTGCTGGTCTCGGCGACAATATCGGTGAGGTAGAAGGTAGCTTGAGTCAGGCCGGATTCCTCATTGTAGATCTTGCGCAGGCTGGGAGAGACCTCAAACATATGGGCCTGTACCTCGGGACGCATATCAAAGTTGGCGACGCCCTTGACGCGGATGAAGCTGCCATCGGGGTTCATGGCGCAGATCTCCACATTGGGATTGGCCTTGACCTGCTTGTAGCTTTCCTTATGGGTGCCCATGCCGAAGTACAGCTTATCCTCGAAGATCATCATAAAGCCGAAGGGGCGCACGCGGGGCTTATCGCCATCACAGCTGGCAAAGAAGAAACCGTTGCATTCTTTGAGGTAATCGTAGATTTTCTGAATTTTGCTCATGAAAAAGTCCTCCTTAATTGGTGATACCTATATGGTATCACAAGAAAATGGGATAGTCAATGCAGGGATAATAAGAACAAAATGCGAATAAACTGCGGCCAAAATGCAGGAAGGCGTGCCGATAAGTTGCACAAAATTACATGAAAAGGAGAGAGAGCTGTCCCCCAATGGCGCACAGCGGACAAAATAAGAATCCGAGAGCGGAAAACACTTTAGCAAAATGAATGGCGGCCTGCAAATTCTTTTCGTCAAAATATACAAGTTGGAATGTTTTTAAGCGACAAAGCGACGAAAATGCAATAAAAAAATAGTAGCCAAATGAGAGAACGGTTGCTATAATACTACTAATATCTTCCCCCGGCGTACAAGTGTACGCCTTCGGAGGTACAATCCCATCATTCCATAAGGAGGAATAGAAAGATGAAAAAACTGATCGCGATTCTGCTGTGCCTGGTCATGGTCGTTTCCATGGTAGCCTGCGGCGGCGAAAAGAATCCCACCCCCACCGATGAAAAAGTTATCACCATCGGCGTGTTTGAACCCACCTCCGGCCAGAACGGCGCCGGCGGCAAAAAAGAGATCCTCGGCATCCAGTACGCCAATTCTCTGTATCCCACCGTTACCATTGGCGGTGAGGAATACAAAATCGAGCTGACCTATGCCGATAACCAGTCCGATTCTTCCAAGGCGCCCACCGCTGCCCAGCAGCTGGTTTCCAAGGGCGTGACCGCTGTACTGGGTACCTATGGTTCCAGCTGCGCCATTGCCGGCGGCCCTTATTTTGAGCAGGCCAAGATCCCGGCGATCGGAACCTCCTGCACCAATCCCCAGGTTACCCAGGGCAATGACTACTACTTCCGCGTCTGCTTCATCGATCCCTTCCAGAGCGTAGCCGATGCCCAGTTTGCCAAAAAGCAGGGCGTGACTAAGGCTGCCGTTATCACCGAGGCCGGTGACGACTACTCCGCCGGTCTGGGCACCTACTTTGTAAAGGCCTTTGAGGCGCTGGGCGGCGAGGTCGTGGAAGTCAACTTCCAGACCGGTGAGACCGACTTCTCTGGCACCATGGCCAGCCTGGCTTCTCAGGGCATTGAGGCCATCTTTGCCCCCACCTCCATCGAGACTGCTCCCTTTATCATCAAGCAGGCCCGTGAGGCTGGTATCAATGGCTGCATCCTGGCCTCCGATACCTGGGACGATGTTTCCATCATCCAGCGTGTAGTGGAAGCTGGCGCTTCCATTGACGGTGTTTACTTCTCCACCTTCTTCATTGAGGGCGATGACACCAACCCCGCTGCCAATGCCTTTGCCGATGGCTTTAAGGCCTGGCTGAAAGAAGATTCCGCCCGCCTGACCGATAACTCCAACAGCGAAGAGATCTCCGCCGTGACTGCCTGCGGCTACGATGCCTACATGGCCATCTACTACGCCCTGGATAAGGCTCAGTCCACCGACGGCGCTACCCTGCGTGACGCTCTGGCCGCGCTGGATGTTCCCGGCCTGGTAACCGGCGACTTGAAGTTTGATGAGAACGGCGATGCCATCAAGAGCTACGCCATCATCAAGACTGCTACCACCGAGGGCTTTGTATTTGCCGATTCTGTTGCCATCGAGTAATAGCAAAAAAGCTGTAACAGCATGATGTAAAGCTACGGCTGCGCGGCGAGGGAGACCCACTGGGTTTCCCCCGCTGCGCTTGTGGCCGTTTAGAACAAACGGCATGGGTGCGGCGTTCTTTGCGAGGGCTTTGACCCGGCGATGGATGAAAGCCCCGGCAAAGGGGACCGCAGCGCCATTTTTCCCGGCATATCCTTTTTATTACGGAGGCAGTGTATATGCATGACTTTACCTACTACGCCCAGATATTGATCTCCGGATTGACCATCGGCAGCCTGTACGCGCTTATCGCCATCGGCTATACCATGGTTTACGGCATCCTGCGGCTCATCAATTTTGCCCACGGCGATATGTTCATGGTCGCGGGCTTCATCATGATCTATATCACTAGCTGGAGCAGCGGCTTTTTGGGGGCCGGCAGCATTGCCGTCGGCTTGATCTTGACCCTGATCCTGACGGTGGTGCTGGGCGTGATGATAGAAAAGGTGGCCTATAAGCCGCTGCGCTCCGCCCCCCGTATGTCGGTCATGATCTCCGCCATCGGTGTTTCCTACCTGCTGCAGAACCTTTCCACCTATGTCACCGGCGGCCTGGCGCAGGCCTATCCCAATATCCCTTGGCTGCGTACCGAAATTGAGATCGGCGGCATCACCGTGCGGCGGCTGGCCATCCTCACCCCCGTGCTGACCATCCTGTTGGTCATCGCGCTGGTCATCGTGATCAAGCACACCAAGATGGGCATGGCCATGCGTGCCGTGGCCAAGGACTTTGATACCGCGCAGCTCATGGGCATCCGCATCGACCGGGTCATTTCCATCACCTTTGTCATCGGTTCGTTCCTGGCGGCGGTCGGCTCCATCCTGTATTTCAGCTACATCGGGCAGGTCAGCCCCACCATCGGCGCCATGCCGGGTCTCAAATCCTTCGTGGCGGCGGTATTCGGCGGCATCGGCTCGGTGCCCGGCGCGGTCATCGGCTCCTATATCATCGGTATCTGCGAAACATTCATCAAATCCAACCAGGATATTTCCATCTTCAGCAATGCCTTTACCTTTGCGCTGCTGATCATCATCCTCCTTATCAAGCCAAACGGCCTGTTTGGAGAGAAACTGAAGGAGAAGGTGTAAACGATGAAAAACAAGAAAACACGCAATTTGATCTGTTCCCTTCTTCTGGCGGCGGTGCTGGTGGGTGTGCTGCTGTATATCGATAACAGCCCGCTAAAAAGCTCGATGCTCTCCACCGTGCTGCAAAAGGGTGCCATTTACGCCCTGCTGGTGGTCAGCATGAACCTGCTGAACGGCTTTACCGGGCTGTTCAGCCTGGGCCAGGCAGGCTTTATGCTGCTGGGCGCCTATACCTATGCTATCCTTACCATCCCGGTGGACCAGCGTATTAATGTTTATCAGTACTTTGATGGCGGCATTGTGCAGTTCCAGATGCCCCAGATCCCGGCCCTAATCCTGGCCGGTGTGGTTGCGGCGCTGTTCGCGGCGCTCATCGGCCTGCCGGTGCTGCGTCTGAAGTCCGACTATCTGGCCATTGCCACCCTGGGCTTCGCGGAGATCCTCCGCGCGGTGATCCAATGGGAGAAGCTGGGCCCGCTGACCAACGCCTCCAACATCCTGCGCAAATTTACGGGCTATGATAGCATCCTGTTCCCGTTTATCGTTTCCGGTGTATGTATCGCCATCATCGTGCTGCTCATCAATTCCACCTACGGCCGGGCCTTTAAGGCCATCCGGGAGGATGAAATTGCCGCGGAGGCCATGGGCATCAACCTGATGAAGCACAAGATGCTTTCCTTCTGCACCAGCAGCTTCTTCGCGGGCATCGGCGGCGCGCTGCTGGCCATGTTCCAGTTCAATGCCCACGCCAAAAACTTTACCACCGCCATGACCTACGAGATCCTGCTCATCGTCGTCATCGGCGGCATCGGCTCCATCACCGGCTCCATTCTGGGCTCCTTCCTGTATGTGGCGTGCAGCGAGTGGTGGCTGCGCTTCCTGGATAACCCCACCATGATCGGCACCTTTAAGGTTCCGCTGCTCGGCCACGGTTTCCGTATGGTAGTGTTCTCGGTGGTCATCATGGTCATCGTGCTGTTCTACCGCCAGGGTCTGATGGGCACAAAGGAATTCAGCTGGGATGCCATCTTCGCGTTCTTTGGCAAGATTGGCCGGTTTTTCAAAAATCTGTTTACCGGCCAAAAAGCAGTGAAAGGCGGTGCGGCAAATGAGTAACCCCGTTCTAAAGCTGGAAAATGTGACAATGCAGTTCGGCGGCGTGGTAGCCGTGGATAACCTTTCGATGGAAGTGGGCGAGGGCGAGATCGTGGCCCTCATCGGCCCCAACGGCGCCGGCAAAACCACGGCATTCAATGTGGTGACAGGAGTATATGCCCCCACCAATGGCTGCCTGTATCTCGATGGCAGGCCCTATCTGTGCGAGCATCCCACCGGCCGTGCCAAGCATGATTATCTCGGCAGCGATGTGGAAAAATTCGCAGGGAAGCCCACCCTGCGCAAAACGCCGGATCAGATCACCAAAATGGGCCTGGCCCGTACCTTCCAGAATATCCGTCTCTTCGGCAATCTGACTGTTTTTGAGAATGTTCTCATTGCCAAGCACATGCACGCCAAGGGCGGCTTTTTGGCGGCTACCTTCCATCTGAACGGCAAGGAGGAGACCCGGATGCGCCGGGAGGCGATGGAGCTTCTGGAGATCGTGGGCCTGGCCGAGCTGAAGGACGAAACCGCCAGCAACCTGCCCTACGGTCAGCAGCGCCGGCTGGAGATCGCGCGCGCCCTGGCCACCGATCCTCGCCTGCTCATCCTGGATGAGCCGGCGGCCGGTATGAACCCGCAGGAAACGGTGGAGCTCACCGAATTCATCCGGGAGATCCGGGAACAGTTTGATCTCAGCATCCTGCTTATCGAGCACCACATGAACCTCGTCATGGGCATTTCCGACCGCATTTATGTGCTGGAATTCGGCAAGCTGATCGCTGAGGGCATACCCGAGGCGGTCCAGATGGATCAGCGGGTTATTGACGCGTATTTGGGGGTGGATCTCGATGCTTAAGGTACAGGAACTTCAGGTCAATTACGGCGGCATCCGTGCCGTCAAGAATATCTCCTTCGAGGTGCCGGACGGCAGCATCGTCACGCTGGTGGGCGCCAACGGCGCCGGAAAATCCACCACGCTGCGCACCATCGCCGGGCAGGTCAAGGCACAGGCCGGCTCCATCACCTACAACGGCGAGGAGCTTTTGGGAATGCCCAGTGATGAGATCGTCAAGCGGGGCATCACGCTGGTGCCGGAGGGCCGCCGGGTCTTCCCCGATATGACGGTGCTGGAAAACATGAAGATCGGCGCCTACCTGCGGCGGGATAAGCCGGATCAGGACATTGAATGGTGCTTTACGCTGTTCCCCCGCCTGAAGGAGCGCCACTGGCAGCTGGCAGGTACCCTTTCCGGCGGCGAGCAGCAGATGCTGGCGGTGGCCCGCGCGCTGATGAGCCGTCCCAAGCTGATGATGATGGATGAGCCGTCCCTGGGGCTTGCCCCCCTTATCGTGCGGGATATCTTTCAGATCATCCGGGAGATCAATAAGCAGGGTGTTACCATTCTGCTTATCGAGCAGAACGCCAATATGGCCCTGCACACCGCCGACCGCGGCTATGTAATGGAAACCGGCGAGATCATTCTGGAGGGCGCGGGACGCGAGCTCCTGGAAAACCCGGTCATCCGTGAGGCATACCTCGGCAAATAAATATTCCCCTGCGGGCTTTTATCCGCGGGGGATTTTTTTGATAAGGGACCTTGCAAAAACGCCGGGAAATGGTATGATTATTCCAAAGAGAGGAAAGGGGGAGGGGGCCAATGTCACCGATCGAGCGGAATGAAACCTATACCAAATGGGAGCAGGATGCCATCACCATGCTGCTTTTGCACCTGTGTACGCTGCTCATCTGCTTGTATTTGGGGGAGATGGGCTACGCCGAGGATACCGCACCGGTCATCTTTGTGCTGGCAGTATTTCTCACCGGCTTTTTTACCAATGGCTACCTGTGGAGCCTGCTCGGCTCGCTGCTTTCGGTCTTTGTGGTCAATTACTTTTTTACCGAGCCCTTTTCCAAGCTGAGCTTTTCCGGCCCCGGCTATCCCATCACCTTTGTAACGCTGTTTGTGGTGGGTATCCTCACCAGCGCCATGACAGTACGCAGCCGTGACCAGCAGCGCCTGAGGGCCGAAAACGAAAAGGAACGCACCCGGGGCAACCTGCTGCGGGCGGTCAGCCACGATCTGCGCACCCCCCTTACGGCCATTTCAGGGGCCATCAATACCGTGCTGGAGCAGCAGGATACCCTGCCGCCCGAGAAGCAGCGGGAGCTGCTGCGAAGCGCCGAGGAGGAATCGGAGTGGCTCATCCACATGGTGGAAAACCTCTTGACTATCACCCGGCTGAACGGTGATGGCGAAACCAGGCTCATCACCCAGCCGGAGGCGGTGGAGGAGGTGATGGCGGGCGCGGCGGCCAAGTTCCGCCGGCGGTACCCCGATTTTGCCGTGCAGGTGACTGCCCCCGATGAACTGCTGCTGGTCCCGATGGATGCCACCTTGATGGAGCAGGTACTGTTGAATCTGCTGGAAAACGCCGCCCTGCACGGGGGTAGAGTAAAGAACATCACCCTGGCGGCCCGCCGCCGGAATGACAAGGCGGAGCTCCGGGTGGAGGATGACGGCGTGGGGCTGGATAGCCACGGCCTGGAAAATGTTTTTGATGGGATGCGCACCCGCGCGGAGCAAACCAGCAGCGACCGCCGCAATATGGGCATCGGCCTGACGGTGTGCCGTACCATAGTAAATGCCCATGGCGGGCAGATCACCGCCGCCAACCGCCCGCAGGGGGGCGCCAGCTTTTGCATCACGCTGCCGCTGGCGGAAATAGAGGAGGAAGAACATGATGAATAAGATCCTAATCGTCGAGGACGAATTTTCCATCAGCAATTTTATGAAAACCGTGCTGGAGGGCGATGGCTACACCGTGGAGGTGGCTACCTGTGCCGCCCAGGCCCGTGCGGCGCTGGAAAAGATGGAGTTTAGTGCCATGCTGCTGGATCTGGGCCTGCCGGATGCCGATGGGCTGGAGCTGCTGCGGGAGCTGCGGCAGCGCTATGGCCTGCCGGTCATCGTGGTCTCCGCCCGCACCGAGGAAAGCGAAAAGGTGGCCGCCCTGGATAGTGGCGCCGACGACTATATCACCAAGCCGTTCGGCTCCCCGGAGCTGCTGGCCCGCATCCGGGCAGCGCTGCGCCGGGCCGGGCCCGCCGCCAATCTTTCCGCCTTTACCACCGGCGAGCTGACCATCGACTATGATAAGCACCTGGTCACATTGGCCGGGCAGCCGGTGCACCTCACCGCCAATGAATACCGCCTGGTGGAGCTCTTGAGCCGCAGCGCGGGCAAGGTGCTCACCTACGATCGTATCAGCGAGGCCATGTGGGGCGATGCCGCCGGCGGCAACAGCCAGCTGCTGCGGGTCAATATGGCCAATATCCGCCGTAAGCTGGAGCAGAACCCCGCCGAGCCGCAGTATATCCTCACCGAGATCGGTGTGGGCTACCGCATGAAGGAGCCGGGCTGACCTCTAAAACAAAGCCCCCTACCCAAAACGGATAGGGGGATATTTTGCGCTGTTTACAGGCTTTCGCGGCTTTCCTCCCGGCAGCAGGTGATGTTTAGGTTGCCGTTGCGGCAGCGCAGCTCATCCAGGAACACCTTGGAGACCGGCTCCTGCCGCAGGGTGATGCGGTAGCGCAGCTCGTACAGGGTGCCCATGTTGGTGGTTTTCACCTTTTCCAGCGTGTGGGCGGTGGTGTAGCGCTCAAACAGGTCATCAAACAGCCCGTCATAATCCAGGTCCTCCGGAATGGTGATCTTCAAGATGCGTCCGGCATCCTCCTTTTGGCCGAAGCGCAGCGCGGTAAGCGCCAGCATGGCTCCGGCCAGGATGAGGAACAGCAGCGCCGCCAGCCCCACATACCCCATGCCGGTGGCCAGGCCAATGGCCATAGCCAGGAAAATGGCGGCGATCTCCCGGGCGGTACCCGGCGCGGAACGGAACCGCACCAGGCTGAAGGCACCTGCTACGGCAATGCCGGCCCCGATGCTGCCATTCACCAGCATAATGACCGCCTGCACCACCGCCGGCAGGATCGCCAGCGTGACGGCAAGGCTCTGGGTGCTGCGGCTGCGGTAGCCAGCCACCAGCGCGGTGCCCACCCCCAGCAGCAGAGAAACTCCCGTGCAGATCAGAAAAGATGTCAGAGTCAGTTCGGTCCCTAATATCGAGTTAAGCACAGCGATGCGCCTCCTTTGAATTGGTCATCCGTGCGGGGGCATTGGCCTCCCGGCACATTTCCTTGTAGCACGCCCCGTATTTCGAAAACGAGGCGGGATAAATATGCTGAGCGGAAAGCGCCCGGCACAGCCACAGAGGGCAGGCTCCGAGGGTCTTGACCTCCATCAAGATCTGATCCTCCGGCAGCAGGCGCCTACCGTCGTCGCCCGCGTCCAGCGTCAGACGGTCGCACCGCCAGCGGATGTTCCGGTCAAAGGTGATCCGCAGCTCCGGGTCCTCGGTGCCCGCCCAGGCGGTACGGTCATAACAGATATACATGCGGGGCATGGTATCGTAAAAGCGCTGGAACCATTGCAGCTCCTGCCCGATCTGCCCCCATTCGGCTGGGGCGGTTTCGGTGCGCAGGAAACGCTCCGCCTGGGGCAGGGGCGCGGTGACCCGGCGCTTATACACCACGCCGCCGCATTTCTTTTTCAGCTCCACAAAGACCTTATCCCCCGCCTTTGGCACGCCGTAGCAGCGGATGCGCAGCTTTTCTTTATAGGCGGGCTTTTCCAGCGAGGCCCGGATGAGCCGGAAATTATCGGTATCGCAGTAGATGTTGCCGATGGCGTATTCGCCGTAGCGGTCGGCGGTCATGTGCCGGCGCATCACATTCAGCAGCGCTTCCATCTGCGCGGGGGAGATAAAGTATTTCTTTTCAATGCGCTGGAAGCTGTATTGTGTTCCGTTTGCCATATCGGGCACCCCTTTCAGATTGGCTGGCTTTATCTTAAAGCCGCCGCCTAAAGATTGACTAAAGGAAAAAACTTTTTTTCTTTAGCTTTTCTTTAGTGCCCGGCTTTATTATGGTATCATTGACTGAAGGGAGGAACCAAATATGAAACGCAAATACTGTATCCTGTCTATTATCATAAGCGCCGCACTGCTGGCCGGGTGCCTTTCCGCCTGCGGCGAAAGCGGCACTGCCACCGGAGGCAGCTCCTCCGATGAAAACACAGCGGCCGCTGTTACCACCCCGGATACCACCGCCGATGTGGAGGCCCCCGATGTAAGCGGTGCCACCACCATCGCCCTTTCCGGGCAGTCGGCGACCGCTACCGGCACCGGCGCGGAAGTGACAGACGGCATGGTGACCATCACGGCGGGCGGCACCTATGTGGTCACCGGCACCATGACCGAGGGCCGCATCCTTGTAAATGCCCCCAAAGAGGAAGTGACCCTGGTGCTGCAGGATGCTTCCATCACCTGCTCCACCGGCAGCCCCCTGTATGTCTATAAGTCCAAGGCCACCACACTTTACCTGCCGGAAGGCACCGCCTCCACCCTGACCGACGGCACGGACTACACCTTTAGCGACAGCTACTCTTCGGCGGAGGAGGAAGAGCCCAACGCCTGCCTCTACTCCAAGTCTGATCTGGTGATTGCGGGCAGCGGCAGCCTGACGGTCAATGCCAACTATAATAATGGTATCACCGGCAAGGATACCCTCTTCATCCAAAAGGCCTCCGTCACCGTCACCGCCGTCAATCACGGCATCAACGGCAAGGATAGGCTGACCATCAAGGATGCTGACATCACCGTCACCAGCGGCGGGGATGCCCTGCGCTCCACCAATGACAGCGATCCCACCCTGGGCTATCTCGTCATCACCGGCTCCGCGCTCAAACTCACCGCGGGCGAGGACGGCATCCAGGCGGAGACCACTCTGACCATCAGCGGCGGCACCGCCACCGTGACCACCGCGGGCGGCGCGGGTCAAAGCATCTCCGATGACACCAGCGCCAAGGGCCTCAAGGCCGGGACGCAGGTCACCGTTACCGGCGGCACCTTCCAGCTCAATTGCTGCGATGACGCCATCCACTCCAATGGCGATGTCACCATCTCCGGCGGCAACTTCACCATCGCCACCGGCGATGACGGCATGCATGCCGATGATACCCTCTCCATCTCCAGCGGCACCATTGATATCACCCGCAGCTACGAGGGCCTGGAGGGCGCCAAGGTGCTTATCTCCGGCGGCAAGATCTCCATCGTCGCCAGCGATGACGGCATCAATGCCGCGGGCGGCAGCGATCAAAGCGGCTTTGGCGGCTTCGGCTTTGCGCCGGATGCCTTCGGCGGCTCCGGAGATTACCTCATCCGTATCTCCGGCGGCGTGGTCACTGTCAATGCCTCCGGCGACGGCATCGATTCCAACGGTGATATCGAAGTGACCGGCGGTGAGCTGTATATCAGCGGCCCCACCTCCAATGGCGATGGCTCCATCGACTGCGACGGCAGCGCTACTATCACCGGCGGCATCGTGGTCGCGGCCGGCTCCACCGGCATGGCGGAAAACTTCGGCACCGCCTCCACCCAGGGCAGTATCCTGGTCAATCTCTCCGGCTCCGCCGGCCAGACCATCACCCTAAAGGATTCCGACGGCAACATTCTTGCCAGCTTCACCCCCGCCAAGGCCTTCGGCTGCGTGGTCGTCAGTGCCCCCGGCGTGGTACAGGGCGGTACCTATACCATCACCGCGGGCAGCGCCAGCACCACCGTCACCATGGAAAGCCTCATCTACGGCAGCGGTATGGGCGGTTTCGGCGGTATGGGCGACCCCGGCAATATGGGCGGCGGCCAGCAGCCCCCGCAGGGCGGTGTGGGCGGCCCCGGCAACCGCGGCTGATTTCCATTCTCCCAATAAAAGCACCTGTCACACGGCAGGTGCTTTTTCCGTTTTTGGGGGAAAGCCCCTTTACGGCTGGGCGCCAAAATGGTATGGTAAAGGGGAGAGGAGGCGATAGCCGTGCAAAATGCCGAAATGGAGCAGATCCTGGCCCTGATGAACCAGTACGCTGCGGTGCTTATCACCCTGAACGAGCGCGGGGTCATCCGCACCTACAATAGCCCCGTAGGGGATTTTGCGGAATGGCTGGTTTCGCAAAAGCTGGGCCTTCGCCTGGAGAAAAACTCCGCCCGTGGGCTGGATGCCACCGGGAGCGATGGCCTGCGCTATCAAATAAAGTGCCGCTGGGAGCGCACCGATTTTCCCACCCCGCAAAGCCGGGAGTTGGGGGTTATCCGCAGCCTGGAGAAAAACCAGTTTGATTTTCTCATCGCTGTCATCTTTGATAGCCACTTTCAGGTCCGGGCGGCTTATCAGATCCCGCACGAGATCATCCTCCGGTATGCGGTCTACCGCCGCCATGTCAATGGCCATATCCTGCTGGCGGATGGTCCCATCCTGCGGGATCCCGCCACAAAGGATATCACCCACCTGCTGCGGTAAGCGGCATGCATTTACACCGGGAAAGTTCACGCTTTTCTCCTTGTACCGCGCGCGGTTTCCTGCTATACTATGGTCAAAAGGGGCAGCGCCCCTAAAAATGTGTGACAGGAGGATTTTATAATGGGCTTGTTTGATAAAAGACCCCCTTGCGCCATCTGCGGCGGTAAGGTAAAGGGGCTGCTTCCGTGGAAGATCGAAGGGAACTACATCTGCGATGATTGCCACGGTGTCATTGATGCGCAGAACGGCAATGACTTTACGATGGAACAATTCCTGAAATACCGGGATTTCCGGGAGCAGAATCAGGCACTCCGGGAGCAGTTCCGGGTGGATGAGATCGTCGAATTCGGCTTCCTCAGCGAAAAATTCGTGTTCGATTATGAGCACAGCCTGTTCTGCATGGATAAGAACCTAAATAAGACCATCTTCCATGGCAGTGAGTTAAAGTCCTTCATGATCAGCGAGGACGGCGCCCCCTTGCTGGAGGGCAGCGCCAAGGGCTTTATTCACCACGAAAGCCGGGTCCCCCAGCGCATCGATGAGCTGCTGCCCCAGGTCAATCAGATGCTCATCCAGCGGCAGATGCAGGAATCGATGGAGCGTCTGGCCAACCGGGATAAGGAGGTCCGCCCCAGCTATACCAGCATCGATATCCCCGAGCCGTTCAAGAAATTCTACATTAAGCTGTACCTTCAGCATCCCTATTGGAGCCTTTACGAGTTTGAGCGCACCGGCCCCGTTATCATCGGCGATGTCCCGGATCTGAACCAGTACCGCATCGAGTACAATGAGAGCGTCCAGCACCTGGAGACCCTGGCCAATGCTTTGGCCCGCGTAGCGGGCTTCCCGCAGGAAAGCGCCGCTCCCGGCCAGACTGTTGCCGCCGCGGCTGCGGCTGCTGTGGCCGCCCCCACCGATGCCGTCGCCGAGATCAAGAAGTACAAGGACCTCCTCGATTCCGGCATCATCACCGAAGAGGAATTCACCGCCAAGAAAAAGCAACTCATGGGCATCTAAACAACAAAAACCCGGGAAGCAATTCCCGGGTTTTGTTTGTGCTGTATTTCCGCTCCCCATAGGGGGACAAGAAAAAAGTGAGTTATAATGTGAGTTACAGGGGAAGAAAACCCCCGGCATTTTCTGCGCAGACTTGCGCCCCCAACAGGGAGGAAAAAGCGTGAAAAGGGAACCTTCGCGATTTCCTCTTGAAGAATGATATGCAATAGATAAAATTGACAAATATGAGGTTTGCGATGATAGCTGTCAATCCCATAAAGCTGAAAAATGGGTGCAATAGAATTTTGCCATCTCTTCCCCTTCGTCCGTAAGATGATCTCTGATATAATTTGCGTGTTTCTTCTGCTCTGCCGGATCTATTTCAGCATATCTGTGGATGATGATATTGCCAAGGGATTCCTCCCGCAGAATTTCGCTGTATACATCGGCAATGCTTTCGCATTGAGATATGGGAACATCATGTTTGCTCTCCCATGAGTGCCCTTTACCGTGTGTCAGCCCGTCCGTCGAGTCAAGAAGATAAATATAACCCTGCCGGCCCTTGTAGAGGGCTTCCAGCTGATTTGGAAAACGCTCAATATAGTGCTGTTTGCCATCCGCACCGACGCCCATGGTGACAAAGTTTTCATCCCTGCTTCTACAGCAAACCAGCGCATAGCATCTGTCTTCGCTGAAATATGCAACAAAATTGCCGGTAGAATGGGATTTTGAATTTGCCTTGATTGTATGCAGTCCGGAAATACATGAACCGTGGTAGATCATAATCCCTCCAAAATTTTCCTTGTCTAACCCACATTGTATCATGTACGGACGCACCGTGCAACAAAAAGTCCACCGTAATTCTATCAAAATTACGGTGTATTTTTGTCCCCATCGGAGGGAAGGATAGTGTGAAAGGAAACCGTCAGGGTTTCCTTTCGCGTTTCA
>ENA-OZFZ01000857-OZFZ01000857.1-human-gut-metagenome-genome-assembly--contig:-NODE-857-length-13815-cov-7.212791_pt1 | contig 13815 bp, 12 predicted proteins | sample MGYA00244621_ERZ653640 | MGnify/ENA primary metagenome ERZ653640 (study PRJEB26926, sample SAMN06165019) | human gut metagenome | biome: ENVO:00009003; feature: ENVO:2100002; material: ENVO:00002003... | reverse complement strand
ATGAAAACGGCACACGCAGACAGGATATTGAGATTTACTATTCTTTCGTCGGCAAAGTGGACTTGCCCGAATGACCGCCCGCCCTATCCGATATCAAAAGCAAGTATCGGATAGGAAAGGCAAAATTTTTTACACTTCTATTACTTCTTTATCACACATAAGCAAAAAGTCAGGGCATGAAACAGCTCATGGCGGGCGGCGGCGTGGCGCTCATCGGCGTCATTCTCGTTCCCCTGCTCTCCGGCCTGTTCGGTTAATCGCCCGCACGAATCCTTCGCGGCGTCCGCCCCTCGGGGCGGGCGCTGCGGGAAAGGAGGGTAAAGCCCATTGGATTTGATATGGCAGAAATTCACCGAATGGCTGAAGGAGCTGCTGGTCAGCGGCATCATGGACAACGTGAACGGGCTGTTTGACAACGTGAACAGCCGCGTGGCGGGCATAGCCGGGCAGGTGGGCGCAACGCCCCAGGGCTGGAACAGCGGCGTCTACGGCATGATCCGAACGCTGTCGGACAATGTGATTTTGCCCATCGCGGGCGTGATCCTGGCCTTTGTCATGACGCTGGAGCTCATCCAGCTCATTACGGAAAAGAACAATATGCACGACGTGGACACATGGATGTTCTTCAAATGGATATTCAAGACCGCCTGCGCCGTGCTCATCGTCACCAACACATGGAACATCGTCATGGGCGTGTTCGAAGCGGCGCAGAGCGTCGTAAACAGCGCGTCGGGCATCATCATATCGGACACGTCCCTGACGTTCAACGAGCATATCGCGGGATTTGAAGCAGCGCTTGCGGAAATGGAGGTCTGGTCGCTGCTGGGGCTGTGGCTGGAGTCCGTGGTCGTGCATCTTTCCATGTGGGCGCTGACCATCTGCATTTTCATCATCTGCTACGGCAGGATGATCGAAATCTACTGCGTGACCTCCATCGCTCCCATCCCCATGGCGACCATGGCCAACCGGGAATGGGGGCAGATGGGCCAGAATTATCTCCGAAGCCTGCTGGCGCTGGGGTTTCAGGGCTTCCTCATCATCGTCTGCGTGGCGATCTACGCGGTGCTGATTCAGAACATCGTGGTGGAGAGCAGCGTCTCGGCGGCCATATGGACGTGCATGGGGTATACGGTGCTGCTGTGCTTCACGCTGTTTAAGACGAGCTCCCTTGCCAGGAGCCTGTTCCACGCTCACTGACGGAGGTGATGAAATTTGGCATACGTTCCCGTACCCAAGGACTTGAACGCGGTGAAAACCAAGGTCATGTTCAATTTAACAAAACGGCAGATTCTGTGCTTCGGCGGCGGCGCGCTCATCGGCGTACCGCTTTTCTTTCTGCTCAAGGGGCATATCGGCAGCAGCGCGGCGGCTCTTTGCATGATGCTGGTCATGCTGCCCTTCTTCCTGCTGGCCATGTATGAAAAGAACGGTCAGCCGCCGGAGAAGCTCATCCGCAACATCGTGCAGGTGTGCTTCCTGCGCCCCAAACAGCGCCCGTACAGGACGAACAATTTCTACGACCTGCTGAACCGGCAGGATATTTTGGATAAGGAGGTCTACGCGATTGTCCACAAACAAAACCCCCGCAAGAAAGCTCACACGAGCCGAGCGAAAGCAGATCGACGCGGCGATTGCAAGAGCCAAGCGTCAGGATAAGCGAAAGAAGTCCGCCCAGGACAGCATCCCCTTTCAGCGGATGTACCCCGACGGCGTGTGCCGCGTGACGGACAATTACTACACGAAAACCGTGCAGTTTCAGGATATCAACTACCAGCTCAACCAGAACGAGGACAAGACCGCCATTTTCGACGGCTGGTGCGATTTCCTCAACTATTTTGATTCCTCCATTCGCTTCCAGCTCTCCTTCATCAACCTCTCCGCCACGCGGGATACCTACGCCCGGCGCATCGCCATCCCCTTGCAGGGCGACTGCTTTGACAAGCTCCGCACCGAGTACACCGGGATGCTGCAAAGCCAGCTTGCCAGAGGCAACAACGGGCTGATCAAGACCAAGTACCTGACCTTCGGCGTGGAGGCGGACGGGCTGAAAGCGGCAAAGCCCCGCTTAGAGCGCATTGAAACGGACATCCTCAACAACTTCAAGCGCCTCGGCGTGGCGGCGGAGCCGATGAACGGCACGGAGCGGCTGCGGCTGCTGCACGGGATGCTGCACATGGACGAGCAGGAGCCGTTCCGCTTCTCGTGGGACTGGCTGGCACCCTCCGGGCTTTCGGTCAAGGACTTCATCGCGCCCAGCTCCTTTGAGTTCCGCACCGGGCGCTCCTTCGGCGTCGGCAGGCGCATCGGCTGCGCCAGCTTCTTGCAGATTTTAGCGCCGGAGCTGAACGACAGGATGCTGGCGGACTTCCTCGACACGGAAAGCTCCCTCATCGTCAGTATGCACGTCCAGTCCGTGGATCAGGTCAAGGCCATCAAGACCATCAAGCGGAAGATCACGGATTTGCAGAAAATGACCATCGAGGAGCAGAAAAAGGCTGTCCGCGCCGGATACGACATGGACATCATCCCCTCGGACCTTGCCACCTACGGCACGGAGGCGAAGAAGCTGCTGCAAGACCTGCAAAGCCGCAACGAGCGAATGTTCCTGCTGACCTTTATTGTGGTCAACACCGCAGGCGGCCGCCAGCAGCTTGACAACAACGTATTTCAGGCGGCCTCCATCGCCCAGAAGTACAACTGCCAGCTCACACGCCTTGATTTCCGGCAGGAGGAGGGGCTGATGTCCTCTCTGCCGTTAGGACTGAACCAGATCGAGATACAGCGGGGCCTGACCACATCAAGCGTCGCTATTTTTATCCCCTTTACCACGCAGGAGCTGTTTCAGGATGGCAAGGAAGCCCTGTACTGCGGGCTGAACGCCCTCTCAAACAACCTCATCATGGTAGATCGCAAGCGTCTCAAGAACCCCAACGGCCTCATCCTTGGTACGCCCGGAAGCGGCAAGAGCTTTGCGGCGAAGCGGGAGATCGCCAACGTGTTCCTCGTTACTGACGATGACATCATCATCTGCGACCCCGAAGCCGAATACGGACCGCTGGTGGAGCGCCTGCACGGACAGGTCATTAAAATCTCCCCCACAAGCCCGCACTACATCAACCCCATGGACTTGAATCTCAATTACAGCGACGATGAAAACCCGCTGAGCCTGAAATCCGACTTCATCCTCTCCCTCTGCGAGCTGATCGTGGGCGGCAAGGACGGCCTCATGCCGGTGGAAAAGACCATCATCGACCGCTGTGTGCGCATGGTGTACCGGGATTATCTCAGCGACCCGAAGCCGGAGAATATGCCGATTCTGGAGGACTTGTATAACGAGCTGCGGCAGCAGGAGGAAAAGGAGGCGCAGTACATCGCCACGGCTTTGGAAATCTACGTTTCCGGCTCCCTCAACGTGTTCAACCACCGCACCAACATCAACATCGCCAACCGCATCGTGTCCTTCGACATCAAGGAGCTTGGCAAGCAGCTCAAAAAGATCGGGATGCTCATCGTACAGGACGCCGTGTGGAACCGCGTCACCGTCAACCGGGAAGCCCACAAATCCACCCGCTACTACATTGACGAAATGCACCTTTTGCTGCGCGAGGAGCAGACCGCCGCCTACACCGTGGAAATCTGGAAGCGCTTCCGCAAGTGGGGAGGTATCCCCACCGGCATCACCCAGAATGTCAAGGACCTGCTCTCCTCCCGCGAGGTGGAGAACATCTTTGAGAACAGCGATTTCATCCTCATGCTCAATCAGGCCAGCGGCGACCGGCAGATTCTCGCCAAGCAGCTCAATATCTCCCCGCATCAGCTCTCGTATGTCACCCACAGCGGTGAAGGCGAAGGGCTGCTTTTTTACGGCAACGTCATTCTTCCCTTTGTAGACCGTTTCCCCCGCGGGGAACTCTATGACCTGCTCACCACCAAGCCACAGGAGCAGACTGCATAACAAAACAAGAAAGGAATTGCACGATGGAAAACAAACTGATGATTTTTGAAAACGAAGCCTTTGGAAAGGTGCGAACGCTGAACCTCAACGGCGAGCCGTGGTTCGTAGCGGCGGATGTGTGCAAAGCGCTGGAACTGGGGAATCCGAGCATGACGGTTGAGCGTCTGGATGATGATGAAAAGGGTATCAGTACTATTGATACCCTTGGCGGGAAACAGCGCATGGCAATCATCAACGAACCCGGGCTGTATTCGCTGGTGATCACCTCCCGCAAGCCGGAGGCAAAGGCGTTCAAGCGCTGGATCACCCATGAGGTCATTCCGGCCATCCGCAAGCACGGCGCGTACATGACAAAATCCGTGCTGGAGCAGGTGCTGGAAAACCCGGAGCTGGTGCTGCTCATGGCGCAGCGGATGCTGGAGGAACAGCGGAAAAACGAACTGCTTCAGCAGGAGCTGCGGCTGGCAAAGCCCAAGGCGGACTTTTACGATGCGTTCATCCACCCGGAGTGCTGCACCAATCTCCGCGCCACCGCAAAGGAGCTGAAGGTGCCGGAGAAAATGTTCACCGCGTTCCTCATCCGCAAGCGCTATCTCTACCGCGCGCCCTCCGGTACGCTGCTGCCCTATGCCAAGCCCGCCAGCGACGGCCTGTTCTTCGTAAAGGACTATATCGCCGTCAACGGGCATCAGGGGGTATATACCCTTGTCACGCCCAAGGGCAAGACCCTGTTCCTCTCCATGCTGGACGAGATCGCCTGACCTGATTCTACTATAAATAATGTAAAGGAGAACATCACAATGGAAAAAGAAAATCTGTACCTGATCCACGGCGAGGACTACCTGCGCCACATCGAGGAAAAGCTGGAGCTGTTCTGGATGGCGAATGTGCTCATGTGCTACATCAAAGACAGAGCCGACGCGGATAGCTACCTGCGCCTTGCATATAAAGGCGTCCGCGACTTTGACGAGCGCTGCGGCGAGCTGTTCAGGAGCTGGGGCAAGGCCGTCCGCTATATCAAGTCCCACGACCTGGCGGACCTGTCCGACCTTGTGGAAAACGAGCTGATCGAGCCGGAGCACGCGGGCTACGTCCCTGCGGATAATCCCTGCTGCCCCGGCGAACGCTGCTGCGAGTATGCCGAGCGCATGGAGCGCGAATACGCCGCAGAGCGTGAGGTGGACGAGGACAATGAGGACGCCGACGTATTTGAGTATGACGGAGAACCGGCCATATCTGAGTTGACCGGCGTGTGCAGGGACATCCTCACGGCTGTCGAGGGGCTTACCACGCTTCTAAGGGATGAGTTCGACTATGCAGGCTGACCGCATCTACTGCGGCGACGCCCTGACCGTGCTGAAAACCCTGCCGGACAATTCCGTGAACTGCTGCATCACCTCTCCGCCGTACTACGCCCTGCGGGATTACGGCGTGGACGGGCAGATCGGGCGGGAGGAAACCCCAGCGCTGTATGTGGAGCGCCTGACTTCCATTTTCCGGGAGGTCAGGCGCGTTCTCACGCCGGACGGAACACTCTGGCTCAATATCGCGGACACCTATGCCGGAAAGGGCAATCAGGGAGAAAGCCTTGACCCCAAGTACCCCAACGGCAGGACCGGTCAGGTGGTCGCCCTCAACGGCAAGGTGGAGGGCTGCAAGGCAAAGGATATGATCGGCGTGCCGTGGCTGCTTGCCTTTGCGCTGCGGGCAGACGGCTGGTATCTGCGCTCGGACATCATCTGGCAGAAGGCGAACCCCATGCCGGAGAGCGTCACAGACCGTCCCTCCCGCTGCTACGAGCATATCTTCCTGCTGTCCAAGTCCCGCCGCTACTATTATGATGCCGCTGCCATCGCGGAGCCGGTTGCGGCCTCCACTCCTGCGCGGATGAAGCGCGGATTTGGTGCAGGCAACAAGTATTCCGCGGATATTCCCGGTCAGAAGCACCAACACCTCAACGACCACCGCCCGAACGGGTACGCCGATGAGGACATCCCTCAGCTTCGCAACAAGCGCGACGTCTGGCAGATCAACACCGTGCCGTACAAGGGTGGGCATTTCGCCGCTTTCCCGCCAAAGCTGGCGGAAACCTGCCTGCTGGCAGGCTGCCCGCCTGGAGGCGTGGTGCTGGACCCCTTCCTCGGCTCCGGCACTACGGCGGCGGTGGCAAAGCAGCTCGGACGGCACTACATCGGCATTGAGCTGAACCCAGAATACTGTAAGCTGGCAGAAAAACGGATCGGAGGTGTCGCGGTATGAACGCCTACACCCGGCAGGATCTGAGCGTCATGCAGGCGTGGCCGCTGGAGCGGAAAATCCGCGTGACGCAGGCGAAGATCATCGAGTGGTATCACCACTACGGCGGCAAGGTCGCCGTTTCCTTTTCGGGCGGCAAGGACAGCACCGTTCTGCTGGACCTTGCACGGCGGGCGTTCCCCGACATTCCCGCCGTGTTTGTGGACACGGGGCTGGAATACCCGGAGATACGGGAATTTGTCAAAACCGTTCCCAATGTAACGTGGCTGCGGCCTGAAATGCCCTTTTCAAAGGTCATATCGGAATATGGCTATCCCGTCGTTTCCAAGGACGTGGCACGGCGCGTTCGCTATGCAAAGCGTGGCAGCCCGTGGGCGCTGTGCCATCTGAACGGTTTGAACGCGGACGGTACGCCCTCAAAATACAATGAACGATACATGAAATGGCGTATCCTGCTGGATGCGCCGTTTTTCGTTTCCGATCAGTGCTGTTTCATCATGAAGGAGCGGCCCCTGCACAGATATAACCGGGAAACCGGTAGAAAGCAGATCATTGCGACCATGGCCTGTGAGAGCGCACGCCGCCAGAGCGTCTATCTCAAAATCGGCTGCAACGCCTATCACAAGCGGGACCCCACCTCGCAGCCCATGTCCTTCTGGACCGAGCAGGACGTTTTGGAATATCTCAGAATGACCGGCATCCCGTATTCCTCCGTTTACGGCGAGATCGTGGAGGAAAACGGCAGGCTGACCACCACCGGCGCGAAGCGCACCGGCTGTATGTTTTGTATGTTCGGCGTTCATCTGGAAAAGGAGCCGAATCGCTTTCAGCGCATGGCGCTGACACATCCCAAGCAGTACGATTTCTGTATCCATAAATTGGGCTGCGGTAAGGTGCTGGACTTTCTCGGCGTACCGTATGCCCCGAACGGAGGTGAATTTCCATGAGCAAGCGCTCGCCCCGGCTGCTGTTTACCGACGAGGAGCTGGCAGCGCCGGAACTGAAAAAGGCCATCCGAAAAGCGGACAAGCGCATGAAGAAGCTGGAAAAGGCCGAGGCGAAGATACCCAAGAAAACCGTAAAGAAAAAGCAGCGCGTCGTTGACCCGAAAACCGGCACGGTCACAACGCGCCTTTCCTTTGAGGAGGTGGACAAGAAGCGACCACCCTCCAAGCTCACCCACGCCCTGCGGGACACGCCCGGTGCGGCGGCGCTATCTGCCGTCCACAGGGAGATTCGGGAGCACGAGCAGGACAATGTGGGTGTGGAGAGCGCCCACGGCGTGGAGCAGGCGGCGGAGCGCGCCGTGCGACTTGCCCAGCACGCCCATCGCTCCCACAAGGAGAAGCCCTACCGTCGCGCAGACCGCGCCGAGGCCAAGGCAGACCGCGCCAACCTCCGTGCGCTGGACAAAACGGCACAGCACCATGACCCGCAGTTTTCCAGCAATCCCTACTCACGCTGGCAGCAGAAGCAGGCCATCAAGCGGGAGTACGCCGCCGCCAAAGCCGGAAAAAGCGCCGGGAATACGGTCAAAGCCTCCGAAGCCACGGCAAAGGCGGCGCGGAAAGCCGCAGAGAACACAAAGAAAACCGGCGAGTTCATCGCCCGTCACAAAAAGGGCTTTCTTATCGTGGGCGGCATTGCGGCAATGATTGTCCTTATCCTCTGCACCGTTTCCTCCTGCTCCCTGCTGATTCAGGGCGGAGCCACCGGCGTCAACGTATCCACCTACCCCAGTGAGGACGCGGATATGCTGGCGGCAGAGGCGCAATATTGCGCCATGGAAGCGGAATTGCAGCAGTATCTCGACACCTACGAAAGCACCCATGACTACGATGAGTACCATTTTGATCTGGACGACATCGAGCATGACCCCTATGTGCTGATCTCCGCCATCACCGCCCTGAAAGGCAAGGAGTGGACGATCTCCGAGGTCGGCGGCATCTTGGAGATGCTGTTTGAAAAGCAGTACATCCTAACGGAAACCGTCGCTACGGAAACCAGATACCGCACGGAAACCCGAACCGGCTACTACACCGACGCGGACGGAAACCTGCACAGCTATGAATATACCGTGCAGGTGCCGTACACCTATTACATCTGCACAGTCCGGCTGGAAAACTTCAACCTCTCCCATGTGCCGGTCTATATCATGTCGCAGGATCAGCTCTCCTTGTATGCCATGTATATGGCGACGCTGGGCAACCGCCCGGACCTGTTCGGCGGCTCGGAGTACATCGGGAAATACTACACCGCCGACTATGAGAAGTACGAGATACCCCCGGAGGCGCTGGAGGACGCGCAGTTCGCCGCCATCATCAAGGAGGCGGAGAAGTATCTCGGCTACCCCTACGTCTGGGGCGGTAGCTCTCCCGCTACTTCATTCGACTGCTCCGGCTTTGTCAGCTATCCATGCCCTGCATATAGTAGGGCAGATACCCCAGCGTCATGTCCCACGGACCGGTGTAGTCGGGGGCTATTCCCTCAGAGTCAACTCTCTGCACGCCGTTTTTATATCTGATGATACCGCTTAAAAGCCCTGTCCCATTTTTCCATTTCCTGCGTTATATAGATATGGCGCAGGAAACGGATCACTTTGTTTCCAGCAGCTTTTGTATTGCGGCTGGCGTATCCCCGAAGGTCTGCCGGAAAACCGCATAAAAGTTGCTGATGCCGTTATAGCCAACCTTCTCCGCCACATCCTGAATAGAAAGGGTATCATCCTCCAACAGATCAAGGGCCCGCTCCATGCGCAGGGTGCGGACATATTCCGCAACGCTTTTTCCCTCGGTCAACCGGAAGCCTTTTTGCAGCTTGTTCTTGTTGACGCCGACCTTCCTGCAAAGGTCAATGACCGCAGGCGGGTGCTTAAGACTGGCTTGCAGGATAGTCTTTGCCTTTTCTACCGCACGAATCTCGTTCTCGTCGAGATAGACCGGCGGCTGTGCGGATAGCTGCTGCACAAGGTCGATCAGATACCCGGCCGCCTCCAGCCCAAAACCCTTCAGCCATGTATCAAAGGCAAGCCCTGTCAGGCGGCATTGCTCAATGCGGCGGTAGATGGACACCAACTCCGGCGCATGAAGGTCTGCGCCATGTATGGTGTTCTTTGCATCTCTCCAAAAGCTGTCATAGAGAGGGATATTGTTCTCCGCGAAAAACTGCTCCTGAAAATACAGTCCCTGAAAACGTAACCGCTGCCCTCCGGGAACTTTCATAAAGAACGGCACTGGCGAATCAAAGACGAAGCAGTTGACGCCCTCGCCGAAGTGAATTGTCTGATCTCTCTGTGTGTAGGCTTCCACGGTCCCCTGCTCGCTCAGCCCGATTCCTACATAGCGCTGACTAAACTGACTGCGGATGATTGTATCCTTCGGATAGGTAAAGTCCGCGTCCGCTACGGAAAAGCCGTGCAGATCGCCCCAGAAGCGAACCTTGGAGTGCTGCCTCGGAAACACATAGCGAAAGCCGTTTACTGCGTCCTTTCGTAGGCCACCGAGCGATATATAGTAGTTCAGCATTTCCTCGATGCTGTGTATTGTAACCATCTTGCCGCTCCTCTCTTTCTGTTTTGGCACACTGTTTTCTGTTTTGGCACAAATTTCGGTTAGCAATAGGCAACTCGCAGATGTGATTATATCACAAAACCGCCGGTAATTCAACGATTTCCGCAAATTTCGCACGACATCAGCTTATTTCTGAGGCACTTTCCGAGCCGTTGACAATACAGCGGCCATGCGTATAATGATTACTGGTTAAGCTCGTCTAACCAACAATCATTTTGCTTGCGGTGGCTGCTCTTGAGCGTTGCGCCGCTGAGAAAGGAGTTCTATGCAAGAAGCAAAGAAAAATGTCATTCTTCGCGTGTTCCGAACGGCGCATTGCCCTCCGGGAAAGTATTTCTTCGGCGTGACCTGCTCTGCGCTCAGTGTCCTGCTGTCCGGCGTACCGTTCTATACGGTCTACCGGATCATCCGGCTTTTTCTGCTGGCATCGCTTGATGGTGCGGCTGCTCCGACCCACGAGATATGGATGTGGGCAGCAGTCACGATAGGAAGTATCGTGCTGGGCATCGTGCTGTCTGTAATCGGCAGCTTTTCCTGCCATGCCTGCGCATTCAATGCACTCTATGACCTGCGTATGCGCCTCCTCGACCACATGGGACGGCTAAACCTCGGCTTTTACACAGGCGGTCAATCCGGCGCAACGCAGAAGATGATGAATGAGAATATCGAAAAGATGGAAAATATCATTGCCCACGATGTTTCCAATATTTTCGGCGCGGGGCTGTTGCTGGCAGCTTTGGCCGTGCTGATGTTCTCACTCAACATTCCGCTGGCACTGACGATCTTTATCGCTCTCATGCTTGCGTTTCTCATCCAGTTTTCCGCTTTCGGCGGAAAGCAGGGTCAGAAGATATGGAGCGACCTGAACCGTTCCTCCACCGAGCTGGATGCAGCGTTTTCTGAATATGTGGCGGGCATGGAGGAAGAAAAAATCTTCGGCAGACCTGAAGCGGCAGCCCGCCGCCTGACAGGGCTGGTGGAGAAGAACAGGGAGCATTGGAAGATCTATCTGAAGCGTGTCACGCCGATTTTCGGCGCATATAAGACCATCACAATCTCCGTGCTGGCGTTCCTGCTTGTTTCCGGCTGCGCATTGCTGTACCTGCATCCCGGCGACCATGAGCTTATGATGGAGCTGTTGATGTTCCTGATAGTCGGTCCCGCCTGCATCAGTCCCTTGATGGAACTTGTGGAGTTCGGAGCAGATTTGCGGAACCTGGCAGTACGCATGGATCAGATTGACGAGGTGCTGAATATGCAGCCCATATCCGAGGGAACGGAGACTGCCCCAAAGGGTGGAGCTGAAATTGTGTTTCAGGATGTGAGCTTTTCCTATCAGAACGCTGCCGACCCTTTGCGCCGCATGGCGCTGGATCATCTGACAATAAAAATTCCTGCCGGGAGCTTCGCCGCGCTGGTAGGACCATCCGGGGGAGGAAAATCCACGGCAGGGCAACTCATCGCCCGCTTTTGGGATGTGGAGAGCGGATCTATCACCATCGCTGGACATGACATCCGGGAGTATTCAATGGAAGCCTTGATGAATGCCGTTGCCTTTGTTTTTCAGGACACGCACATCTTTGCGGAGAGTGTTTATGACAATATCGCCATGCACCGCAAGGTTCACCGCGAGGATGTGGAGAAGGCGGCAAAGGCGGCAAGATGCCATGATTTCATTCTCTCACTTCCAAATGGCTATGATACCAAACTGGGTGACGGCGGGCATAAGCTGTCGGGCGGTGAGGCACAGCGTATCGCCATTGCAAGGGCAATATTAAAAGACGCGCCCATCGTCGTGTTAGATGAAGCGATGGCTTTTACCGATGCGGAAAATGAGCTTGCTCTGAGAGAGGGCATGGCGGAGCTTTTGTGCAGCAAAACCGTCCTGATGATCGCCCACCGGCTCTATTCCATTCAGGATGCGGACTGCATCTTTGTATTGGAGAACGGGCAGCTCAGGGAACAGGGCTCACATACCGAGCTGCTGAAAGCAAATGGCCTGTATGCACATCTTTGGGCGATTCAGAACGAAACCGAAAGCTGGCAGATGAAGGGAGGGGTTTCCCATGCTTAAAATGATTCGACAGTTCACCTTCCATCATCCAAAGCAGATCATCGCGCCGACGCTGTGGTTGTTTCTCTCGCAGGCGTTCAGCATTCTTCCCGCCATCCTCGCATATATGGCGATCTATCTTTTGGGACAGGCATTTTACCCTCCCTATACGCTGGATATTGCGCTGCTGATTAAAATTGCGATTATAGGGATTGCCTATGTCCTCCTGCAATATGCAGTGGAACTGATCTCCTATTACAATACCTATGGGCGAGCTTATCACGACACGGCAGACAAGCGTATTACATATATTCAAAAGCTGCGCCGTCAGAACCTCGGCTTCTTTTCCTCGAAGGAATCAGGGGAACTGATTAGCTCCTTTGCAAGTGATTTTGCCAATGTGGAGTACACCATGTGCTTCTGGCTGCCTTATCCCATCGGTATAGGCTTTCTGTTGCTGCTTTCCTTTGTTTGTATGTTGTTCTTTGACTGGCGCATGGCGGTTGCGATTTTTGCAATGCTGCCCATCTGCACGATCCTGATGCTGCAAATTGCAAAGGTCAAGGAAAAACATAGCCGCTCCGTTATGGAGGCCAAGACAAGAGCTGCAACGCAGCTCAACGAATACCTGCACGGTATGAAAGATCTCAAAGCCTACCACCGTACCGGCAGCGGCTTCGAGGCGCTGAAAAAAGCGTTTTCTGATTTGCGCAGGGAATCCCTGCTGGACGAGGCCGTTGCAGGCAGCCTTTCCACTCTGTGCGCTTCGTTGGTCAAATTCGTTGTTCCCGTGACGGCGACAGTGGGGCTGTATCTGCTGATGGGCGGCAGTCTTACCATATTGGATTTCGCAGGCTTTCTTGTGATTGCCACAAAGCTGACCGAACCGGCGCTTACCCTTGTGAGCAGCATTTCAGCGCTGCGGGGCATGGCTCTCTCCGGTGAGCGGCTGGACAAGGTGATGACGATGCCCGACCCTTCTGGCGAGGACAAAATCTCCCATGGCGACAGCTATGCGTTTGACAGCGTTTCCTTCCACTATGCAGCGGATAGCAACGTGATCCATGGCGTGAGCTTTGAAACACCGGCAGGGGCACTCACTGCTCTGGTAGGACCCTCCGGCAGCGGCAAATCGACGCTTCTGCGGCTAATGGCGCGGTTCTGGGACTATCAACAGGGGCAGGTGCGGTTTGCCGGAAAAGAGCTTCGCAGCATCGCGCCGGAAAGCCTGCTTTCGCAGGTGTCTATGGTGATGCAGAACGCCTATCTGTTCCGGGGTACGATTCGGGAGAACCTATGCTTCGGGAATGAGTGCATCACCGAACAGCAGATGCTCGACGCCTGCCGAAAAGCACGCTGCCACGACTTCGTCTCCGCCTTACCGGAGGGCTATGATACGGTGGTAGGCGAAGGCGGCGCAACCCTGTCCGGGGGCGAGCGGCAGCGTATTTCGCTGGCAAGAGCGTTTTTGAAAGATGTCCCGATCCTGCTTCTGGACGAGCCTACCGCATCCCTTGACGCGGACAATGAAGCGATGGTGCAGAGAGCGTTGGATGAAATATCCAAAGAACGCACCATCATTATGATCGCACATCGGCTGAAAACCGTACGCGGCGCACAGCAGATCCTTGTTCTTGAAAACGGAAGGATCACACAAAAAGGAACCCATAACCAGCTTGTCGGGACAGACGGACTCTACTCACGACTGTGGGAATTGCAAAATCAGGCTGGAAACTATACTTTCAAACAATCTTAGGAGGAGAAACATGAAATCAAAATTTTTGAATCTCAAGGAGTTCGTCCTTGTTCTGCTGTTGGCCTGCTTGGAAACAGTAATCGGTCTTGTTGCTGCGATGCCTTTTGCAGCAAATCTTCAACTGGTATATTTTCTCGTTCCGGGACTTACGGGCTTGATTAACGGCATTATATATGTGCTGTCTCTTATACACATCTCCGAGCCCACGAGACGCTCATGAATCTCG
>ENA-OZFZ01000849-OZFZ01000849.1-human-gut-metagenome-genome-assembly--contig:-NODE-849-length-13897-cov-13.549993_pt1 | contig 13897 bp, 8 predicted proteins | sample MGYA00244621_ERZ653640 | MGnify/ENA primary metagenome ERZ653640 (study PRJEB26926, sample SAMN06165019) | human gut metagenome | biome: ENVO:00009003; feature: ENVO:2100002; material: ENVO:00002003... | reverse complement strand
TTCCAGACAAACCGGAAAGGGGGTTCAAACGATATGTACGATACCGCAAGACGGGTCGCACTCGTCAAGCAGCGGGTGCGGGAAAACAACCGCCGGAGGCAGCGGCGCGGCATATATGGACTGAGCGCTATGTGTATGCTGCTGTTCGCGGTGCTGATGCAGGCGGTGGGCACGGTCATTGGGCAGGGGCAGACAGCCGTATGGGGCGTGTTCGGCGCGATGCTGCTGCGGGAGGACGCGGGCGGCTATGTGCTGGTGGCCGTCGTCTCCTTTGCCGCGGCGGCGGCGATCACTGCGCTGTGTTTCCGGCTCAAAAACAGGGAAAACCAGAAAAAAGGCGGGGCGGACAAACCAGCCCCGCAAGAACAGGAGGAGAAAAGCCAATGAAGAAACGAATACTCAGCATCCTGCTCGTGTGCTGCATGGTGCTCGTCCTTTTGCCGACGACCGTGTTTGCCAACAATGACGGCGCAAAAGCCATACAGCTCGGTACAAGTGGAATCAGTGGTTATGACAGCACAAATCGCAGCTATGACTATATTTATTTTGGCACATGGAATAACAGCACCGTCAAATGGCGTGTGCTGGATACAAAAACCAATATGCCCAATGCTCAGGAGGGCGACGGATTTTTTCTGCTCTCTGATGCGCTGCTTGGGACTGGAGCGTTTGGCGGCGTAGAATTTGACTATACGACCCCATATACCAACGACTGGAAGGGCAGCCGTGGGCAGGACTGGTGCAATGGCTTTTACACCAGGAACCTCAGCACTACGGAGCAAAAAGCTGTTTTTGCAACCAGCAAAAGTGATGATCCATACATTGATGGACGCTTTATGGGTTCTGAGAACATCCTGAATGGAGACAAGGTGTTTTTCCTCTCGGCAGAGGAAGCGGGGAAAGCAGCCTACGGATTTATCGATGACAATGCGCGTATCGCCAATTATGGTGATAGTGCGGGCGGTTGGTGGCTTCGTTCTCCTCACCAAGACTATAACTCTGCAGGCGTGGTCAACGCTTCCGGTGGTGTGCGTGCTGAATGGGTGAACGATACCAACGCAGCTCGTCCTGCGTTCAACTTGAAGCCGGACTCTGTCCTCCTTGTTTCTGCCGCCGTTGGCGGCAAAGGTGCTGCTGACGGAATTTTCAAAATTCCGGAATACAGCGGAGACGAATGGAAATTGACACTTTTGGATGATACCCGCACTTTTCGGGTAACGGAAACCGCAGCAGTAGGAAAACCTGGCGGCTCTGTTACGCTGAATTTTTCCGGGGCGAGAACGGGGCAAAATGAATATATTTCTGCGATTATTGAGGGTGAAAACGGTGCGACCCACTATGGAAGAATTATGAAGCCCACTGCCACAGACAGACAGCTCAGCTTTACACTGCCGCATGACCTTGTTAGCGGAAATTATAAACTCCATGTGTTCTCCGAGCAGTATAACGGTGATTACCACACTGACTACGCCAGCCAATTTCAGACGGTAGCGTTGACGGTGGAGGAGGCAGCCACCGAGCAGTTTGCCCTCACTTCTGGCGGCACCTATTACTTTGACCTCTCCGGTGAGAACATTCCAGGCACAATAAACGATAATTTACCGGACAAATCAATGCACTATGTTCCTTTTACCTACGCCGGGGCAGTGGATGCCTACAAGCTCACATCAGCGATGGCACCTACCGAGGAGTATGCACAACAGAACGAATATGCCCACAGCCTGTTCGTGGCAGACTATGCCGTAACGCATACAACAAGCTGGGATGACCTGAACACCGCAGGTCTGATTTTCGGCAAGAACTTCGCAACCGGCGGTGTGGACTATACCCTGCGCGCGCCGTCTGAGGGAAGCGCTGGTACAGGCTCGGGCAATTCCCAACGTGGCACGCCCCAAAGCAACGAATGGGACAGGATACTGGACAAGAACAACGGATATATCAAAAACTGGAGCGGGATGTCTTCGTGGGGACAAGATACTCCGCACACGGAGGAATCGAGCCGTGCGGTTCGCGGATACGATTCGGCTCGCGGCTGGCACAATAGCATTGCTGCGACCTCCGATTCGAGTGTCGGCTTCCGCCCTGTCCTTGAAGTCCTGAACCCGGACACTCTGGGCTCTGACGGGCTGAAAGCTGTTGTCCTTGACCTTGGCGGCGGCAAGCTGGGGAATCGCTCCGAGAATATTCAAATCATTGTAAAAAGCGGCGAGAGCTTTACCGCGCCCAGCGGCGACGGCCTGACTCGCCCAGACGGGAATACCGGCAGTTACTTTATGTGGCTCGGCAGCGATGGTGAGCTCTACGATCCGGGCGACAATGTCCCAGCGGTCGTAACCAAGCTCACGGCGCGGTTTGCGCCCATAGAGCAGTTCCACCTCGCTCTCGGCGGCACGTATTACTTTGACCTCTCCGGTACAGGCATCCGCGGCACGGCGAACAACAGACTGCCGGACCAAACATTGCATTATGTTCCCTTTACCTATGCCGGGACAGTGGACGCCTATAAGCTCACATCCGCAATGGCAACTACTGCGGCGTATGCGCAGCAGAACAAATATGCCCACAGCCTGTTTGTGGCGGATTATGCCATAACGCATACGGTAAGCTGGGAGAATCTGAATTCCGCAGGTCTGATTTTCGGAAAAGGCTACACCTCCGGCGGCGTGGAATATACGCTGCGTGCGCCGTCCGTGGGAAGTAGTGGCGTAGGCTCGAACTATTCGCAACACGGCATACCACAAAGCAACGAATGGGACAAGATGCTGGACAAGGACAACGGATATATCAAAAACTTTAGACAGATATATTCGTTTGGACAAGATACTACGAGCAGTTCGGAGTCGGACCGTGCAAGCCGAGGGTACAATGCGCCCCGCATCTGGCACCGCACCGTTGCTACGCGTTCCAACGAGGCTCTCGGTTTCCGCCCTGTCCTTGAAGTCCTGAACCCGGACACGCTGGGTTCTGACGGGCTGAAAGTCGTTGCCCTTGACCTTGGCGGCGGCACATTGGGCAGCGGCAGATTGAGCGTCAGCTCGGATATCCAGATCATCGTAAAAAACGGCGAGAGCTTTACCGCGCCTGCCTCCAATGGTCTGACCCGTCCCGACGGAAATACAGGCAGCTACTTTATGTGGCGCGGCAGCGACGGTGCACTCTACGCACCGGGTGACAGCGTCCCAGCAAACGTGAACAAGCTGACGGCGCAGTTTGATTCCATAGAGCAGTTCACCCTCGTTCCCGGCGGCACATATTACTTTGACCTCTCCGGTGCGGGTATTCCCGGCACGGCGAGCGGCAGCCTGCCGGATGCGTCGCTGCACTATGTTCCCTTTACCTACGCCGGGACAGTGGACGCCTACGCGCTCACGTCGGAGATGGCAACCACCGATGAGTATGCAGAGAAGCACAAATATCCACACAGCCTGTTTGTAGCGGACTTCGCCGTAACGCATACGATAAGCTGGGAGAATCTGAATGCCGCAGGTCTGATTTTTGGAAAAAACTACACTGCCGACAGCGTGGAATATACGATGCGCGTGCCGTCAGCAGGACGTTCTTATAGAGGCTCTGGCGATTCTGTACGCGGCAACCCACAAAGCAACGAATGGGACAAAATACTGGACAAATACGACGGATATATCAAAAACTGGAGCAAAATATATTCGTGGGGGCAGGATACTGCGCACAATTACGCGCAGGGTCGTGCGAACCGTGGGTATAGCTCGGCCCGCAACTGGAGTTTCTACGAATCTTCGGGTGCCAAATCGCACCTTGGTTTCCGTCCCGTCCTGGAAGTCCTGAACGCGAACACCTTGGGCGCTTACGGACTGAAAGCCATTACCCTTGACCTTGGCGGTGGCAAATTGGGCGGCAGCTCCGAGGCCATCCAGATTATCGTAAAAAACGGTGAGAGCTTTACCGCGCCTGCCTCCGACGGTCTGATCCGGCCGGACGGAGATACCGGCAGCTACTTTATGTGGCTTGGCAGCGACAGCAAGCTCTACGCATCGGGCAGCAGCGTTCCGGCAGATGTAACCAAGCTGACGGCACAGTTTGCTCCCGGCATTTTTGACGTGACCATCACTACGGACAGACTGCCGGACGGCAAGGTGGGCGAGGCGTATAGCCAGACCCTGACCGCCGACGGCACCGAGCCTGTCGCATGGAGCATCAGCAGCGGCAATCTGCCCGACGGTCTGAAGCTGGATGGGAATACCGGCGAGATCAGCGGCACGCCTACTGCGGACGGCACCGCCAAATTTACCGTCAAGGCTACCAACAGCGCGGGCAGCAATACGAAGGAGCTGTCTATTACGATAGCTAAAGCCGCGCCTGCCGAGTATACCGTCAGATTCAACGCCAACGGTGGCGGCGGCACAATGGCAGATGTCACCGGCGTTTCCGGCAGCTACACCCTGCCCTCCTGCGGTTTTACTGAACCGGAAGGCAAGCAATTCAAGGGCTGGTCAACCAGTGCCGACGGTTCGGTTATTTCCGGCACGACCTATGAAGTAAGCTCGGATACTACCTTCTATGCAATCTGGGAGAGTAAAGAGTATTCCATCATCGTAACGGACGGCAAAGCGACAATCGGTGCAGGAAGCGAAATCAGTAAAGCGGCGCAAGGCACAACCATTACTCTGACCGCAAATGCGGCTCCTGACGGTAAGGTGTTTGATAAGTGGGTAGTAGAAAGCGGCAACACTTCTCTTGAAGATGCGAACAGTGAAACCACTACTTTCATAATGCCTGACAGTGAAGTCAGCGTGAAAGCGACTTACAAGGCAATTCCCCATACCCATACCTACGATCAGGAAATTCAGAAGCCGGAAACCCTCAAGTCGGCTGCCGACTGCACCAACGATGCAGTATATTTCAAGAGCTGCTCCTGCGGAGAGATCAGCACAACAGAAACCTTTACAGCAGCAGGTACACAGCTCGGGCACGCATGGGCAAGCGATTGGAGCAAGGACACAGACAATCATTGGAAAGAATGCTCTCGCTGCCACGAAAAGAAGGACGAGGCGGCTCACGATTACGGTAGCGATAACATCTGCGACACCTGCGGATATGACAAGACCGTACCGCATACGCACAATCTGACCCTCGTTCCCGCAAAGGCTCCTACTTGCACGGAGAAAGGCAACACGGCATATTACACCTGCGACGGCTGTGACAAGTGGTTTGAGGATGCAACCGGTGCATCCGAAATTACCGACAAGACAAGCGTAATCCTTGCGGCAACAGGTCATAGCGTTTCCGACTGGAAGTACGATAATACCGATCACTGGAAAGAGTGCACCGTTGTCGGCTGCGGCGTGATCATCGAGGGCAGCAAGGCGGCGCATACCGCCGGTGAATGGATCATCGACACCCCAGCAACAGCTACCACAAGCGGCACAAAGCATAAGAAATGCACCGTCTGCGGTTATACGATGACAATCGAAACTATCCCGGCAACCGGCGGCGAGCATACTCACAGCTACGGCTCCGACTGGAAGAACGATGCTACGAACCACTGGCATGAGTGCTCTTGCGGAGATAAGGCCGATAAGGCGGCACACGACTTCAAGTGGGTTGTTGACAAGGAAGCGACCGCAACGCAAAAGGGCTCCAAGCATGAGGAATGCAGGGTTTGCGGCTACAAGAAGGCGGCAGTTGAGATTCCGGCTACCGGAACACCGACTGAGCCGGGCAAGCCGGCCGATTCGGATTCTCCGCAGACCGGTGACAACAGCAATATGATCCTCTGGATCGCACTGCTGTTTGTCAGCGGCGGCGTAGTGATCGGCATCATCGTTTACAGCAAAAAGAAGAAAGAAAACGCTGAATAAATCAGCTGCGAACCTTTGAGCAAAGGGCGGTGACGGACATTGCCGTCATCGCCCTTTCGCTTGGACTGGAGAAGAAATCTTCCATTGATTTATAGCCTGTCCACTTCATAAAGTGACGTATGTTGTTGATATAGGTATCTGCAGTTCGGGAGGACCTGTTACGAATCAGGCATTCCTCTCTGAGCTTGTTAAAATATTTTTCGTACATAATAAACCTCCATGATACTAGTAACGTTAATGAGTCACTGCCATCATGGAGGTTCACGTATTAAAGATACCCTCTTGAGAAAAAGAGATTCTAGTGTTATTCTATTCATGGCAGTGTTAATGATGAACCTGTTCGATTGTTATTTTGTGGTGATTTAACAATACTACTTTTAGGGCTCATTATCTACTGCCTTTTTAAGTTAAAGAGAAAACTGTGCCACAGCCTTCGCAGGCCATCGCACAGCGATTTAGTTCAATTCAAGTTTGTCGAACTGACAAACCATAACAATTTAATATAAACAACAGCGTTAGAGCATTTATGTGATTGAAACATAGATGCTCTTTTTTTGTGCCCTTTGGGCAATGTATATGAATGTAACTTTAGGACATTTTGTCCAGAAGTTCAGATAAAGGAAATTAAGGAGGAACACGAGATGTGCATTAAAATGTGTATCTTATGGGTGAGAGCACCCACAGACAGAAGCCATAGGAAAACATATAACAGGAGGACAGAACAATGGTCGATGAGTTGACGCAGGAGTCATTCCAAACGGGAAAGGCGATTGTGACTGTCAGCGTGGATCTGATAACAGCCATTGCGGAAGCCTGTAAACGTTCAGAAGAGAAAAATCCCGGTATGAGTGCGGAGCAGAAGGAAACTCTGCTCGGCAAGGTAGTCGATAAGGTGGTTTCCAACTATAAGGAGACACATGGCTCGTTAAAGGATTTTAACCAAGAGGGTAAAGATGTTACTTCCATAGATGTGAATGATGAGAGAACCGCAGAGATATTAAAGAAAGCGTGTAAAAAAAGTCATATTCCGGTGGATATGAGAGAAGTCACACGGGCAGATGGTTCGGTAACACATACAGCATGTGAACCTTATTTTATGACGATGCTATTTATAGTATTCATGGCAAGAAGCAGAAAAGCGGAGTTTCAGATATCATTTGAACGACCAAAGATGAAAATGCTCCTGCAGAGTATCGGTATCTCAGTATGCTTCTGATGATGTAGCTGACCGGATAGGATTGATAGAATGATTTGCATGATGTTGTGGTATTAATTGCGGGTATGAGTGAAAAATGGTATAATCAATGTGTATTTTTCGATTATAAGTGGTTAGGATTATATAGTATATGACACAAAAGAGGGGAAACAAGGGATGGCTTTTGAAGAAGAACTTAAAACACTAATAGAAAGAACAAAAAAGAATGGCACAGATACCAGTATGTTCTTGAAAAAATTAACATGGGAATGACAATAAAGGGAATGTACAGACAAGATGTATATGAACTTCCTACAGATAGCATAAGAGAGTTGATTGCAAACGCAGTGGCTCATCGTAGTTATCTTGAGCCGGGAAATATACAAGTGGCATTGTATGATGACAGACTAGAGATTACTTCGCCGGGTATGCTACTGAATAATATTACGATCGAAAAAATGATAGAAGGTTACTCAAGACCGAGAAATCCCGCAATCGCAAGAGCTTTTGCGTACATGAAAATTATTGAAAAATGGGGAACTGGAATACCGAGGTTATTTGCAGCCTGTGAGGAATATGGATTACCGAAGCCGGAGTTGATTGATTTTGATGGCGATTTCAGAGTAAATATGTATCGAAAAAGGGATGCTAATACAGAAACTAACACAGAAACTAACATAGAAACTAACACAGAAAATGTAGGGAGAATAATTAGGCTCATGGGTGAACAGCCTTCCATTACAGTAAAGATGATTGCACAGCAGCTTGGGCTTTCTGTTGGAGGAGTTCGTTATCATATCAATAAATTAAAGAAAGATGGTGTTGTGGAGCATATCGGTTCTTCTAAGAAAGGTACATGGGTAATCCATGATTAAAATTGTTGTATTGCGAGTGGAATAGTATACTAAAAGCAAAAGGTGAACAATTAAAGCGATTATGCCGATATACAATGTGAGTCAGTAAATGGATTTACAATATAATGTGCACAAGGAGGTTACATTATGTCAAAAATTACAGATTATGCTTTTTTGTTTCAAAATTCATCCGGAAAGTCGGCATTTAATCCAATAGGGAGTTTCCAATTATCCCAGCTCAATAGCAGTGCAGTACAATCACAGTTAAAAGCAGCAGGGATTAACACAAACAGCAAACAATATAAAACCGTTATAAGTAAAATGATGCAAAATGCAAACGGAATGATGTATACCAATCCGGCAGCCATAAAGAATTTGATGAAGAACTATGACAAAGATGGGGACTATATTTCTCCGGCAACTGGTCTTGCCGGTATGGACGCAACGGATATTCCTATTTCGCAGAGACACGTGATTATTGATATTCCTGAAAAAAACAGACAGGAAATGTTTGATAATGCAAAACGGGAGTTCCTTGAAGAAAATGGAATTGTAAACGGAGATACTACAAAACGTTCAGATGTGTTTTACCATTATCAAAAGTCTGCAAAGAAGCGGGACAGATTAAAGGGGACGTGGACTTTAGAACAATATGAACGACAGTATAATCAAGCTTTTTATGATGCGGCAAAGGCTGCCGATCCAACATGGAAACCTGGAAAAGTGATAAAAGCAGGTGCGTTGGATGGGATTACAAGAGAGCAAATTGATAAATCATTGACTGTAACGATGGGACAATATGGAGAAATATTCAAGAGAGGTTTTGATCTGAAATTATAATGATCTGAATATATTAGTAGACAGAACGGCATTTTGTGTAACAAATGCCGTTCGGATGCCTTTTCTATAACTTTACTGCAAAGCATGAGGATTAAATATCTTCATGCTTTTTCCCTAGATAGGTGTCAATTTCCTTCTGGTGGCGCTGCAGCTCCTTTAGATCACGCTCGTTTTGTTGCTGCTGCTCCTCAAGGTTATACATATCCTGCTCAGCTTGCTCGAGTCGATTTTGCAGTATTTTGATATTGGAACTGGTGATTGCAGTGAGGTCTATGTTGTGGCTTTCCAGTGCGAATTTCGCATCATGGTAGGCGTTTAGCTGGTGGTCATGCTCCTGATAGTATTTTTCTTTATCTTCGGCTTTTTGCTCGTTTGTGGCATATATCTTCAGCTTTTTATACATCACGCAATCATTGATAAGCTGTCGCAGTTCTGATATTTCTTTTTGATTTTTAGCAAGTGCAGTATCAAGATAATTATTGTTAGCCCGGAGAGCTTTTATGTGTCCTGTAACTTCTGTATAGCTTATACCATATCTGTCTTGAAGCTCTTTTTGTATCTGCTGCATCCGACGGGCGTTCTGAACATTTGACCATTTCTGTAAGCCAATCTTTTCGTGGGATATGCCTTGGGAGGTATCACGCATAGTGGAGATTTTCAGCTTGCTCTTATCCAATCTTTTCTCGGCTGGAGACATAGCTTCGTATGTAGCTTTCCGCTTTTCTTTTCGTTCTTTCGCTCTTTCCTTTTGCGTTTTCAGATAGGCCTGTCGTCTCGAAATTCTCTTTTTTATGTTGTCGTCGGTATAGAAGGAACCGAGAGAGTATAAATTTAGCAAACTTCATCAAATCTTTATTTTTCCCTGATAGATTATATTTCAGTAAGAAATGAAATATAGAAGGAAGGATAGTAAAGATGGAAATGATGTTACAGACACAAAATCTATGTAAATATTTTAGAAAACAGAAAGCGGTAAATAATGTTTCACTTAATATCGAAAAGGGACAGATTTATGGACTGCTTGGACCGAATGGTGCGGGAAAATCTACCACATTGAAAATGTTGACTGGTATGATGAAACCAACTGCAGGAAAGATTTACTTTGATGGAAAACTTTTGGATAGGAAAGATTTATCAAAAATAGGAGCGTTAATTGAAAATCCGCCTATTTATGAAAATCTTTCCGCCAGAGAGAATTTGAAGGTAAGACAATTATTGCTTGGTACAGATGAAAACAGAATTGATGAGGTCTTGCAGATTGTATCACTTACAAACACCGGAAAGAAGAAAGCAGGACAGTTTTCTTTGGGGATGAAGCAAAGACTAGGCATTGCAATGGCATTGCTTGGAGAACCGGAACTTTTGATATTGGATGAACCTACGAATGGATTAGATCCAATAGGCATCGAGGAATTACGAGAGCTGATCCGGTCTTTTCCGGAACAGGGAATCACTGTAATTCTCTCCAGTCATATTCTCTCAGAGGTACAGTTACTTGCAGATAAAGTCGGGATTATTTCAGGTGGAATCTTAGGATACGAAGGAGCATTAAAGCAGGGAGATAATCTTGAAGATTTGTTTATGAATGTGGTAAGAAAAAACCAGAAAGCAGGTGAAATCCATGGTTAATATTATAAAAGCAGAACATCAAAAAGCCAAAAGAACCATGCGAAAAAAGTTTATCTGGGGATTTCCTCTTCTTACATTTGTCATGGCATTTATATTTACTCTTGGGATGACAAATGCTTATGCAGAAAGTGTTTGGAACTGGTGGTATACACTTTTGCTGCCGGGGATGATTGCTCTATTTTGTTATCTTTCTGTGGCGCAGGAGAAAAAGATAAAATACTATCATTTAATGACTATTCCCACAGACAGAAGAAAATTGTTGCTGGGGAAAATTATTTATATTGGGTACATGATTTTGTTTTCTAATGTGATTGTGTTTGCAGGAGCAACGCTTGGAGGCTTTCTTCTAACGACACATGTTCCAGTTGGAGGAGCGTTGATTGCAGTATTGTTTCTGACGGTTTCTGAGTTATGGGAGATTCCGGTAGCTTTATTTTTAAGTGAACGATTTGGAATGATTGTAAACCTGTTCGTCTGCCTATTTATTACCGTCAGCGGTGTGGTAATATCACAAACCAGAATCTGGTATGTACTTGTTTCTGCAATCCCTATGCGAATGATGTGCCCGTTGCTTCATGTTTTACCAAATGGACTTGCCGCAGAAGCAGGGAATCCTCTTTTGGATACGGGAGTCATTGTTCCGGGAATGTGTCTCTCAATCATCTGGTTTGTTTTTGTAACGGTTCTGTTTTTGAAATGGTTTGAGAGAAGAGAGGTGAAATAAGATGATTGGAAGATCTCTTAATGCAGACTTGCGAAAGATGAAAGGAACATCTGTGATTCTGGCACACTTACTGATTCCGATTATAACCAGCGTTATATTTTTAATATATTACTTTTTTTCACCATGGAATGAAAATATGAAAGTGATTGCATTTTATCAGGCAATAGGAGCAGGACTTCCGGTACTTATTGGAATTTTTACAGCAAGTGTGATGGAACAAGAACAAAATGCAGGTAATTTTCAAAATCTGTTGTCTTTACCGGATAAACCTGCAGCATTTTTATCGAAACTGTTGATGCTACTGGTTTTGTGTCTGTGCTCTATCCTATTGACAGCAATCATATTCGGAATTGGATTTGGAAGAATCGCATCAAGCGATATCGAAATCATGAAAGGATGTATATTTGCAGCATTGCTGCTGTGGGGAAGCAGTGTTCCACTTTATCTGTGGCAGCTGATTCTGGCTTTTCAGTTTGGAAAAGGGGTATCCATTGGAGCAGGGATTATATCAGGACTAATTAGTGCATTGATGCTTACCGGACTTGGAGATTATGTGTGGAAATATGTATTTGTCTGCTGGACGGGTAGAGTACCATATACTTATCTGCAATCTGTATTGGGAGAAACTAGTGTAGGTGAATGGTTGTCATTCATACCAGGTTGCTTAATATTTACAGGGATTAGTATGGTATACTATTTTTGGTGGGTAAACCACTGGGAAGGAAACAGAATATCGGAATAGAATCGAGGGAAACTATGGCAAAAATACTGGCAGTTGATGATGAACCGGCAATTTTGGAAATGATAGAAAGCATTTTGAATAAGGATGGACATCTGGTTACCAAAGTAAGTAATCCACTAAAAATTAATATGGAAGAATTACATCGTTATGACCTGATTTTACTGGACATTATGATGCCTGGAATTGATGGCTTCGAATTATGCAAAAGAATCAGGGCACTTGTGGATTGTCCGATTTTGTTTCTTACGGCAAAAACGGAGGAAAACAGTCTGGTAAACGGACTTTCTTTAGGAGCAGATGATTATATTTCAAAGCCATTTGGAGTGATGGAACTTCGGGCAAGGATCAATGCACATCTTAGAAGAGAGCACAGGGAACATTCTGTCCGGATGGTTTTGGGGAGGGTCTGTATTCAAATATCTCAAAAGAAACTATTGGTTGATGATAAGGAACTTCCTCTTACGAAAGCGGAGTACGAAATCTGTGAATTTCTGGCTAAAAACAGAGGACAGGTTTTCTCGAAGGAACAGATATTGGAAGCGGTCTTTGGCTTTGACAATGAGAGTAATGACAGTACTATAATCACGCATATCAAAAATATAAGAGCAAAATTTGCGGATTATGATTATACACCGATAAAAACAGTCTGGGGGATTGGATATAAATGGGAAGAGTAAAGAGAAGCAATGCACTCAGCAGGATTTTTATGAGATATGTACTGGTCATGCTTGGATCATTAGTTGGTTTGGTGATTGTTGCTTATCTGCTGCTGTACCTTTTGATTAGTGTGGGCTGTATTTATCCGGCAAATTATGCAGAGCAAAAGATTAATGAAGCATATGATACGATTCTACGTGCAGATAAAGTGACTGCTGAGATGATTCCCGCACTTTGTGATTATGTAATCTTTTCAGAGAATGGAGAGAAAATAGGTGGAGATCTGTCAGAACAATACGAACAGATAGCATGGAATGTTGCAAAGTACGGAAACGCATCCGGGAAATATTTTTATAAAGTAATTGTAAGGGAAAATGAATATGTTGTATTGCAATATCGCCTGACACCTCAATATCATTCAGCTTTTTTGAGGGAGCATTTTATAGGACCACAGAATGTGATGATTATTATGTCTGTGATTGGAGCGGTAGCGATTATCATCATTCCGTCCATACGTTTTGGAAAAAGAATCAAAAAGCAGATGCAGCCTGTATTAGACGCAATCGGACAAATAAAGGATCAAAATCTGGAATATGAGACATCCTGTTCCGGTATCAAAGAGTTTGATGACTGTTTATCGGCAATCGATGATATGCGAGATGCATTGCGAGAATCTTTAGAAAAGCAGTGGAAAACAGAGCAGGAAAAGAAACAGCAGATGTCTGCTTTGGCGCATGATATTAAAACACCTCTTACGATTGTACGGGGAAATGCAGAACTACTTTCAGAGACTGAACTGACCACAGAACAGAAGAAAAATATCACTTATGTTTTGAACGGCACAACACAGATACAAAGTTATGTAAAACAGTTGATAGATGTCACAAAATCATGGAATTGCAGTGATGTTACCTATACAACGGTGAGGTTAGAAGATTTTTTCGCAGATATAAAGGAACAGGCACTCGGACTGGTAGAAATCTATCACCAGAAGATAGATTGGAAGGCGGAACAAAGTGATAAAAAGGTAACGATTGCTTATGATCCAATGTTCCGGGCCGTAATGAATGTGATTCAGAATGCAGTGGAGCATACAAAAGAAAATGGAATCATTTATATTGACGCAAAGGAGCAGGATGGCCGGCTGACATTCATTGTGGAGGATAGCGGATCAGGATTTACAAAAGAAGCATTATTGCATGGCACAGAGCAGTTTTTTATGGATGACACAAGTAGAAATGGCGAAGCCCATTATGGGATGGGACTATTTTTTGCAAAAACTGTGGCTGAAAAATATGGTGGAGGTATTAAACTTTCAAATTCTGAAAATACAGGTGGGGCGAGGGTAGAAATATTTTTCCTGAGTAGTCAAGAAACAAGCTAAATAGACCGCAATTAAGCTATGTAAAAGAAATTTTA
>ENA-OZFZ01000848-OZFZ01000848.1-human-gut-metagenome-genome-assembly--contig:-NODE-848-length-13923-cov-4.465893_pt1 | contig 13923 bp, 9 predicted proteins | sample MGYA00244621_ERZ653640 | MGnify/ENA primary metagenome ERZ653640 (study PRJEB26926, sample SAMN06165019) | human gut metagenome | biome: ENVO:00009003; feature: ENVO:2100002; material: ENVO:00002003... | reverse complement strand
AATCTGTACTGTTTCATTATTGTTTAAACTTTAATGTATTATATTTCTTTCTGAATGCTTTCTCTGTTTCTGAATGCTTTCTCTGTGCCTTTCAAAAAGGCACATTCCAATTGCAAAGATAATAAAAAGATGAGATAATATGGATTTTTGCACCTGTTTTTTAGGCATTATTATATAATAAGCCTATACATTTAAGAAATGCTCTTCCAGTTTCTCTCTCGGCATATCTGCCGTATCGTGGTAGTGGAGATGATGATTTACGCAGGCGATGTGCTTTACGTTATTGAGCACTTCGGCTACATCATGGCTTACGATGATAATGGCGCACTCCCGGTTGATCTGTTCCAGCATCTCGTACATCTGCTTCTGGAAACGGCGGTCGATGTAGGTGTTGGGCTCATCCAGTATCACTACATCGGGTTTCGAAACAATGGCGCGGGCGAGGAGTACTCGCTGCAGTTGTCCGCCGCTCAAGGCTGCGATATGGCGGTCTTTCAACTCCGTGAGCTGCATCTGTTCCAGACAGTCGAGTACCTGCTGGTGCTGTGCCTGGGTGTATCTGGAAAAGAGGCTCTTGGTCTTGCTGAGGCCGGAGAGTACCACTTCATAGACGGAGATAGGAAACTGTTTGTCGAGATGATTGTATTGGGGCAGATATCCCATGCTGATTTCCCTTACTTCCTCTCCGTCTTTATAAAAGCGGATGCTGCCGTCTGTGGGTTTCATCAGTCCCAGAATAAGGCGCATGAGGGTTGTCTTGCCACCACCGTTGGGACCGATGATGCCAAGATAATCGTCTTTGTAGACGGTGAGGTTGATATCGTGGAGCACCTCCTTGCCTTCATAGCCTGCAGAAAGATACTCGATTTTTATGATTGGAGTCATATTATTGTAGTTTTTACTTCCCAACAACGATTTTCTTGCCTTGTACCGCTGCTGCCGCTTCCTGCATCGCCCAGTTCCAGTCGCCCTGCAATGGATTGATATCCATTGGCTTGGTGTGGCTCTCGTTGATGAAGGTTGTGGTGTTGCGGTTGGCAAATTCTGCTTGAATCAGGCAGAACTTGATCTTTTCTTTTCTGGCTCTCTCGATGAGGCTCTTCAGCTGGGCGGCACTCGGCTCCCTGCCTTCTTCCTCTATGGCAAGCTGCTCCAGCTGGTAATCACGGGCAAAGTAGGTGAGGATAGGGTGATAGATCACAAACTTGCGTACCATCTCCGGATTATCCTTGAAACTCTTTCTGATGATGCTGTCCTGCCTGTCGATGCTGCAGAGCAACTGCTGATAGTTTTTCTGGAAGAAAGTCTTGTTTTCCGGTTCCAGTTGGCAGAGTGCCTTGAAGATGTTGCTGGAGATGATGCGGGCGTTTTTGCAACTCATCCATACATGCGGGTCGGTATTGCCGCCTGGTGTCTTGGCAGGCGTGATGCCTGTGGAGGTATCTATCACCTTCATGTCAGGAGCGTTGTCCTGCAGCTTCTTCATCCAGGTCTGTTCGAAACCGATGCTTCCCACTTTCAGATAGAGGGCACTCCTGGAGAGTTCCATCATCTGCTGGGCATAAGGCTCGTAAGTTTCTGGATTGTTGCCGTTGGATACCATCACGTTGACATCCACCTTATCTCCGGCAATCTTATCAACGAAAAACTTGTAGGGAGGGATAGTTACGGTAACAGCAGGTTTGCCATCGCTGTTGGCGACAGATTCCTTTCCGTTACTTTCTGCGGTGTGGCCTTTCTGCTGGCTGCCTTTACAGCCCGCGAAAGCCACGCATAATATAATAAGGTATAAATACTTTCTCATAAGCAGTCAATCTATATGAATCAATTCTTTGTTTTCTTTGCAGCTTGTTTAAAAGATGAAACTGAGTCCGTAAACCAGCAGTACATATCTCAACACCTTTCCGATGGTGATGCTGATGACAGAAATCACGATGTTGGCTCTCGTCAGTCCCAAAACGATGGTGATGGCACTTCCCAACAGGGGCAGGAAGGCAAAGAATCCCATCCAGGCTCCTCTGTCGGCCATGAAATGCTGAGCCTTGTCAAGACTCTCTTTCTTTACATGCAGATATTTCTCTATCCATTCCAGCTTGCCCATCCGTCCTACGCCATAGTTGAACATAGAACCGAGCACATTGCCGATGCTTCCATACAGTACGAGCTGGATAGGTTCCAGTCCGGCAGCCTGTAAGCCCGACATGACCACCTCGCTGCTGAAGGGAAAGAAACTGCCGGCAAGGAAGGCTGATACCAGCATGCCCCAGTAGCCCCAGCTCATTAAGAAATCTATAATCCAACTCATAGTAATATGCTCTCTGGTACGAGTATGTTGTAAGCCATGATAAGTACCAGCATGATGAGCAGCAGGATGAAGGATATGTTGGTAAACTTACCTCTGGTGAATGTGATGAAATGGGCGATAAGCGGTGCTGTATTCACAATCAGGATGCCGCCCAGTTCCTGTATATGTTGAGGCTGGAGGACGATGAAGATGATGCAGGCAACCGATAACATGATAAACGTTTCGTAGATCATGCGGGTGCGTATCTTATCGCCGTAGCTGGTGCGTATGAAGTGGATGGAACCGATGATGGTGAGCAGGGTAACGAAACTCAGGTTCAGAATCTGATGGTCGGTAACCTGCGAATAATCAAATAGTTCGCTGTAGTTGATGAATTCGCAGAAGTGGTCAGCCAGCCCCTGTATGTTGTCGGTATAGAAGAAATAACCGGCTGCAAACCAATAGGGCACGATGAGACCTACCAGTGTTGCAAAGAATGTCTTTACGCTAAACGAGAGGGTAAACACCATCATCATGATCCATAGGATAGGCATGAAATAGCCTATCTGCACGAAAACCATCGATGCCAGACCGATGCAGGCAAAGGCGTAGAAAGTCCAGCCTGTAGAGCGTTTATCCTGATAGCAATTCCAGATAATGAGATAAAAGGCGATGAAACACATCGTCACAATACTGCTTTTTAAAGAGAGGTGGGGGAGTCCTGTCATCGTCAGTAATGCCAGAAAACTGCAAGATACCATTCGGCTGTAGGTACGCATCAGGGCATTACGGTTGTTCAGTTCCACCATCAGCAGGGTAGACATGGCTGTAAAAGCAAATTCTACCCAGATATTGGATACCAATAAACCTACTGCAACCCAAACCAGTGTGGCAAGGGTTGCAGTAATAGGTAAAGAGTAGCGGCTAGCCGCTACTTTATTTTGAAAAGTTTTCTTTCTTAACATCTAATTCAACATTAAAAAACTAAAGGTCCTGTCCGATATCAGAACGGAAGTACTTGTCGGTGAACTGGATCTTCTGTGCCTCAGCAAAGCTCTTCTTCAAGGCTTCTTCCTTGTCCTTGCCGTAGCTGCTTACGCAGATGACACGACCACCGTTGGTTACAACCTGACCATCCTTCATGGCTGTACCGGAGTGGAATACTACCGAACCTTCTACATCGTCGATGCCCTGGATAGGATACCCCTTCTTGTAAGCCTCAGGATAACCGCCGCTTACGAGCATCACGCAGACTGCTGCACGCTCATCAAACTCGATGCTGCGCTTGTCCAAATCGCCTGCTGCTACACCCTCAAAGAGATCCACGATGTCGCTCTTCAGACGGAGCATCACGCTCTCTGTCTCTGGATCACCCATACGGCAGTTGTACTCGATGACCATAGGCTCGCCTTCAACGTTGATCAGACCGAAGAAGATGAATCCCTTATAGTCGATGTTCTCCTCAGCAAGTCCCTCTACAGTAGGACGGATGATGCGCTCGTCAACCTTCTGCATCCACTCCTTGGTAGCGAATGGTACAGGGGTAACGCTACCCATACCGCCGGTGTTCAGACCGGTATCGTGCTCGCCGATGCGCTTGTAATCCTTAGCCTCAGGCAGAATCTTGTAGTTCTTGCCGTCGGTCAATACGAATACAGAGCACTCAATGCCGCTGAGGAATTCCTCGATGACTACGCGTGCAGAAGCGTTGCCGAACATACCGCCGAGCATCTCCTTGAACTCTTTCTTAGCCTCTTCCAGGGTAGGGAGGATGAGAACGCCCTTACCGGCGCACAAACCGTCAGCCTTCAATACATAAGGAGCCTTCAGTGTCTCCAGGAATTTCAAGCCTTCCTCTACGTGCTCGCCGTCGAAAGTCTCATACTGGGCAGTAGGGATGTTGTGGCGCTTCATGAACTTCTTGGCGAAGTCCTTGCTGCCTTCCAGTACGGCGCCAGCCTTTGATGGACCGATGACAGGGATGTTCTGGGTGCGAGGATCGTTCTTGAAGTCATCGTAAACACCCTTTACCAATGGGTCTTCCGGACCAACTACCACCATATCAACGCCATTTTCTACTGTGAAGTTCTTGAGCGCCTCAAAGTCGTCTGCCTTGATATCTACGTTCTCGCCGACATTCTGTGTACCGGCATTACCAGGAGCGATGAAGAGTTTCTCACACTTTTCGCTCTGAGCGATTTTCCATGCTAAGGCGTGCTCGCGGCCACCGCCTCCTAACAATAAAATTTTCATTTGCTGTAAGTTATTGTTTGTTATTTGATGTAGGAGTAAACTCCCCTTTTTCGGGGGATGTTTACTCCTAGATATTTACTTGAGATAATCGAAGAAATAATTGCTGATGCGCTCATGCAGATGAGTGCTCTGATGACCTCTCATGTTGTGAGGCTCGCCAGGATAGACGAAGAAGTCTGGCTGGGTGCCTGCTGCGATGCAAGCCTTGAGGAAGGTGAGGCAGTGCTGTGGCACTACGGTCACATCGTTCAAGCCCTGGATAATCTGCAGCTTGCCCTTCAGGTTCTTTGCCTGATAGAGCAGGGAGGTCTTCCTGTAACCCTCTGGGTTGGTCTGTGGGGTATCCATATAGCGCTCGCCATACATCACCTCGTACCAGTGCCAGTCGATTACCGGGCCGCCTGCTACGCCTACCTTGAACACATCAGGGTGGTTGGTCATCAGCGAGATGGTCATGAATCCGCCGAAGCTCCAGCCGTGAACGCCAATCTTGTCAGCATCTACGTAAGGAAGTGTCTTCAGATATTCCACACCCTTCATCTGGTCTTGCATCTCAATCTGTCCGAGCTGGCGGAAGGTAGCCTGCTCGAAAGCCTTGCCACGGTTCTCGCTTCCACGGTTGTCGAGGATGAAGAGCAGATAGCCCTTTTCTGCCATGTAGGTTTCCCAACCACGGCTAGAGTAGTTCCAGCGGGCATCTACGTTGTGGGCATGAGGTCCACCATATACATATATAATGGTAGGATACTTCTTGTTTGGATCGAAGTTTACCGGCTTCACCATTCTCCAGTAGAGGTCTGTTTCGCCATCGGCAGCCTTGATGGAACCGCAGCTGTACTCAGGCACATTGTAGCCCTTCCAAGGGTTCTCGGCTGTGAAGTAAGCGGTGCGCTTGCCGTTCTCGGTATTCACGAGGGCAATCTTGCGAGGCACGGTAGGAGTAGAGTAGTTGTCGAAGACATACTGTCCGTTCTCGCTCAAAGTGGCGCTGTGCCATCCCTTGCCGCAATCATCTACCAGCGTACGCTTACCGGTTTTTGTGTCTACGGCAAAGATGTTTCTCTGGATAGGCGATTTCTCGTTGGATGCGATGATGATACTCTTGCGCTTGCTGTTGAAACCGAGCACTTCCATCACTTCCCATTTGCCGGAAGTCAACTGCTTGATTTCGAGCGATTCTGTGTTGCTTGCCATGCGGCTTCCGTGCTTGCCCAGGGTGCAGAGGTAGAGGTGGTTGTAGCCATCCTTGCGGCTCTGCATGATGAAACTGCTGCTGTCCCAAGGCAGGAACTGGATAGGGTGGCAAGGCTCCACGTATTTCTCGTCGGTTTCGCGATAGAGCTCGCCAGTCTTCTCGCCGGTCTCTGCATTGTAGGCAGTCAGACGGCAGTCGTTCTGGTCGCGGTTCAGTTCGAACATATAGATGGTCTTGCTGTCCGGACTCCATGCGATGTTGGTAAAATAGCGGTCGGTTGGATCGCCAGCCTTCAGATAGACGGTCTTGCCGGTCATGCAGTCGAACACGCCTACGGTTACCTTGTGTGATGTCTCGCCAGTCATCGGATACTTGTCTGGTGCAGGAGTAGCAATGCAACTCTGTGTTTCAGGATGATTGAAACCGATTTCCGGGATGTCGACCTGCGGATAGTCGGTTACCATACTCTGGTCCATACGATAGAAGGCGAGCAGTTCGCCGTTCGGACTCCAGAAGGTTCCCTTGCTGATACCGAACTCATCGCGGTGAACACTCTGTCCATAAACAATTTCGCGGCTTCCGTCCTTTGAGAGCTGGAAATCGTGAGATTTCTTCTCTTTTGTCAAGGCGTTGCTGGTTACATCGAAGGTACGCACATAGAGGTTGCTGCCCTTCAGATAGGCGAAGGCGTTCTGCTGGGCATTAGCCTCCAGGAGGTTCTCGCCGTCAGCAAAATCCATCTCGCTCAGCAGCTTATGCTTCTTGAAGTCTATGGTATAAGTCTTGCTGCCGTTGCTCACCATCACGATGTTCTTGCCTGCAAACGGGAACAGAGCATTGTAGAGGGCTCTTACCTTGATGTCTTTGGTAGGAGCAATCCACTGGTTGATGTCATTGATGCCGAAGAGTTTGGTCTCCTTGCCTGTCGTCTTGTTGACGAGATAGCAAGCATCCACATCCTGGCGAACGAGTTCATTGCCCCACCAGGTGCACCAGCGATTCTTGGCTACCATGTTACGATAGTTGTTGCCGCCGAAGTTCAGGTCTTCCAATGTAAAGGTTTTCTCGCCTTTCTGAGCAGGAACCACGCCCTGAGCCTGTAAGTCGGTTGCATTCATAGCCATCATAATCATAGCAGCAAAAGATAATTTATAAATTGAATTCTTCAGATTCATTATATTCTTTACTTTATCGGGTTTAACACCCATGCGTCGTGAAACACGACGCATGGGTCGATATGTCTTTAATCCTCGTCGTCGAAGTCAACGCTGAAGTTCTTCTTGCCTCCGCGCTTGCCTCCGAAATCACGGCCACCACGTTTGTCGCCCTTGAAGCCACCACGCTTGTCGCCTTTCTCGAAACGCTTTCCGTCGCGCTTGCTACCGAAGTCACGGCCACCCTTGCGGTCGCTCTTGAAGCTGCGGCTGCCACGCTTGTCATCGTCGTCATCATTGCGTCGACCGCCACCGATACGTGAACGACCGCCCTTATGGAACTCAGCACGCTTCTTCTCGAAGTCTTCCAGACGGTGAGTATGGAACTTGAAAGAACGGATATCGTCCTCCTCGTTTTCAGTCTCCTCGCTTACACGCTTCTTGAATTCACGCTCCTTCTTGAAACGGTGCTTCTGAGCCATCTCGCTCTTCTCGCGCTCAGTCTTCACAATACCGCCTTCAGAACGGAAGTCCTTCATCTTGCCGTCGAACATCACATACTTGCGGAATTCGCACTCCAAGCTTCCGTTGAATACAGGAATCTTGATAGATGGTTTCAGACCAATCTGCTCGAAGCACTCCTCGCGGTAGCTCAATACCCAAGCCTCGTTGCCGGCAAAAGCCTTCTTGAAGCGCTCACCTATCATCTTGTAGGTGTTCAGGAGGTTAGGGGTAGAGATGCGCTCACCGTATGGAGGGTTCATCACGATGATGCTCTTCTCGGCTGGCTGGGTGAAGTCCTTGAAATCAGCCTGTGAGATGGTGATGTCCTTGCTGAGACCGGCAGCACGAACGTTGAGATTAGCTGTATTGACAGCCTTCATGTCAACATCGTAACCATAGATATGGTGCTCGAACTCGCGCTCCTGAGAGTCGTCGTTATAAATCATATCGAAGAGATCCTGGTCGAAATCGTTCCACTTCTCGAAGGCAAACTCCTTGCGGAATACACCTGGAGAGATGTTTCGGGCTATGAGGGCAGCTTCGATGGCGATGGTACCTGAACCACACATCGGGTCGATGAAATCGCATTCGCCCTTCCATCCGGTCATCAGAATCATACCTGCAGCGAGAACCTCGTTCAGAGGAGCCTCTACCTGCTCCTGGCGGTAGCCACGGCGGTGCAGACTCTCACCACTCGAATCGAGACTCAAGGTGGCATTGTCTTCTGCAATGTGGATGTTGAGGCGGATATCCGGGTTAGATACGCTGATATTTGGACGTGTACCCTGCTTCTCGCGGAACCAGTCAACAATCGCATCCTTTACCTTGTAGGTTACGAAGCGTGAGTTGCGGAACTCCTCTGAGTAGACTACTGAGTCAACCGAGAAAGTCTTCTTCACATCTAAGATGTCATCCCACTTGATCTTCTGAATCTGATCATACACCTCTTCAGCGCTTCTAGCCTTGAAGTGCTTGATAGGCTTTAAGATACGGATGGCTGTGTGCAACTGGAAGTTAGCACGATACATCATTTCCTTGTCGCCTGTGAAAGACACCATGCGGCGACCGATCTGTACATTATTGGCACCCAACTGGGTGAGCTCTTCAGCCAAGACAGGCTCGAGGCCCATGAAGGTCTTGGCAATGAGTTCAAATTCCTGTTCCATTATTGAATTCTATATCTAATAAACTTTGTTTTTCTTTTTTATATTTCTTTGTTTTCGGTTTCATATCCTTGGTAACCCATACGTTGGCTCCCACTACGCAGCCTTCTCCGATGGTGATGCGACCGAGGATGGTGGCATTGGCGTAGACGATGACATCATTTTCGAGGATAGGGTGGCGAGGGATTCCCTTGATAGGATTGCCGTCCTTATCGAGAGGGAAACTCTTGGCTCCGAGGGTTACACCCTGGTAGAGTTTCACATTGTCGCCGATGATGCAGGTAGCTCCAATTACCACACCCGTACCGTGGTCGATGGTGAAGTGCTTGCCGATGGTAGCCTCCGGGTTGATATCAATACCGGTTTCCGAATGCGCCAGTTCGGTCATCATTCTCGGAATGAGCGGCACTCCCAGTTCGTGCAGCACGTGAGCGATGCGGTAGTTGGTAATCGCCTTGATGACCGGGTAGCAGGAGATGATTTCTCCGTGGCTCATGGCAGCCGGGTCGCCCTCGTAGGCAGCCTCTACATCAGTAGCCAGAATCTTGCGCAGTCTCGGGAATTCCATGATTGCCTTGGCTGCAATCACGCCTGCCTTGGCACGCTGGTGCTGCAGTTCAGCCTGGGTTTCCGTTTCACAGTCGTTGGCGAAGCAGAGACCGGCGAGAATCTGCTCTGACAGCATCTCATAGAGTTTCTCTACTCTTACTCCAATATGATATTTGATGGTTGAGATATTTACCGAAGAATTGCCGAAATATCCCGGAAAGAGGATAGAACGGGACAAACTGATGATTTCTTCGAGCGCCTTGCCCGAAGGAAGTGGATTCCCGTCTCGATGCTGATGGAAGAGACCTTTCAAAGATTCGGCGCTCGAAAGCTCCTCGATGGTCTCTGTCAGCTGATGAGTTAATGTATCTTTACTCATTTTCTTAATGTCTCAATAAAATTTGAGTGCAAAGATACGATTATTTTCTTGAATGACAAAGAAATAGCTACGGTTTTTTGTATTTTTTAGAGTGATTTTTTGAGGGATGAAAGACGGAAAGACCCATATACGGTGTTTTGCCGTACATGGGTCTGGCTTGTCTTATTTTGCGATGCTGTCCAGGAAGAGGAGCAGTCGGTTGGTGACGTTTACCTCTGAAACACCGGAATCGAAGTCGAGCGATACGAGGTTGAGCATTGGGAAACGGTCGTGGAGACGTTTCTCGATGCCCTTGGAAATCACGTGGTTAGCGATGCAACCGAAAGGCTGGAGCGAGATGATGTTGTTCACGCCATCACGGATGTAACCTACGATGTCGGCAGGCAGAAGCCAGCCTTCGCCAAACTGGGCTGCGAGCGAAACCAGTCCCTGTACGTCCTTCGCATCATCATAGATATTGGTGAACGGACGGAAGTAGCGGAACTTGCCGGCTGCCTTGTTTACCTGGCGCAATCTTCTGCCTATCAGCGCCTGATAAGCGCCCTTGATGATGAAATCGGGCACTTTGGTGCAACTCAGCCGCATGTGTTTCTGTATCTCCACGTTCACAAATTCCTGCAGGAAGAATGGGGCAAGCAGAGGCGGAACCACCTCAATGCCGCGCGAGATGATGTTCTGCTCCAGGAACTGGTGGGCGAAAGGATTGAACTTCAGGAAGATTTCGCCTACGATTCCTACCTTCGGCAGTTCTCTGTCGAGGGTCATCTGGTTGAATTCTTCGGCTGCCTGTTCCAGGAGTCGGATGAGTCCTTTGGCTGAATTCTGGGCGATAGGTCCGTCTATCAGCTGCATGTATTTATCGCGCAACTCTCTGGCAATGCCCGGTTTACGCTCTCTTACGATGCAGGCATTGTACATCTCGTTGATTGCATCGCCATAGAAAATGGCGGTAACGATAATCTGACTGTATTTCAGCCAAGGCACATTGAAGCCGTCCTGCTCGTTATAGTCTTGCTTGTCGTCTGTTGAGCCTGATGCTTCGCCTGTTGAGGCTGTTACACCGAGTGTGAGCAGCGGAATGTCCTGGAATCCATTGGAAATCATCGCACGCTTGATGAGACCAGCGTAGTTGGTTGCGCGACACTGGCCGCCCGTTTGACTCATCACTACTGCTGTATTGTTCAGGTCGTATCTGCCTGATTTCAAGGCTTTGATGATGTCGCCGACGATGAGTGTTGCCGGATAGCAGACTTCGTTGTTGGCAAACTTCAAGCCGAGTTCGGCGCTTACCTCATTGCTCATCGGAAGAACCTCAACATCATAGCCTATCAGTTTCAGGATAGGCGGAATGATAGGGGTGAGGTATTCGGTCATGAAAGGAGCGAGAATCTTGCGATGAATGTCCTGCTTGGTGAATACCTTGGTCTGTTGTAAATGTTGAGTGTTGAGTGTTGAATTGGCTTTCCCTTCGGCCGCCGAACATTGTTTCTTCACTCTTCGTTCTTCACTCTTCACTTCCTTTACTCCCTTCAGGCTTTCTATGAGCGAGCGGACACGGAGTTTCAGTGAGCCGATATTGCTCACATCATCTATCTTCAACAGCGTGAAAGGCTTGTTGTGGCGCTTCATGATGTCGCGAATCTCGTCCTGGATAAAACTGTCAGGACCGCAGCCGAAGCTGGTCATCTGGACGAAATGAACCTCATCGCCCTGTTCTGCAGCCCATTGCGCTGCCTTCAGAATGCGGTTCATATACGCCCATTGCTTCACGAGATAAGTCTCTGGCTGACAGTTGTATGCTTCGTTGTTGTCCTGGCTAGCTAATGCTCCCTCATTTCTTTCTGCCGCCAGATCCTCCAAATTGAAGTCTTTGAAATCTGCAAAGAGATTACCCCGGGCGATGTCTTCGCTGATGACGTTGACTCCCAGATTGGCTATCATCTCGCTCAGCTTGTGCTGAATCAGCGGGTCTGTATGATAAGGACGGCCCGCCAGCAGAATCGTAAGTCCCTTGTTTGACTTCAGAATCTCCCAGCCCTGTTTCTTAATCTCAGCTGCATATACTGCCTGAGCATAGAGGGCTTCTCTCAGCGCTTTATGGGCAGTCTTCTTGCTTACTCCCAGTTGCTTGAGATAATCGGTAATCTGCTTTTCCAGCGCCTTAGGCTGGGCAAAGTTGATGACGGGCGTATCGATCGGTTTCTTCAGATTGATGACCGACTTGATGACATCGCTGTAGCCCGAAACGACCGGACAGTTGAAACTGTTCAGCGTATTCTTCGGGTCGTCATTATGTTCATAAACCACGTATGGCATGAGGATGCGGTCTACTTTCGGGTTCTCGTTGAGTTCCTTCAGATGACTGTGAGCCAGTTTAGCCGGAAAGCAGATATTGTCGCTCATCACCGTATTCAAGGCTCCTTCATACTGGCTGAAAGTGGAATCGGAAGAGAGAATCACGCCCAATCCTGCTGCCCGGAGCAGCGCATTCCAGAACGGATATTCCTCGTACATGTTGAGGATGCGAGGAATGCCTACTTTGACGTTGTGTTTTGCAACTTCAAGTGGGTTAACTTCTTCTCTATCAAATAGTAAACTATATTTGTATTCGTAGATGTTTTTGCCTTTTATCCCGTTTGCTCCCTTGTTGTTAAACACACGCTCACACTTGTTTCCGGAGTAGAATCGGTTGCCGCCGGCAAAGGTGTAGCGGGAAACATAACAATGGTTTTCGCAGCCTTTGCATTGCAGTTGTTTGGTTTCATAATGAGCCAGATTCTGGAGATCATCGATGGATCTTGATGAGGCAGGGTGCTCGTCTTCTGCAGATGTGCGATGCTTGTAATCTGCCGCCGCATGAAGGGCACAACCGTAGGCGCCCATCAGTTCCGGCATGTTGCTTCGTGCCACTTCGGTATGGGTGAGCAACTCAAATGCTCTTACCACCGCATCGTTTCTCATCGTACCACCCTGCACAACGATTTTGCCTCCAAGGTTCTCATTACCATGGAGTTTCAATACCTTATAAAGACAGTTCTTGATGACCGAATAAGAGATTCCGGCAGAAATATCAGCTACAGATGCGCCCTCTCTGAGCACCTGCTTCACCTTCGAGTTCATGAAGACGGTGCAGCGGGTTCCCAGGTCGCAGGGAGCCTTCGACTGGCAGGCGAGTTGGGCAAAATCGCCTACAGAATAACCCATATTGTTGGCAAAGGTCTGGATGAATGTTCCGCAGCCCGAACTGCACGCCTCGTTGAGTTCCATGCGCACCACAGCCCCTTTCTCCACGAAGATAGCCTTCATGTCCTGTCCGCCGATGTCCAGGATAAAACTCACGTCGGGCATGAGCGATGCAGCCGCTCTTTCGTGCGCCATTGTTTCGATAATGCCGCTGTCGAGCCCGAAAGCCGCCTTGATGAGTTCTTCGCCGTAACCTGTAGAGCAGGAGCCTACGATTTCCAGTTCAGCGCCTCGCAATGCAGCTTCCTGCTTCAGGGTGTTCAGTCCATCCGCTACTGCCTTGATCGGATTTCCCAGATTCAGGCGGTAATTGGTAAAGACAATATCTCCCGCAGGTGTCTCTGCATTCACCCTTACCGCAACAATCTTCGTCGTAGTAGAGCCCGAGTCAATACCAATCACAACCTGCTGTTTTCCTTTATTCAGCGGTTGGGTTTCGGTAGCGAATTTCGCCTTTGATTTGAGCCATTCCTGGTGCTCTTTCTCATTCTTGAACAGAGGCAGCAGACTGCTGGTCCATTCCGTTTGTATTTCTTTTTTCATCCGGCTTCTGAGAACAGATACTGAGGCTGCAGAATCTGCCGATTTAGCCCGGTAAGCACAGCCCAGAGCCGGAATGAGATTGCTGTTTTCTGATACGATGAAGTCGTTTGGAGAGAGATGGAGATAATCGCAGAAAGCCTTGCGGAGAGCCGGAAGAAAGGTCAGCGGACCGCCGCAGAGCAGGATAGGAGCCTCGAAGCTGATGCCGTGAGAAAGCGTTACCACCGTCTGTACGGCGATGGAATGGAAGATGCTGGCTGCAATATCTGCTTCGGGCAGATTGCGTGCCATCAGGTTCTGGATGTCGGTCTTGGCGAACACGCCGCAGCGGGCAGCCATCGGATAAACGTGCTCTGCCTTCATCGCCAACTCGCTCATCTTCTGGTTCTCTACGCCCATCAGCACACTCATCTGGTCGATGAAAGCGCCCGTTCCGCCGGCACAGTTGCCGTTCATGCGTAGTTCCATATTTCCGTTTTTCTTGAAGAAGATAACCTTCGCGTCCTCGCCACCAATATCGATGAGCGCCTTCGCCTCAGGATGGGCAGTACGGGCATAGACTGATGCAGCCACCACCTCCTGTACAAACTCCGCCTGGAGCTGTTCGGCAGCTGTCTCTTATACACATCTCCGAGCCCACGAGACGCTCATGAATC
>ENA-OZFZ01000843-OZFZ01000843.1-human-gut-metagenome-genome-assembly--contig:-NODE-843-length-13940-cov-5.351386_pt1 | contig 13940 bp, 18 predicted proteins | sample MGYA00244621_ERZ653640 | MGnify/ENA primary metagenome ERZ653640 (study PRJEB26926, sample SAMN06165019) | human gut metagenome | biome: ENVO:00009003; feature: ENVO:2100002; material: ENVO:00002003... | reverse complement strand
ACATGGCATCGAGCATTCCACCATGGTGACCGCGATGGCCCGCAACGGCGTCAATATCGGCATCCGGGTGAGCGGCCTGGGCGACCGCTGGTTTACCGCTCCCGCAGCGGATGTGGCAGGTGCTTATTTCCCGGGCTATTCCGCGGAGGACGCCAATAAGGACATCGGTGACAGCGCCATTATGGAAACCGGCGGCATTGGCGGCATGGCCATCGCTACTGCCCCTGCCATTGTTCGCTTCCTGGGTGCTGGCAAGTACCAGGACGCTGTGAACTACACCAACAACATGTACGAAATCACCCTTTCGGAGCAGGATCAGTATGCCATGCCGGATATGGATTTCCGTGGTTCGCCCATCGGTATCGATATTCTCAAAGTAGTGGAAACCGGTATTTCCCCCATCATCAATACCGCTATTGCCTGTAAACGCCCCGGCGTTGGTATGATCGGTGCCGGTATTTCTAAGGCACCGCTGGAAATGTTCGAAGAGGCGATGGTCGCCTTTGGTGAAGCGCACGGCCTGCAATAATAACAAAGAGTTTGATTAGCCGGCAGGCGTCGGGCCCCTATGGGGAACCGACACCTGCTGTGCTATGCTTTAATAAAGAGAAAGAACGGAGTATACTATGGAACTCAGTCCAATCCTATTATGCCTGCTGGCAGCAGTGCCGGTACTGTTGCTCATTATTCTGCTGGTGGGCTGCAAGTGGAGCGTGGGCCGCGCGGCGGTCGTTTCGGTCGCCGTAGATGCTGTAATTGCTCTATCTGCATTTGGGGCGCATCCGCTGCAAATTCTGGTCAGCGCCGCCAAGGGCGCATGGAGTTCACTCAGCATTATTCTCATCATCTGTCCGGCAATCCTTATGTACAATATTGTCCGGGAGGCTGGTGCATTTCGTGTCATTCGTGCGGGGATTCAGCAGGCCACCCCCAATAAGCTTCTGCAAATTCTCATCATCGGCTACACATTTTCGGCATTTTTGCAGGGGATCACCGGCTTCGGCGTACCGGTGGCGATCTGCGCGCCGCTCCTCATCGAAATAGGTGTTTCTCCGCTCTGGGCGCTTGCCATTGCCCCTTTGGGCGAGGCGTGGGGCAACACCTTCGGTACGCTCAGCGCTGCATGGGATGCGCTGGCGGCGCAGGCGGGCTTGAACGAAGCCATGCCCCTTTACTGGCAAAGTGCTTTGTGGACCGCTGCGCTGCTCTTCGCAATGAATCTTGTTTCCGGATTACTGGTCTGCTGGTTCTATGGCAAGGGCCCAGCGCTGCGGCGCGGTCTGCCCGCGGTGCTGGTGCTTAGCCTGGTGCAGGGCGGCGGGGAACTGCTGATGAGTCAGGTCAATACCACACTCTGCTGCTTTATTCCCTGCTGTCTGGCTTTGGTGGTATCGCTTCTTTTGGGGCGGCTTCCACTTTACAATACACCGTGGGAGCTGGAAAACAGCCGTGCCATGGAGCCGTCGCGCGGAACGCTTTTGTCGGAACAGGCGCCACAGGGCATGGGGATCCTGCACGCCTTTTCCCCTTACCTTGTCATGACGGCCTTTTCACTGGTCTGCCTGCTCATTCCTTCGGTCAAGCGGGCGTTGGCGGGTGTTTCCGTTTCGCTCCATATTCCTGCCGTTGTCAGCGGCGGTACAGCCATTACCAAGGAGGTCAGCGGCTTTTCTCCGCTCAGCCTCACCAACGCGGGTGTGTTCCTGTTTTTGGCGGCAGGCTTTGGGTTCTTCTATTTCCGCCGCCGCGGTTGGCTGCAGGCGGGCAGTGGGCGGCGTATTCTGCGGGACAGCCTGAAAAAAGCATGGCCCTCCTCTGTTTCGGTTATGGTGTTTCTGGTGCTTGCCAATATTATGAGCGGCACCGGCCAAACCGCTGCCTTGGCGGGTGGATTTTCCGCGGTATTTGGGCCGTACTATGCGGCGCTGGCAGCGCTGGTGGGAATGCTCGGCTCCTTTATCACCGGCTCCAATATGTCCAGCAATATCCTGTTTGGCAGCTTCCAGATGACGACGGCAGAACTGGTTGGTTTGCAGCCTGCCCCTATTCTGGCGGCACAGACCGTGGGCGGCAGCGCCGGCAGCCTCATCAGCCCCAGCAAAATCGTTCTAGGAGCTACAACAGCCGGCCATCCGGAAATGGTTGGTGCTATCATCAGAAAGCTGCTGCCGGTGGCACTGCTGTTTTCGCTCACCTCCGGTGCGGTAGTATTGCTTAGCGGACTGATACTGGGCTAAAAAAATATTGGTATACAAAAAAGACTGTGGGTATGATATACTTAACTTATATCATGTCCACGGTCTTTTTATAGGAGGGGGATATCATGTATACCATCGGTTCATTCCTGCGGGAAGAGGAGCTGACCGGCTTAAAGCTTATGACGGATACCGCCGATCTGCAGGCGGAAATCACCAATATCAATATTATCGATAATCCCGATTCCTACGATTGGCTTTCCTCCGGGGATTTTTTGCTGACCACCGGCTATTTTCTTCGGGATGATGAGGCTATGCAGCGGCAGCTTGTACGGGAGCTTTCGGAACTGGGTTGTGTGGGGCTGGCCATTAAAACCCGCCGCTATTTGGATGTGATTCCGGAGGCGATGCTGGAGGAAGCGAACCGGCTGGGCTTCCCGCTCATCAATATCCCGGTCCAGTATCCTCTCAGCAAGATCTGCAAGGTGGTGTTTGGCCGGCTTTCCGGCGGCGGGGTGGAAAAGGCCGACCGCTTTGTTTCGCTTTACCATGCCATCACCGAGAGCATGCTGGAGGCAGATGGCGTTTTCCGGATGCTGGGCGTCCTTAGCGACTTTATCGGTAATGCGGTGCTGCTGCTGGGGGCCAAGTGGGAGCTGATGGCCTATGCCGAAAATGCTGGAAACCCAATGCCGCTTTCGCGGTATCTCCCACTGCAAAAGGGGGAGGTTATTTTCCCAGAGAGTATTACCGGCAATATGCCTTCGGATTTTTCCAAATATGCCAAGGCCATCAAACGGGTCTTTTCCGCTGGGCAGGAGCGTGCGGTCTGCCGCATACTGCCGGTTTCCGGCGGCAATGCCCTGTTTGGTTACCTAGTGGTGTGGGAGACCGGCCGCAAAATGCAATCGGTGGAATATCTGGCCTTGGAGATCGCGGCCTCTTCCTTGGCGCTGGAGCGCTTCCGCACCCGCCAGATCGAGGAGATCCGGATGCATATCCGGCAGGACTTCTTTGACGATTTGCTCAGCGGCAAGCTCCATTCTGCCGAGGAGGTGGGCAGCATTGCCGGGATGCACAATATGGATGCCGAGGGGACCTATCTCTGCATGGTCACTAAGCTGGACAGCGCCGCCCGCGGGACCGAAAACTATGTGGAAATGCAGGATGCCTTCCTGCGCATCAAGGACCGTATGATCGCCCAGATCGGGGAACTTTCCCGCGAGGAGGGCCGCAGCTGCATCTCTATTCATCGTGGCAGCCTTATTATCACCTTTCTGCGCATTGTCCATACCGAACCGGACCAGCGCATTAGTGAGGAAAATCGGCGGTTTATCCAGCGGCTTTACCACCGTCTGCATGCCATCACACAGCAGTATGTCCTCAATATCGGTGTGGGGGAGCCGACCGCCCGTCTTATCAATGTGCGCCGCAGCTTTACCCAGGCGCAGGAGGCTATCCGGGTCTCCGGCAATTTGCGCAGCGTGGCAGGGGTGCATTTTTACGAGGACCTTATCATCTATCAGCTGCTTAGCAGCGGAGTGGAAAATGAAAAATCCGCCGAGCTTTATACGCTGTCTATCCGCAGTCTGGTAGAGTATGATAAACAGAACGCGACCAACATGGTGGAAACGCTGGACGGTTACTTTGCCTGCAACTGTAATGTTAGCGAAACAGCCAAAGCCCTCTTCATCCATCGCAACACCCTCATTTACCGCATTGATAAGATCAAATCTATTCTGGGGAGGGATCTCAAAGATTCCGAAGAGCGTCTGCTGCTGCAGCTGGGCCTGCGGGTCTATCAGGTGCGGCAGATTCGTGAAGCGGCCGCCAATTCTTGAGCTTGACCGCGGGAATGTTTTTCTCTCTACTGCCATACAAAAGAGCAGGAGGGGGAGTTTGCATGAAAAGATGGATGACCCTGCTGCTGGGGTGCCTGCTGCTGTGCACCGCCTGTGGAAAAAAGGAACTGTTAGGATTCATTGCACTGCGGGAAGATACCACCCCGGAGCAGATGATAGAAGAGCTTTCCCAGCGGTATGATTTGCCGGAAAGTATGCTGCTGGAATCTGCCGCGGACCTGGCAGCACTGCTGCAAATAAAGGAAAAGTACCTGCTGTTGGGTTGTGGGCGTATTGCAGCCCCGGAGGACAACCCACAGCAAATACTATTGGCGCAGGCGGCCCCGGGCAAAACGGAAAAGGTGACTGCCACCCTGCAAAAGCGTCTGGAGACAGTACAGCGGGCATTTCCCGGGTATCCTTCGGCGCAGGCCGGGCGGGTCATTACAGCAGGGGATTATGCTCTTTTGGTCATCGTCACCGCCGATGATATGGATACTGTGCAGCAGGAGATTATGGATTATTTTATCGGAGGGAAATAGCAAGAAAAAATGGTTGCACACGAACTTAAATTCGTGTATAATATCTTAGTAGGCCATGACAGGTCGTGCAAAGGCAGCCTTTGTCATGCGGAAATCTGGTCCTGTGCGACGCAGTGCTGTGAACCATGTCAGGCGGGGAACCGAGCAGCATTAAGCAGTATTTGCGGGTGCCGCAGCCAACCGGATTTCCGTATGATAAAGGCTGTCTTTTATTATAGTGGGGGAGGGGAAAACAGAATGTATCAGGCACTTTACCGCAAGTGGCGTCCCCGCACCTTTGAGGAAGTGGTGGGGCAGGAGCATATCACCACCACGCTGAAGAACGAGATGATTCAGGGAAAGCCTGCCCATGCTTATCTGCTGATGGGCAGCCGTGGCACCGGCAAAACCACCTGCGCCAAGCTCATCGCCAAGGCGGTGAACTGCCGCAACCCGGTGGATGGCAGCCCCTGCGGCCAATGTGACTGCTGCCGCGGCGTGGATAACGGCAGCCTGGTGGATGTAGTGGAGATTGATGCCGCCAGCAATAACGGCGTGGATAATATCCGTGACCTGCGGGAGGAAGCCGTTTTTCTGCCCAATATCGCCAAATACCGCGTTTATATTATCGATGAGGCGCATATGCTTTCCGTCGGGGCGGTCAATGCCCTGCTCAAGATCATGGAAGAGCCGCCGGAGCATGTGATTTTCATTTTGGCTACCACCGAGGTGCACAAGATCCCGGCTACCATTCAGTCCCGCTGCCAGCGGTTTGATTTTAAGCGTATTGCGCCGGAGGTCATCCGGGATAGGCTGCTTTTCATTGCCGGGCAGGAGGACATGACCTTGACGGAAGAAGCCGCGGCTCTCATTGCCCGCATTGCCGATGGCGGTATGCGTGATGCCCTTTCTCTCCTTGATCTTTGCTGGGCACACGCCCATGATATCACCGTGGAGGCCGTCAGCGAAGCGGCCGGGCTTGTGGGGCAGGATTATCTTTTTGAGATCGCCGATGCCGCCGCGACGGGGGATTTTACCGGTGCGATGGATGCCATGGAGCGCCTGGCCGGACAGGCTGTGGAATATGACCGCCTGTGCAGTCAATTAATCAGCCATTACCGCAACCTGTTGGTGGCAGCTACCGCTCGCGATCCCGAACAACTTATTGTCTGCCTGCCACAGACGCTGGAACAGTATAAAAAGCAGGCGGCTTCCTTTACCCCGGCCGCGCTGATGGATGCCATCAGAACGCTGCAGGATACCCAGGCCGCTATGGCTCGCAGCACCAGCCGCCGGGCGGAGATGGAACTGGCTCTCTTAAAGCTCAGCGACCGGCGGGTAAGCCCCAGCCGGGAAGCGCTGGTCGCCCGCATCGAGGAGCTGGAAGCCAAGCTCAACCGGCTGCTGGCGGAGGGGATCCGCCCCGCTCCGGCCCCGGCGCAGCAGTCGGCTGTCGGAGGAATGTTCCAGCCACAACAAGAGGGATCAGCCGAACCGGAGCAGGTAGCGCTGCCAGGCATGGAGCCGCCCCCGCAGCAGGAGGAAGCAGCCCCACCGGCTGCAAAGCCTGCCGCTACCCCGGTGGAGCCAATGCCGGAGGATCAGTGGCTGCAGGTGCTGGATCGCCTTGGTGTCATCAATAAGATGCTGGCAGGTGCCCTGCAAGGCAGCCATGCCCATTTCCGCGGGCAGACTGTCCTTATCGAGTGTGATAAGCCCATCTTCCTGGAGATGATGCGCAGCAATGACTTCACTCGTCAGAGCCTAAAGCGAGCTATCGCCGAAGTGACCGGTGTAAAATACGGTGTGGGGCCTTACACCGCTGCGCCCAAGGCAACCACCCCGCAGAGCTCTCCGTTGGAGGATCTCATCAAGCAGGCAGAGGGAATGGGCATCCCAGTTACCAGAGAATAATAACCAAAAAGGAGAACCAATATGAAAGCAAGAATCCCCCAGGGCGCCGGCGGCGCCGGTAATATGAACCAGATGATGCAGCGAATGCAGAAGATGCAGGAGGAAATGACCCGTGCCCAGGCGGAACTGGAAGAAAAGGTCTACCATGTTTCTGCTGGCGGCGGCAATATTGAAGTTGAAATCAATGGCAAAAAGGAAGTGACATCTGTTACCCTTAAGCCGGAAGTAGTTGATCCTGATGATATCGAATTTTTGCAGGATCTGATCCGGGAGGGCGTCAATGAGGCCATCCGTGCCTGCACCGCCGATGCAGAGCAGACCATTGGGGCCATTACCGGCGGATTGGATCTGGGCTTGTAAAAGTTGCCGTCCCAAGGAAAGGAGAGAATCGCATGGATTCCACTGCAGCGCCGCTGCAAAAGCTGATTGAGCAGTTTGCCCGCCTGCCGGGCGTTGGCCGCAAGATGGCCCAGCGGTTCGCCTTTTATGTGCTGGATCTGCCGGAGGACAAGGCCAAGGAATTTTCCTCTGCCATTCTGGAAGCCAAGAGCAAGATCAAAAAGTGTTCCGTTTGCGGCAACTTTACCGAAGGCGAGCTTTGCCCCATCTGCTCGGCTAAAGGGCGGGATACCTCCCTCATCTGCGTGGTGGAAGACCCCCGCGATGTACTGGCCTTTGAGCGCACCCGGGAATACAATGGAGTCTATCATGTGCTGCATGGGCTCATTTCCCCCATGGATGGCATCGGTCCGGACCAGCTCACCATTAAGGAACTGCTGGCCCGCATAGCCAAAGGCGATGTCAGCGAGGTCATTATGGCTACCAACCCCACCGTGGAGGGGGAAGCGACCGCAATGTATATTGCCAAGCTGCTCAAGCCCCTTGGCGTCAAAGTCAGTCGGTTAGCCTATGGCATTCCCGTGGGCGGCAACCTGGAATACGCCGATGAGGTGACCCTATGGCGTGCCATGGAGGGTCGCAGCGAGCTTTGATCTTCCCCTTGACAAATCGAAATTTTGTGATATGATGTGATTCCACCGAAGAAAAGGAGTGACTGCGCATGGCAGAAAAGCAGGGAATCAAGCAGATCGCCGCCAACCGCCAGGCGCGACACGAATACTTTGTGGAAGAATCCATGGAAGCCGGTATTGAGCTGTTCGGTACCGAGGTAAAAAGCCTGCGGAACGGCGGCTTGAATCTCAAGGACAGCTGGTGCAGCTTCGAAAAAGGGGAGCTCTTTGTGCGTCAAATGCACATCAGCCCCTATGAGAAGGGCAATATCTTTAACCGTGATCCGCTGCGGCCCAAAAAGCTGCTGCTGCACCGCAAGGAGCTGAACCGTTTGTATGGTTTGGTAAAACAGCAGCAGGGGCTTACCCTTATCCCACTCCAGGCATATTTTAAGGGCAGCCGGGTCAAGATAGAACTGGGTGTGTGCCGCGGTAAAAAGCTGTATGATAAGCGTGCCGATGCCGCCAAGCGTGATGCCCAGCGGGATATCGAACGCGCCATGCGCGGCCGCGGTTAAGCCAAAAAGTGAATATGGGGGCGTACCGGTTTCGACGGGGACTGAGAAACAGGGTAAGCGAGTAGAGGCGCTCGACCTCTATAAAACGGGTAACTTAAATATAAACGCTAACACTGATTACGCGTACGCTGCTTAATTAAGCAGCCGTCCGACTGCGGAGGACCACGGCCGCAGGAGGGCGTCGATGAGTGGTGAACGATCACAGGCAGCGCTCCGGGCCCGTGATTGTATCGGGAGCTACTGAAGTCTGCAGCCTGCTGTCCGGCGGCAGACAGAGGGAATGTTAAAGGAACAGCTACACTCGTAGAAAGCCGTGCGGACTGGTTTTCGGACAGGAGTTCGACTCTCCTCGCCTCCACCAAATAGTGCAAATCCGAACTCTGTGTTCTTCATCAAACACACCTTTGGATTTGTTTACAAGATAGAGAACGCTGATTGAATCGGCGTTCTTTTTCTTTGCCACGGGACGAGATGAAGTAGTTAAAGTAGTTGTTTTTCGGTTTTTGCGTAAACTTTCACCTAATACGCGCGTACTTAGAGGAAGTTACACGCAAAAACGGAGTTTCCACTACTTTAACTACTTGAACGGGGTTAAATCAGCTCTTTTTCAGTTCAAGGACAGCGGACTCAATCAGCTTGTCAATGGTGTCGGAGTCGAGCTTATAACCCTTGCTGTTCAAGTATTCCAGTACATAGGCTTTCTTCTCCGCGCCGCGACCCGCGCCATTGTAAATCATTTCTGCGGCTTCGACCGCAACTTTCGTCCACGCCTTGATTTTCTCGAACTTCTCAGCGTCCACTTTCTCTTTCAGATAAGGGATAAGGAAAGTGGTAATGACTGCTACGAGCAGAGTGATAACAGCGGAAACAACATTAGTAATGTCAATCATTGTGATACCTCCTCAGTAATTTTCAGAAAAATGTGTGTCATTGGGTGTGACTTTGTTTTGTCTCATCAGTTTTATTCGGTTCTCGACCTTTGCTTTTGAATAATAGAATCCCGTACCCGTGGCAACTTCGGCGGCTACTGACGGTATGAGGTAGGCAAGCGGCGAAAGGTCGAGAGTACGCCAAATCATTACCATCGTAAAGACGATAACGACCGCATTGATAATTCCTGCCACGATGAGGATTTTCTTTGAAAATTCTTTCGGTGGCTTTTTCTTTACCCTCCGCATACCGTCAACCTCCTTTACACTTTGGTGAAAGTATTGCGGTCAACCCAACCGTAGACCGTAGACTCACCATCGACATGGACAAGATGATAAGGGTGCTTACCTTTTGCATAGATTTGTGTGATTTTCGCCTTGCCACCCTTGCAGGACACCGCTCTATCGCCGTGGGAGCTTGCGTAGTGCGTTTTTCCAGTGAACGAGACATAATCACCTACCTGCGGTGTCCACGCGCTCTGAGAGGGCGTAGAAGCGGCAGAAACGACACTCAAGAACTTCGTGTTGATAGGACTGCAAATCGCGTTCTTCCCGTCCACAGACTTGTCGATAATCGCTCTGTCACCGCTGACTTCACGGACAATCCAGTTCTTTGCTTTCACCCAAGCGGGAATTGCCTTGCCGCCGTAGTAAGTAGCCGTGGGGGAGATTTTAACGGTATCTCCCGCCTTGACAGAACTGGTAGTAGGCTTGCCCTCAGTCGGAGTATCAACTACCGCACCGAGCCGCCTGTTGACCTCTGCCGCGATTTCACCATGACGGTTATACAGATAATCGCCGGGACAGGATTTGTTCGCATAATCACGGTGAACGGTCATATTGCAACCGTCAAGGTGATTCATGCGCTTGTTCTTGTCCGTACTCCATACGAGCTTTTTGATACCGTTACGGCGGCAAATATCGGTTACAAGGTCGAGCATTGCGGCATACGCCTTATCGTTCACTGCGTAAGGGTGTTTGGTATCGCTTGCGACCTCGATGGTGATAGCGCGGTTGTCGTTTGCCGCGCTTGAAGTACACCAAGAGCGGTCTTTTTCCTCGACATACATACCGATTTTACCGTCTGCACCAACACCGTAGTTGGAGCTTGCCTGTCGGGAGGTCGATGCAAAAATATTGCCGAGCGTTTCCACGGAACACTGCCCCACGACACAGTGAATGGTGATAGTGTCGATTTTGTTTCTGCGCGGACTTGACTTATTGGGGGAAATCCGCGTGTAGTTTACGAGAGGGCTGTTACTCATCTTCGTCTTCTCCTTTCCCGTTACTCAGTTCGTCCAACATTTCCGGCGTGATTTCTTCACCGTGAGTTTGGAAATACGACTTTTCTTCCATAGGTCAATCCTCCTTGTCTTTGAGTGAGAGACGGTCAACCTCTTTCATAATCTTTTCGGCAGTACCGTTTCCACCCAATTTTTTATACGGTAAGTATAAATAATCATGCAGGTTCTCATATTCGTCTTTGGTGATATACCCGCGCTGAATATAGCACTCACCGAGATAGCAAATGCGGTCGTGTCCAAGACCTTTCAACATTTGCCCCTCCGCGCTGTCTTTGGACTTTTTGCTTTGGATAAGGCTTGTGAGGAACGCCCAAAAACCTGTGCTTGCAAAGACCGCCCCCACAATACTGATAATCAGTGTGTTTTCAGAAACCATTTAGCTAAATTCCTTTCATTTAATGTGAGGATTTACAATCACATGACCTTCCAATTACTATCGTCCCACGCGGCGGTAACGCCTGTCTCACCGACCCAAACCTTACGGACACCATCATGAACATAGAACCCATTTGCGATAAGAGCCATGCTTTTTTCCCATACAAAGGGGTTATCGGCAGTGCCAACAGGATTTTCCTGCTCTTTGTATTCCTGTCGAACCAAAACCTTGTTCACATAGAAGTTCAGCCAGTCAAAGCCGATTTTGTCAGACTGTGTGAGAGTGGTTTCAATACCACCTACCGCTTCCACGGTATCGACAATTTTCTGATTATTGTCAATCCGAACCTTTAGCTTTTTCGCGTTGTCGATATAAAGCTGTGCCATTATCTGTTCACCTCCAAAATTTCCAGTGCGGCTTTCATGTCCTGCACGATACTTGCGCTTTCGTTGACCTCAAGCGTTCTGCCAGTGATGAGCCAATCGCTGAGATTGTTCTCGATGTCCTCTTGCAAGCCCTCACGGTCTTTCAAGAGGAAAGTGTACTCATCGTACTCGAACATGGTGACAGAGGTTTCCGTCTGCGGGTCAGTGTCAGTGACCTCTTTGATGTTTTCACGCAGTCTGACCTCTACATACCCCTCCAACGGCAGGTAGCTTCCTTGCACATATAGAGCAGGTCTTCCCATGTCTGAAACAGGTAAGCGTCCTTTTTTATTTTTTCGAGAATTTTTGAAAGTAGCTGTTCCATTTTTACCTCCTGCAAAAAGAAAAGCGCATGACTGGTCGAGGATAAACCCTCAATCGCAATCATGCGCCAATTCTTGTAATCGTCAATTTTCATTTTGATAGAGATATTCAAGCCCGTTCTTTTGGTCTCGAATACCCTCAACGGTATCACCACTTACATAGAACACCATGTAGTAATACTTATCTTGAGCGGTGGAGTAGACCCAACCCGTGTACCGCTGACCCTCCGCATAATCCTCAATCTGTTTCCAATCATTGAGTTTATTCAGAGAGGAGGGAACATCTGTCTGCGACAGGGCGTTTTCAATGCTCTCTGCCAGTTCCACCGAGATACTGTTTTCCTCTGCGAACTTCTCAGCGTCCGTCTTTTCCGCGACAGGTTCTTTCTGACCGCAACCGACCAACGCGAATACCATCACGACCATACACAATGCCAAAATCAGCTTTCTCACACACCGACCCTCCTTATCCCTTGCTGTTTACACTTACGAAAGAATGTGGACTCCGACAGCCCCGACTGCTCAATAGCGTCTTTCAGCGGGAGAGAACCCTCCTGCCAACTCCGAGCCGCGCCGAGAAACCTGTCCGTCACGGCAATCGGCTTACGCCCTTTGTATTTGCCCTCCGCTTTGGCAATCTCAATGCCCTCGCGCTGACGCTCAAGGATATTCTCTCGCTCCAACTCCGACAACGCCGCAAACACCGTCAGCATAAACCGACCTTGCGGGGTATTGGTGTCCACTTTCTCTTTGTCCGACACAAGCTGAACGCCACGAGCAGACAGGACACCCACCGTATTCAGCAGGTCTTTGGTGCTACGGGAGAGCCTTGAGAATGACTCCACATACAGGGTATCGCCATCACGGAGAAACGACAACATTTCATTGAATTGTGGTCTGTCCGTATTCTTCCCACTGATTTTGTCGAGAAAGACTTTCTCCACATCGAGGGATTTCATAAGCTCTACCTGTCTCGCCGGATTTTGTTCTGCGGTGCTGACTCGTACATAACCGACCCTCATGTACTCACCTCCGATTTACTTTTCCTTTGGGATATAGGTGATTTCGATGTCGTACCCAAGAGCTTCCATGATTTCAACGAAAGTCTTGTTCATAATCCCGTCTTTCTTCTTGACGATTCTGTTGACATACTGTCCCGTAGTCCCAATCTTTTCTGCAATGGTCTGTTGTGTCACACCCTGTTCAACACATTTGACCTTTACATCGAGTTCAATATTATTGCGTACCATAGTGCGTCCTCCTTTAGTTTGTGAGATAAGTGTAGCACAAGAGAAGATGAATGTCAATACAAAAGAGATAATTTATAGTCCTTTTTATTCTTTTTGAAATTTTCGGCTACTCGCCGTACTCCCTCCCGGCACGGCGGCGGGGCGCGTTCCCCCTCCGGGGGTACAGCGTCAAGCCGTCCCGCGTCCACTGTCAATAACATTTCGCGCCCTTGACAGTACCGCCAAAACGCGAAAAACAACCCTATTGAACGCGCCCCGCGCCCCTGTCAATAAACTACACCCAAACGACAGCAACGCCGGACGGCTTGACGGACTCCCGAACGCCCCACAACGGGCATAATAAAAGCGGGTTATATTCCCTATACCCCTAACGCAATAAAGCCCTATACAGCGCATTACAGCGGCTATAATAGGGTATAGGAAAAGCCCCGCCAATAATAGCGGGGCTTGCCTGTTATTTATTGATTTTTAGCAATTCAGCCAATACCACCAACGGAAAAAGCAAGATACAAATAAGCGTCATTTTCTCAACCTCCTATACTATGCGAATGTAAAGCGGCGGCTTTCCGTTGTACGGGTATATTTCGCGGCTATTTCGGGCGCGTCCTTTTTTAGTGCTGTCGTATCAATCCGGGAGGAAACAACCGCTTTATAACTTGCTTTATGTTCCGTTCCCGTCAAGCTGTCAACGCCTGTTTCCCTCATGTACTGTTTTAGCGCGTCTTTCAATGCGTCAATGTTCGCGGCTATTTCCTCACCCATGCGGATATATTCCGCTAATTCTTTCATAGTGCTATCAATGTTCATTATAAAACCTCCTGTATTTTCAACACATGATATTTACCCAATACCGAATAAATAGCGGATTTATTCGGCGCGTATAGCTCCATAATTCCATAATAGCGGACTTTCACCCAATACACCCGGCAAAACTCACGCAAGGAAAACGCCCACCCGCCAATTTTAACAACGGGGTTTTTCAGTGTTTCCACTGTCGCGGATTGCCTGTAATATTCCTTTATACAGAGTCAGATAGTACCTACATGATGCTGCTCTTTTACACTACCGGTGCACCCTGCAACCATGAATACACAAATGATTGGCTTGCCAATGGGAATACCCACTGGCACGAGTGTAAACTGTGCAGAGCCCATGCGGGTGAAGTAGCTCATACCTTTGGCGACTGGATCACCGATACCCCTGCAACCGATACCACAGATGGTTCCAAGCATAGAATATGTTCTGTTTGCCAGTATCGGGAGAACGCAACTATCCCCAAGACCGGTACCGGCGAGATCGAACCTCCCACCCCCGATAACCCCTGTCTCTTATAC
>ENA-OZFZ01000838-OZFZ01000838.1-human-gut-metagenome-genome-assembly--contig:-NODE-838-length-14033-cov-5.150236_pt1 | contig 14033 bp, 15 predicted proteins | sample MGYA00244621_ERZ653640 | MGnify/ENA primary metagenome ERZ653640 (study PRJEB26926, sample SAMN06165019) | human gut metagenome | biome: ENVO:00009003; feature: ENVO:2100002; material: ENVO:00002003... | reverse complement strand
AGATCTACACAAGGCTATTCGTCGGCAGCGTCAGATGTGTATAAGAGACAGGGTACAACAAGTGCCGCAAGGTGGTTTGCGTCCAAATAATCCAAAATACTAACGAATCTTGGGACCAACTTGGAACTGACTTGGGACCAACTTTGAACTAACTTGCGACCTAATCAGCAAAGTGCGTGCTGACGATTAAAGCGGATGGCGGATCTCATAAATCTGGGAGCAAGCAGGCAGAGCGAGATATGAAGAAAAACTCCATTCTGGAGAAGTGCGCCGTCCCGCTGCTGCGACTGCGAACAGATGGCAGCGGTGAAAAAGAGAAAATCAAAAATGCGCTAAAGAGGGAATGATTATGCCGAGAATTATCAGGAACGCAATCAGATGCAAAAAATGTGGAGAAGTCATCGAAAGCGAAACCGTCCATGATTTCAAGTTTTGCGGCTGTGGCTCCTGCGCTGTGGACGGCGGCCACGATTACCTTCGCAGGTGCGGAAATCGTGAGGACTGGGAAGAACTGTCTGAAGTGGAAAAGGTGGAAGACAACGGCGCATTGACTTGATCCTGGGTGATTAGGAATTGGGGTGATAGGATGTCTCTTAAAATTCAGCTTTTTGAAAACCAACGCATTCGCACGGCGTGGGACGAGGAAAAGGAAGAATGGTATTTTTCCGTTGTCGATGTGGTTGGCGTACTGACGGACAGCGTTGATCCCACGGCGTATTGGCGCAAACTCAAACAACGGTTGAAGGCCGAGGGCAATGAAACCGTGACAAATTGTCACGGTTTGAAAATGACGGCTCATGATGGTAAAAAACGCCTGACCGATGTGGCCGATACCAAGCAACTTCTCCGTATCATCCAGTCCATCCCGTCACCCAAAGCGGAGCCGTTCAAGCTCTGGCTGGCACAGGTGGGACGGGACCGCATTGAGGAAACCATCGACCCGGAACTGACCATCGGGCGGGCATTGGAAACCTATCTCAAAAAGGGCTATACCCGCGAGTGGATCAACCAGCGGCTGCAAGCCATCCAAGTTCGCAAAGAATTGACCGATGAATGGGATGCCCGCGGCGTTCAGAAGGGCGTGGAGTACGCCATCCTCACCGATGAAATATCCCGTGCGTGGTCGGGGATGTCCACCCGCCAGTACAAAAACCTGAAGGGCCTGAAAAAGGAAAACCTTCGTGATAACATGACCACGCTGGAGCTGGTGCTGAATATGCTGGCAGAAGCCACCACCACACAGTTTTCAAAGGATCGAAAGCCTTCGACCTTCCAAGAGAATCTGGAAGTTGCTAAAGCTGGCGGACAGGTTGCCGGGCGAACAAGGAAAGACATTGAGTCACAGTCCAATACGCCGGTCATCTCCCCGAAGAATGCCGCGCAGCTCAATCAGGTCGTGACTGACCTTTTGGAAGGGGCAGCCGCGGATATGAGCGAGATGCCAGAGGAAAAATAGCGTTTTCACATAACCGTTTTTCATGTGACCAGTTGGCAGCTTCTGAAAGCACCTATCAAAAAAGTTTGTGAAAAGTTAAAAAAGAACGAAGAATTCCGATTTGCACATGGCGTTTTTGAGCCGGGGGTTCAAAAATCTACAGTGGTACAGCATGACAACCAAAACTCCCGAAATGCCTGTGTTTCGGGAGTTTTTTCATGCCCGAAAGCAGGATTTAGCCTTGTTTTTAGCCTTATGCGGAGCGCCCTGCCCGTTGAAACCGTTGAAAAAGGAGGGGGACGGAAGCTTCCGTCCCCCTCCTGCGGTATTGGTTCTATTCTATGCAGACAATTCGCCCGTCCGTGTCGTTTAGCCCAGCTTTGCCCACGTCAGGGGGCCGACGATGCCGTCCACACCCAGACCGTTGGCCTTCTGGAACGCCAGCACGGCGGCCTTTGTCTTGCTTCCGAAGATGCCGTCCACGCTGCCGCAGGCAAATCTTCACGCTTCAGAATTGGCGCGACAGTCTTGACACCGTCGCGCTTACGCTGCCGTATGCGGACAACGGCAAGCACGCCTATACGCCGGACTGGTCGAAGTTTCCCAGCGGGCAGACTTGAAACTACAGCAGCTCGCCCAACGTCAGTGAAGGCTCGAACGCAAAGCTTACTACATTCTGCTGGCAGAAAGACGCTGGTGGACGCGGAACTGCCGCCCTACGCGGTAACGGCGCTGATAAGCTACACCGGCACCGCGGCGCTGCTGCGCCGCCGCAAGCGTGAGGCCTGACGAGGCACTGCAGGAAACAGGAAACACCACCCAATGGGTGGTGTTTTTTCGGCGGAACAGGCACGCATCCCCCAGGCAGGACCGCCTGGGGGTGTGTTTTATTGCTTTCGCGCGGTGATATAGTCGTCGCCGGGACGCCAATAGGGACAGGATCGGGTATCGGCGGCCAGGAAGCGGGCCAGTTCGTCCTCGTCCAGATCCATGTCACAGATATAATCGTCGTAGTCCTCGTCATAGACATACCACACGCAGGTCTCACACTTGTCCATCATACGTCCTCCACCAGCCGATGGCTGTCGAATTTGCAGAAGCGGTAGTAGATGAGCGTGGCCACGCTGCACACGAACCAGCCGGCGGGGTAGCTCATGGCGATGGGGATGATCTCGTTGGAGACATAGTTGGCCACGATGTAGAGGTATATCTGGCGGAAGACCACGAAGGAGCCCAGCATGATCCACATGGGCACCTGGCTGTTGCCCGCGCCGCGGAGGGCGGCGGAGTAGATCTGGTTGATGCAGAAGAAGAAATAGAAGGGTGACAGCAGCCGCAGCAGCAACGCGCCATAGGACACCACCTCGGCCTTGCTGTTGAAGAACGCCGTCAGGTCCGGGGCCAACAGCAGTACCGGCACCAACAGCACCGCCGTGACGGCGAAGGACAGGTACAGCGCCGTGCGGACGCCCTTCTTGGCCCGGGCCGTGTCGCCCACGCCCAGGTTCTGGCCCACAAAGGTGGTGCCGGCCATGGCGATGGACTGGACCGGCAGGATCACCAGCTGGTCCACCTTGGTATAGGCCGTCCAGCCGGACATACAATCCGGACCGAAATAGTTGATATAGCCCTGGACGAACACGTTGGAGAAAGCGGTGATGGCCATTTGCAGGGCGGCGGGTATACCCACGGACACGATCTGACGGAGAACGGACCAGGTCATACGCAGGGCGCGGAGCTCCACGCGGATACAGCCGGCGGTGCGCATGAGCACCCAGATGGTCAGCGCGGCGGACACCGCCTGAGCGATGATGGTGGCGTAGGCCACGCCCTCCACGCCCATGCCGAATTTCAGCACGAAGAGCAGGTCCAATCCCGTGTTCAGCACGGCGGACACCAGCAGGAAGTAGAAGGGGCGGCGGGAATCGCCCACGGCGCGAAGGATACCGGAGCCCATGTTGTAGAGCAGCAGTCCCATGACGCCGGCGAAGTAGATGGTCAGGTAGGTGGTCTGCTCCGGTGCCACCTCGGCGGGGGTCTTCATCAGGCGGAGCATCAGGGGCGTCATGGCGATGCCGGCGGCGGTGAAGACCGCGCCCATCAGCAGCGTCAGCACCAGGGAGGTGTGGACCGCCTGGCGGACCTTATCCTCGCGGCCGGCGCCGTAATACTGGCTGATGACCACGCCGGCACCGCTGGACAATCCCAGGAAAAAGCCGATAAGCGTGTTGATAATAGGGGTGACGGTGCCCACGGCGGAAAAGGCCTCGTTGCTGACGTAGTTGCCCACCACCCAGGTATCCACCATGTTGTAGAGCTGCTGAAAAAGATTGCCCACCATCAGCGGCAGGGCAAAGTTGATCAGATGCTTTGTGATGCTGCCCTTCGTCATGTCCACGTCATAACGGGCGGCGCGGTGGTGGGTGTGGAAGTGCAGATGCAGATGGCTGGAATGGCGCATGGAGGCTCTCCTTATAACATACTTCTTTACAGGAATTTTACCATAATACCAGCCGGGGCGCAACAGGAAGAATGCCGGTTTTTCGGCGCGGACAGTGCCGCAGAATGGGCGGGAATGGACGGAGGAAGTGCGTTATTCCGGGAATTCCGTCCGGTCCACCGGACGCATGATGGACACCTCGTAGGCAGTGCGGTCGGTGGTGACGCCGTTCTCCGTTTTGGAGTAGACACGGCTCTGGACCCGACCCTCGGCGGTGAGCCGGGCACCGGTGTGCAGCAGGGACACCTGCTGGGCCACGGCGCCCCAGGCGATGCAGGGCAGGTAGTCGGCGCGGCCGTAGCGGCGGTTCACCGCCAGGATCATGTCGCATATCTCGCGGCCAAGGGGCGTACGGCGGAGGGCGGGCTGCTTGCACAGCACGCCGCTGAGGAAAATGCGGTTCAGCGGTTCGCCGGCGTCATGGGTCAGCGTCTGGGCGAAGGTGGAGATGACCAAACGGCTGCCCTGGCCGCTTTTGTTGTTGAAGGAACGCAGCTGGCCGGTGATATGTACGCCGTCGCCGGGGGACACCGGCGTCAGCAGCAGAAGCGGCCGGGGGACGATGACGGGCAGCTTGTCCGCCTGACCGGACAGGCGCAGGACGGACAGGGTAAAGCGGTAGAACGCACAGCCGTGGTTCACATGGGACAGCAACGGCGCGTCCTCGGCCACGCCCCGCAGCTCCACGCGGTTGTAATTCAGCTCCATAGTACACCTCGTTTGTTGAGATGTCACAGCCTATGTGGGGCGGGGCTGGAATATGCCCCCTTTTCAAAGCGTTCAAAGTATGGCATAATACAGCAAAAGGAGTGATGACCATGCGTTATAAGGGAAAGGTATACCGACCGCCCAGCGAGGCGTACAGCCTGATCGTGCAGGTGACCTACGGGTGCAGCCACAACAGGTGCGCCTTCTGTGATATGTACGACGACAAGCACTTTGCCATGCGGCCCATGGACGAGATCCGGGAGGACTTCGAGCTGGCGCGGCGGGTATACCGCCGGGTGGAGCGGGTCTTTCTGGCGGATGGGGACGCACTGATGCGGAGGACCGGCGACTTGGTGGAGATACTGGGGCTGGTCTATGGGCTGTTTCCGGAGTGCCAGCGGGTAACATGCTACGCCTCCCCCACCAGCCTGCAGATCAAATCCGAGGACGAGCTGCGCCTGCTGCGGAGCAAGGGCCTGCAGATGGTGTATATGGGATTGGAGTCCGGGTGCGACGCGGTGCTGGAGAAGATGCAGAAGGGCCACACGGCGGCGGAGATCGTGGCGGCGGGACAGAAGGCCCGGCGGTGCGGGCTGGCGCTGTCGGTGACGGCCATCTCCGGGCTGGGGAGCGTGGCACACTGGCGGGAGCACGCCGCGGACACGGCCAGAGCCGTCAGCGAGATGAAGCCGGACTATCTGGGGCTGCTGACGCTGATGGTGGAGCCGGGAACGCCGCTGGAGGCCTGGGTGCGGGAGGGCAGCTTTACGCTGCTCAGCCCCCTGGAGGTACTGAAGGAAACAGAGCTGTTTTTACAGCACGTGGACAGCGAAGGAACCGTGTTCCGCGCCAACCATGCCAGCAACTATCTGACGCTGAAGGGCACACTGAACGGCGACCGGAAGGCGCTGCTGGCGCAGATCGCCGCGGCGCTGGACGGTCGCCGGGACCTGAAGCCGGAGTTTTTGCGGGCGCTGTAATGCACACGCGCATTCAAAAGGGCTTCCCGCCGGGAAGCCCTTTTGCTGTCCAACCAGCCCCGCGCTCTGCGGAAAAGGGTGGACTTGACAGGGTGGGTGGTTTTGTATATAATAGGTAGGATTTATATCAAAAGGAGGATACAGGGCGATATGGATACCGACAGCGGCGACCATCCCGGGAACTTGCCGGGCTGCCATCTGTTTTTTGCGGCATATCTGCGCCGCCTGACGCGGGGCAGACGTGCTTTTTTGCGCCTTTAGACCAGTGTGGATCACAGAAACAGATGACAGAAAAAGGAGCTATTGATCGTGTCAACGACTACATATATCATTATTATGGCGGTATGCCTGCTGCTGTCCGCCTATTTCTCGGCCACGGAGACGGCGTTCTCCTCGGCCAATGTCACGCGGCTGAAAATGCTGGCGGAAAAAGGCAACAGCCGTGCCGCGCTGGCGTGCCGGCTGCTGGAGCGCTATGACAAGCTGCTGTCCACCATCCTCATCGGCAACAACATCGTGAACATTGCCATGGCATCCCTGGCCACGGCACTGTTCGTCAAAAGCTTCGGCGATGCCGGCGCTACGCTGTCCACCATCGTGGTAACGGTGGTGGTGCTGATCTTCGGCGAGATCTCCCCCAAGAGCATCGCCAAGGACTGCGCCGAGAACTGGGCCATGACAGCCGCACCGTTTCTGCGGTGCTTGATCTGGCTGCTGATGCCGCTGAACGCGCTGTTTTCCCTGTGGAAAAAGCTGCTGGCCAGGATGTTCCATCTGGATGGGGACAACAAAATGTCCCCGGAGGAGCTGCTGATGCTGGTGAACGAGGTGCAGCAGGAGGGCAGCATCGACAAGGACGAGGGCGACCTGCTGAAGAACGCCATCGGCTTTTCCGAGCAGGAGGCGCAGGACATCCTCATCCATCGGGTGGACCTGGCGGCACTGCCGGTGGACGCCACCAAGGAAGAGGTAGCGGACCTGTTCACCCAGACAAAGTATTCCCGGCTGCTGATCTATCGGGAAGACATCGACCACATCATCGGCACCATACACCAGAAGGACTTTTATGTGGGCTGCGGCGTGACGGACAAGCCGCTGGATGAGATACTCTCCCCGGTCATGTTCGTGCTGGAAAACGAGCCAATCAGCCTGCTGCTGAAAAAATTGCAGCTGGCCAAGACCCAGGTGGCCGTGGTGGTGGACGAGTACGGCGGCACCTGCGGCATCGTGACCATGGAGGACATTCTGGAGGAGCTGGTGGGCGAGATCTGGGACGAGCACGATGAGGAGGAGGTCTTTATCCGCAAGGTGGACAAGGACACCTATCTGGTGGACGCGGCCATGGATTTTGACGATTTTGCCGAGTTCTTCCATCTGAACGAGGAGACGGAGATGACGTCCGTCAGCGGCTGGGTGATGGAGCAGTGCGACCGGGTGCCGGAAGTAGGCGACCGGTTCAGCTGCCAGGATCTGGACGTGCTGGTGACGCGGGTGGACAACCACCGCACTTGCGAGATCAAGGTGGTCCGGCGGGAAGCGTCCGGCGGCGAGATCACCGACGAGACATAAGCAGAAGCACCCGGAGGCATAAGCCTCCGGGTGCTTATTTTTTCCTGTGAGGAACCTCCCCTAAGGTGAGTCCAATACTACCATACCACCATCCGCCCGCCAATGCAAGAAGAACTTTCGCTTCTGCAACAATTTCTCCCTAATTCTATATATTATATGATAATTCCGATGGAATATCTGCGTTTTGCACCGTTGACAGCGGAGGTATGGGGGTGTACCATCGGAGCATATTTTTTACAGGGGAGATGGCGGGATGAAGTATATTTTTGTGACCGGCGGCGTGGTGTCCGGGCTGGGAAAGGGCATCTGCGCGGCATCGCTGGGGCGGCTGCTGAAGCAGTGCGGTCTGCGGGTGCGAAACCAGAAATTCGATCCGTACCTGAATGTAGACCCGGGGACCATGAGCCCTTACCAGCACGGCGAGGTGTTCGTCACCGACGACGGCGCGGAGACGGATCTGGACCTGGGACACTATGAGCGCTTCGTGGATGAGGCGCTGACCGGCGACAGCTCCGTTTCCTCCGGAAAGATCTTCTGGTCGGTGCTGAACCGGGAACGGCAGGGCGGCTATCTGGGCGGCACGGTGCAGATCATCCCCCATGTGACCGACGAGATCAAGCGGCGGTTGTACGCCATGGATGACGGACAGACGGACGTGGTCATCGCGGAGATCGGCGGCACGGTGGGTGACATCGAGAGCCAGCCGTATCTGGAGGCCATCCGTCAGGTGGCGGCGGAGCAGGGACGGGAAAACGTGCTGTATATCCACGTGCCGCTGGTGGTCTCCATCCCCGGCAGCGGCGAGCTGAAGAGCAAGCCCACACAGCACTCCGTGAAGGAGCTGCTGAGCGTGGGAATCCAGCCGGATATCCTGGTGTGCCGCACCGACAGCCCGCTGCCGGAGGACATGCGGAAGAAGATCGCACTGTTCTGCAATGTCAGTGAGGACTGCGTCATCCCCAACCTGACGGCGTCCACCCTGTATGAGGTGCCCCTGTTGCTGGAGCGGGAGGGGCTGTGCCGGGTGGTGTGCCGCAAGCTGGGACTGGGCGCCGGCGAGCCGGATATGCGGCACTGGCAAGAGTTGGTGACGCAGATACACGCGGCGGAGCAGCGTCATGTGACCATCGCGCTGGTGGGCAAATACACGGAGCTGCACGACGCCTATCTCAGCGTAGCGGAGTCGCTGTTCCACGCGGGGACCGCCTGCGGCGCACAGGTGGACATCCAGTGGGTGGACTCACAGCACCTGACGGCGGAAAACCTCACGGAAACGCTCTGCGGGTGCAGCGGCATACTGGTGCCCGGCGGCTTCGGTGACCGGGGCATTGAGGGGATGATTCTGGCGGCACAGTACGCGCGGGAGAAGGGTATCCCCTATCTGGGCATCTGCCTGGGGATGCAGATCGCGGTCATCGAATTTGCGCGGCACGCAGCCGGGTGGGCGGATGCCCACAGCGCAGAGTTCAGCGCCGTGACGGCACATCCGGTCATCGACCTGATGCCGGACCAGGTGGGCGTGACCGCCAAGGGCGGCACCATGCGGCTGGGCAAGTATCCCTGCGTGCTGGCGGAGGGAACAAAGGCCCGGGAGGCCTATGGCCAGCGGGAGATATGGGAACGCCACCGTCACCGGTATGAGTGCAGCAACGTGTTCCGGCCGGAGCTGGAGGCCGTGGGCCTGCGGGTGGCGGGTACGTCGCCGGATGGCCGTTTGGTGGAGATGGTGGAGATAGCGGACCATCCGTGGTTCGTGGGCTGCCAGTTCCACCCGGAGTTCAAGAGCCGGCCGGACCGGCCCCACCCCCTGTTCCGCGGCTTTGTGGCCGCAGCACTGGCGCAGCAATAAGGAGGCACAAAAAGGCCCGCCCCTACGGGGCGGGCCTTTGCACTCAGCGCATCAGGGCTGCATGGCCGCGGCGGTAGCCGGGTCGAGATAATACGCCCCGTCGCCGCCCCGGTAGTAGATATTCTGGATAAACCCGTGGAGGTCATACTCCACCTTGGTGTTGGGCTCCGCCGCTATGGTGTACATCTCCTCCGGGAAGATGTCCTCCCGGCTGTTGATCTCCTCCTCGGTCAGGTCGCCGCCGCTTTCCACAGTGCGGTTCAGGTGGGCGTCGTAGTACACCACGGAGTAGTCCTGCATCCACATGGGGATATAGACCACCTTCGTGCCGGTCTGCCCGTCCTCCTGCGTCTGGGAAATGCCCTCCACCGGCGGCACGTCGCCTTCATCGGCGGGCAGCGTCTGTGCGCCGCAGGCGCTCAGCGTCAGCAGCGCCAGCAGGCACGCGATAACGGTGATTTTTTTCATGGTCTTAGCTCCTTTCGCTCTCATACATGCTCTCTGCCGTGGACACCAGCTCCTGCCGGGACTGACCGCCGATCAGCAGGAACAGGCAGTTGGCTCGCTCGTCCACCCATACCAGCGCCGCAGCGCCCTCCGGGATGGACACCTGATGGAAATGCACGGGGTCGTTTCCCCGGTAGAACCACAGGCCGCAGCCGTGCTGCACCTGCGGAGAAGTGCCCTCCGCGGGCAATATGCGGTACAGCTGCGCGGACAGGCCATGTACGGTCACATTCTCCGTCTCGTAGTCCTCCGGCTCGCCCGCCCCGCCCGTGGGACGCTGCCCCGTCTCCGTGGAGGAGAGGCCGCCGGTGCTGTTGCTTCGCAGCTCCACGCTGATGGGCTCGTCGCCGGTCACGGGCACGGCCTCAAACAGCAGATCGCCCTGTGAGGACGTCCAGCGCATGACCCGGATGCCGTTTTCCCTGCCGGTAAAGTCGCCCGACAGGACATAGCCCAGCGGGGCGGTGGGGGTGTAGTCCTGCACCGTGTTCCCGGCGTCCGCCGGGGTGATGCGGTAGGCTGTCACCAGCTCCGTTATCTGCACGAACCAGCGGCTCACCGCCGCCCGCGCCACCGGACTGGCCACCAGTATTACCCCACAGGACAAGCACACCGTCACCAGCGCGGCCGCTGTTCTCTGCCACACTCTCCGGCGGCTCTGCCGCCGCGCGCCCTGTTGTACCACCGGCTCCATCCGCCGGGTGAACTCCGGCGAAGGCGGGGCGCCGGTCTCCGGCAGCTCAGATGCCAGCTGCACCGCCAGTCGGCGCGCGCCGCAGCACAGCGCTTCATCATTGAGCAGAATGCTCATACAGATATGCCCTCCTTTTCCAGTTCTGTACGCAGGGCGGCCTTGGCCCGCTGCAGAAGCTTCTGGGCCGCGGCAAAGGACAGCTCCAGCAGGGACGCCGTCTCACGGGTGCTGTAGCCGCAGCCGTAGCGCAGCAGCAGCGCCTCGCGGCAGCGGGGCGGCAAGCGCCCCATAGCGTCGGCCACCGGGTCGCCGCAAGGCGGTGGCGTGACCAGAACGGTGTTCTCGTCAAAGGGCACGCCGTCACGGCGGGCCTGCTGCCGCAGGCAGTCGATACACTTACGCTCCGTGACCACCACCAGATATGCCTCCAGCTGGGGGCGGGGCAGGCGGCACAGCCGCGGAAAGTGCTCCGCCAGCGCCAGAAACGCCTGGTGCACCGCGTCCTCGGCCTCCGCACCGCCGCAGAGCTTCCGGCGGGCCAACGCCAGCAGACGGCCCCGGCAGGCGGTGTATATGTCCTCGAACTGCCGGGTCTGCCGGGGATCCTCTATGGTCTGGATATAGAGCAGCATAGGCCCTCCTCCCTTCTGCGCTGCAGCTGTGTGCGGACAGCAGTGTGTCTCCGTCCTGCGTCTTCACTCTGTAAACGGCGCAGCGGAGCAAATGCGGACAGGAAAACCGAAAATATTTTCAAAAAACGCGTTTCCCTATGGAAAAAGGACGCCGGGGCGTCCTTTTCGGGTAAGACTGTTCATACATATACAGAAGGCGATGCCGGCTACACCATGACGAACATATTATAATGCTTCATCAGGCGGATATCCTCCTTGGATATCTTCAGCTCCTGGACCAGCGCCTTGTCGATGGAAAGCGGTGTTTTGCTGAGAAGGCGCTTGGCGGCGGAGGGCATCAGCGGGCGGCAGGAGATGCCATAGGTCAGCACCCACTTCCGGTCGTCGTCCATATAGGGCTGGGGAATGCCGATCTGGTATTTGTCCATGGGCATATCGTCATTCTGGAACAGCATGGCGCTGAACGCCTCGTAGTGGGTCAGGGTGCCGTGGTAGGTGCTCTCACAGACCCGGTAGTGGGCCAGGTCCTTGATGTTCATGTACATGAGCACCTCGGCCGTGCTGCTCTCCTCCGTGGGGAATATATCGATCACGGTGCACTGGGCGCGGTTGACCCGGCCGTCGAAGAAGTACATATATAATTGGGAGACCTCCCGGAAAAAGGCGGGCACCTCCGCGTTGTACTCCTGGTCAATATCCGGTGTATTGCGGTACAGCAGATCATAGATGCTGACCTTCAGGGCGTTGGCGATGTCGTAAAGCGTGGCAATATCCACGGAGATCTGTCCGTTCTCGTACTTGGAGATGGCCGAACGGGTCTTGTAGATGGCCTGAGCCAGCTCGTCCATCGACATACCCCGGCTTTTGCGGGCGTAGCGGATGCGGCTGCCGACCTCTCTTGTGATATTTTCTCTTGCAGTGTCCATAGGTGATTTCCTCAAAATCAATTCAGGCTCATTTTTGCGCTGGTTTTTAACGATTATAGCAAAATACGTCAAATATGTCAATAAACGTTCCGTTCAGGAAACATAATTTGCACAAATTGTTCCGCAGGGGGAACAGGCGGCAAATTGCCACCCGGTCCATTTTCCGTTATAATGGCAACTAAGGTAAACCTTACGTACGCAAAACTGTACAAAATCACAATAATACTACGTTGAAATTGGAGAGGTGTACAAAATGAAGGTCAAAGCTGATACGTTGTTTTATGACGGTAAGATCTACACGATGGAAGCGCCGGGCGTCTGCAAGGAAGCAGTGGTGCTGAAGGACGGCAAATTTGCCTATGTGGGCACAAAGGAAGAGGCGCTGGAGCGCTTTGACTGTGCGAAGTGCATTGATCTGCAGGGCAAGACTGTGCTGCCCGGCATGGGCGACTCCCACCTGCACTTCTTCGCTTTCTGCCAGACTTATACCACGGTGGACCTGGGCGGCGCCACCTCCCGCGCCGAGGCACTGCAGCTGCTGCGTGACCGCGCGGCGGAGACGCCCAAGGGCGAGTGGATCAAGGGCTCCAACTTTGACCAGTCCAAGTGGAAGGACTGCGAGGACCGGCTGCCCACCCGTCTGGACCTGGACGAGGCCAGCACCGATCACCCCATCGTCATCAAGCGCGTGTGCCTGCATACAGCAGTGGCCAACACCATGGCGCTGGAAAAAGCCAACATCACCAACGGCTACATATACGGTCCCGGCGGCCTGGTGGAGCTGGACGCTGACGGCAATCCCAACGGCATTTTCCGTGAGCAGGCCTCCAAGATCTACGACAATCTGATCCCCGACCCGTTCCTGGTGCCCGCCACCCGTGAGAAGTGCATGAAGAAGGGTCTGGCGCTGGCCTCCAGCCTGGGCGTGACCATGATGCACACCTACGCCGCGGAGATCTGGCACTATGACGAGGACTTCGCCGACTATGTGGCCCGCAGCGACCGCGGCGAGCTGCCGGTGCGTATGGCCGTGTGCCTGGACTACATGTTCGATCCGGAAAACCTGACACCCGAGCAGCGGAATGATCCCTATCGTGCCGCACGGATGGGCAGCTTCAAGAGCTTCTCTGATGGCTCCCTGGGCTCCCGTTCCGCCAAGCTGTACACCGACTACGCGGACGATCCCGGCAACACCGGCATTCTGGTCATCAGCCCCGAGGACCTGGCCAAGAGAATGTACAAGGCATACCGCCACGGCTTGCAGCCCGCCACCCACTGCATCGGTGACAAGGCGCTGGAGGTCACTCTGGACGCGGTGGAGTACTGCCTTGAGCAGGGGCTGAAGGACGGCATGACGCCGGAGGAGCAGGCCAAGCGTCTCCCCTTCCGCATCATCCACGCCCAGATGGCCACGCCGGAGCTGATCGAGCGCATGAAGAAGCTGCCGATCGTGCTGGATATCCAGCCCACGTTCCTGATGACCGACCTGCACTGGATCGAGGAGCGCGTAGGCAAGGAACGCGCCGTGCTGAGCTATCCCTGGAAGACGTATCTGGACGCGGGACTGATCATGGCCGGCGGCTCCGACGCACCGGTGGAGAGCTTCAATCCCTGGATCGGCATCTACGCCACCGTGACCCGTCAGGATATGGACGGCTATCCCGTGGGCGGCTATCACCCCAACGAGAAGGTATCCGTGTATGACGCGGTGTGTATGTACAGCAAGAACGTGGCCTACGCCAACGGCGATCAGGACCTGATGGGAACCATCGAGGCCGGCAAGTTCGCCGACATGGTGGTCATCGACCGCGACATCTTCCACATTCCCGAAAACGACATCAAGGACATCCAGGTGCTGAACACCTATATGGCCGGTATCGAGAGATATCACCGCGACTGATACGCGCAGCATAACAAAGGAGCTAAGACATGAAATTAAATTCTTTTGACAAGGTCAAGCAGTTGACGGAAGAGATGGTCGCCATCCCCAGCATCAACAAGGAGCCGGGCGGCGAGAGCGCCGTGGCCCGCTATATACAGGACTTCTATATGTCCCTGCCCTACTTCCAGGCACATCCCGAGCAGGTCAAGTGCTTCCAGACCAAGAACGACTTTGTGGTGCGGCACAGCACGCTGGCCTATGTGAAGGGCACCAAGGGCAATTCCAACCGCACGGTCATCCTCATCGGCCACATCGACACCGTGGGCGTGGACGATTTCGGCACCATCCGCG
>ENA-OZFZ01000833-OZFZ01000833.1-human-gut-metagenome-genome-assembly--contig:-NODE-833-length-14120-cov-4.761749_pt1 | contig 14120 bp, 8 predicted proteins | sample MGYA00244621_ERZ653640 | MGnify/ENA primary metagenome ERZ653640 (study PRJEB26926, sample SAMN06165019) | human gut metagenome | biome: ENVO:00009003; feature: ENVO:2100002; material: ENVO:00002003... | reverse complement strand
GACAGTCCCGGATGTGCTCCGGGACGCTTTTGTGTAGCTGCTGCGGACCGTGTCAGCTACTGCGCCGATGCGCCGCGATATAGTCGGCAAAGGCCTCATATACCTGCCGCTCAAGCGGCGACAGCAAAAAACAGCTCCGCCCGCGGGTCATCAAAAAATCCTGCTCGCGATCATACAGCTCCGCCATGCGGGCAGCGCGGAAGCGTGCTGCCGGAAGGCTGATGCTGCACAGCGCTGCGATCTGCTCCGGGGTATGCACACCGCAGCCCCAAAGCACGCACGCCGGCGCAAGCAGCCGCGAAGCAAAGATGTTTGCTGCCTGCTCGACCGCCGCATCACCGTCGGCGGGCTCGCGATTTTTTAGTCTGCCGCTGTGATGCAGCATGATGTGTCCCAGCTCATGCGCGATGGTAAACCGCTGCCGCTCCGGCGTGCAGCGGGTATTATCATAAAATATGATTTTACCCAAAGTAAAACCATCGTTTTCGGCCGCGTGCTCAGTCAGGCCGTACTGCCGGATCAGCGGATCCGCATCGTGATAGCTGATGACTGTCAGCCCCTCGGCGCGGCATATCGCACCGACCCTGACGGGCAGGGCAGTGACGTCGTGCTTTAGCAGCAGCCGCCATGTCATATCGCGGGATTGTCTATAATCCGCATAGTCCATATATATCACCTCCGCGGGTGATTATACACGCGGAAGCACTGAATGTCATGTGGTAATATATGGTGCGAATTTGCAGTTGCAAAAAGCAAAAAAAAGATATAAAATGTTTTTGGGGGTAAAAAGTTATGATTTGCAAAAAGTGCAAAAAAGATGTGCCTGATGGCCGATACTGCATAGCCTGCGGCGCGGACCAGTCCGCGTCAAAAAAAACGCGCCCCCGCACGCGTCCCAACGGCACCGGCACGGCGTACAAGCGCGGCAGCACGTGGACGGCGCAGGTGACCGTCGGCATCAAGCGCGATCCGGATACGGGCCGTGTGCAGCAGGTCCGCCGCACTAAAGGCGGATTTAAAACAAAGCGTGAAGCTTTGGAATTTTGCCAGCAATTAGCGAATGCAGCCATGCCCAAAAAGCATGTAACTTTTGGCGATTTGTGGGAGCAATACGAAAAGACAAAATTTAGGCAGCTCAGCGCATCAAAGCAGTGCGGCTATCGCACTGCCCTAAAGCGGCTCGGCGATATGATCTATACGCGCATCGATGCCGTGACCATAGCAGACCTGCAAGGGCTGGTGGACGGCTTGACGTTTTACTGCGCGCGAGACATAAAAGTTATCTTAAGACATATGTACAAAATTGCCCTTGTGCAAGGGTGGGCAGAGAGGGATTTGGCGGCATTCATCACACTACCGCCGCGAAATGAAAAAGAAAGAACTCCGTTTACAGATGAGGAAATCTGTGCTATATGGCGGGGATACGATGCAGGCGACACATGGGCAGGATATATCTTGCTGATGATTTACACGGGCATGATGCCCGGCGAGCTGATATACTGCCGTAAAGATATGGTACATCTTGACAGTCATCAGATCATCGGTGCAGGCCTAAAAACGAACGAACGCAAAGAAAAACCCATCGTTATAGCTGACTTTTTGATGCCCGTCGTGCAGGCGCTGATAGACTATGCGGGCGACTCGCCCATGCTGTGCGGTACGTGCGCAGGCAAAAAAGAAGCGTTTTACAAGGCATACTACGCTTGCATCGCAAGATGCGGATGCCGAAGGCTTACGCCGTACTCATGCCGTCATACTACGGCTACAGCCTGCGCTGTCGGCGCAAGGATAGCCCCAAGTGTCATCCAGCGCATCATGCGCCACGCGACGATAACGACAACCCAAAGATATATCCACCCCGACGAGTCTGCCGTGCTGGATGCCATAAACACGTTAAACCCCAACCAAAACAGCCCGGTGAATTAATATATTCCCAAAATGTATTGACGCACAGCCGGCACGATGGTATCATATATGCGTGGTCAGCAATGACCCGGTCAAGTCCACCACGTGCGACAAGTTGACTTTCCCCGCATTTGCGGGGGTGATCCTAATAAAGATCTTTTTTTCAACTTCGGCACGAGGTGTGTGGATTTAAACGAAAACGAAAATTCGCTTAATTAAATCGGGCGAAAATCGTCGGAGTCCTGCTCCGGAAAGCACCTGCCGAAAGGCAGGTGCTTTTTTGTAGCCGTTGTGCCGGCAGCAAGGCTCTGAAATTAATAAATATATTTAGAATTCATTAATTAAACGCTTGACAAAATTAACCAATTGTTGTATAATTAATTTGTGCTCAGGAAAGCACAATCTGGCAGGAGGAGGAGAGGAGCATGAAGATGAAGCGATTGATCGCAAGACTCATCGAGTGGATGAGTGCTCGGGACTTTGATGCCCAAGATATCATCGACTGCATACGTTATATCACGCAGTAAAAAAATCGGCAGTGCACATACCCTAATGTAAACACTGCCGGGTCCAAGCAACACAGGGGCGATTAACCTGCCTGTATCGCCCCTTGATTATATCAGGGCAGGAGACAAAAGTCAAGTGCGAAAACGGGGAACCAGCTGCACAGCAGCGGAACAGCTTGCCCGTACGCACGGTGGGATGCTGTAGGCTATATTGTTAGCTATAGCATCCTTTTTTATCCTTTATCAGTCACTTAATTTACATACAATAACAGCTTATGCGCACAATGTAACTAAAATAAGAAATACAAATAAAGCATTAATATAAATAAAAATAACTTTGAATTAAGTCAAATATTTGGTTTGTTGACATTAAGTTGTAATTCTTGCGTACGCCCCATCGCGGGGATTGATACTCCGTGCCGCGAGCGGTCAGCTGCTCAACGGCGGCGCCCCTTACACACTCCTCCATCCACCTTCCACACCCCTTCTTTGCGTTCCCCTTCCCACTTTCCATTCAGGTGAGGCGGCTTCTGCGATTCGAAAACGATTACAAAAAATATATTTGATTTAACCGTTGCACACCCTCCCGAAAAAATGATATAATGTGCATGAACGAAAAAAATTAATGCATTTTGCGTGAGATTCGGTTCGGAAGGGAGAAAACCATGAAAAAAACTCTTAAGCATCTGTTCTCTGCGGCGATATGTGCAATTATGCTTTTCGCCTGCGTTTTCCCGAACTTTGCGGCGGCGGATACGGAGCTGAGCTCCGTTGATGCGGAAAAGCTGGAGGCTTTTTTTGCCCAGTCGGCAGGTGACGGAAGGCATAACTTCGATCATCCGGATTATGCGGGCGGGGTGTACGGAAGCTACACTGTCAGCAACTTTTCGGAAAGTCCCTGTGTCGGCATTGAGGACGGTGTCATCCGTTGGTTCGACTTTAACCCCGATGCAATGGGAAGCATTTTGCGCACTTCCCCGGTTTGGGATTTTCGCCCCCGCTTCTGCGGCGTTTTCGATTTGTCCGGAACATCGGTAACGAATGTTTACTCCCCGGTGCCGGGTCAAACGCATATTACGGCGGTGAACCTTGACGGCTGCGCAAACCTTGAGTGCCTTGAATTCGGCGATCAGAATGAATGCTTTGACATTTCCGCGCTGAATTGCCCGAACCTGAACATCATCGACCTTCGCACATATCACAGCGGGAATGTTGCCGTTCAGCCCAAGAGCTTTTCCGCTCCGGTCATGCTGAACACGCTCGGAAACGGCGGCGCGGGACTTTACGGCAGGGACGGAAGCTATGCACTGATCGCGCAGGGCGTTCGATACGACGAAAACGGGAACCTGATCGAAAACGACGGCTTCCTCGGCTGGTATGCGGACGGTCAGCTTCTTTCAACCGAAAGGGAAATGCAGCTTTCGGACGGAATCCGCGCAGCCGCCTGCTTTGCGGGTGACGTTAATGAGGACGGAGCGATAAATATGGCGGACGCACTGCTCATCATGCGTTGCGCAATGGAACTCGGCGGAGAGCTTCCCCTCAGGCTTGCTGATGCGGACAGAAACGGAAGCATAGGCATTCCCGATGCACTGCTTGCGGCAAGGGTTGCAATGGGAAACTGAATTAAAATTTAAAAAACTGTTCGCGGACATTGCTCGTTTCGGGAAAACGGCTGTTTCGGATTGCCGGAAACACACCGGGGACGGAGAAATCACCGTGACATACTGATTTTACGGACATGAACCTTATTGATTTTATGATAATATTGATATTATCTGCGGCAATATGGTTGACGGCGTTTGCCGTTAAGAAGGGAAGTATTTGGAAATATGTTTTCGGAGCGGCGTTTACCGTATACCTGATGTGCGCTGCATCGATAACCGTTTTTCCGATACGGTTCAGCCCGACAATCAGAGCAATATTTGCGGAAGAAGGGTGGAAGATTACCGACTGCATAGTGCTTGTTCCGTTCAAAGACGGGATAACGGCGGATGATATTCGGAATGTTGCAATGACAGTTCCGTTCGGAGTTTTAATCACGTTGATAAGAAAGAAAACAACGTGGAAAAACGCGTTGGCTGCGGGTGCGGCTTTCGGAACGGCGACAGAATTGCTGCAATTGGCAATTGCGGCGATACAGGGGTTTTCGTTCAGGTATATCGATACGGCGGATATAATCTGCAACCTTGCGGGCACAATGCTCGGGTGGATGCTCACTGCCCTGCTTATCCGCTTTTTGCAAAAAAGCAAGCCGGCGAACGTCGGGGAAAAATCCCTGTATGCATACATTTCGGAAAAATGTGTGAAGCAGTGATTCCGTAAATGCGGAGCGGCTCAATGCGGGCGGTTCGGAACACGAACCATCGGCATTGAGCCGTTTTTTTATGCCGTTTTCGCATCGGAACGAACGAATGCAGTGTTTTCAAAACTTAATACACAAACCGAATGCACAACGTCAACATAAGCTTGATTAAATATAAATATATTTGAAAAACCGCGCATTTCGGGGTTGACATCTTGACAACAACCTGTTAAACTGTGATACTGCATTATTATGGGTAAAATACGAATTTTTCGCCGCCGTCATGTGCGAAAGCATCGTTTAACGCTGTGGATCCCGCATTTTTTGCGCGGAACGGCAGCCCAAGGAACGCGCAGGCAGCGAATACCGCAGGCGGGGCTTCGGTCGCACTCAATGCGGCATTCCGAAAATGCGAACAATGCGTAAGACACGACACAATCAAGTTTTCTGCGGATAGCCGCAGAGGTTAGGGGTGAAACAATGTTGCATAAAGTAAACGTGGGCAAGAAAACACGCATGAGCTTCTCCCGCATCAACGAAATTCTCGATATGCCCGACCTTATTGAGGTTCAAAAGGATTCATATCGTCAATTCATCGAAAAGGGTCTGGGCGAAGTTCTTGACGACATCTCTCCCATTAAGGACTTTTCGGAGCGGTTGGTGCTTGAATTTGTCGGCTACAAAATCGACGAATCAAAACCCAAGCGCAGCGTTGCGGAATGCAAGGAACGCGATGTTAACTATTGCGCTCCGTTGTATGTTATCGCGCGGCTTATCAATACCGAAACCGGTTCCGTGAAGCAGCAGGAAGTCTTCATGGGCGATTTCCCGCTCATGACGGAACAGGGCACGTTCGTCATCAACGGAGCGGAACGCGTCATTGTCAGCCAGCTCGTTCGCTCGCCCGGCGCATATTATACCGAAACCGTTGACAAAGTCGGCAGAAGGCTTTTCAATTCTCAGGTCATCCCCAACAGAGGCGCATGGCTTGAATACGAAACCGACAGCAACGAAATTCTTTACACAAAAATCGACCGCCAGCGCAAGCTCCACGTCACCACCCTCCTGCGCGCTCTCGGTTACAGCTCCGATGCGCAGATCCTTGAGCTGCTCGGCGAGGAAGAACGCCTTAAAAACACCCTTGAAAAGGACCCCACTCACGACACGGTTGAGGGTCTTATCGAAATATACAAACGCCAGCGTCCGGGCGAACCGCCCACCGAAGAGAGTGCGCGCAACCTTATGACCGCGCTGTTCTTTGACAAGCGCTACGATCTTGCCCGCGTCGGCAGATACAAATTCAACTATAAACTCGGCATTGGTGCGCGCCTTGAAGGCAAAACCGCCGCCGAAACCGTTGTTGACCCCCGCACGGGAGAGATCCTTGCGGAAGAAGGTCAGCTTATTGATCGTGAGCTTGCGTTCCGAATCGAGAACGCGGGCATTCTCGGCGTGTATGTTTCCGTGAACGAAAAACGCATCCGCGTTGTCGGCAACCAGTTTGTCGATGCGGCATGCTATCTTGACTTTGATCCCCTGGAAGTCGGCATCAACGAACATGTTTACTACCCCGTGCTGATGGATATGCTCGCTCAGAAAGAGGCTCTTTCCGACGACGAATTCAAAAAACTTCTGCACGACAATGTGCTTGAACTCAGCCCGAGGCATATCCTGCCCGCAGATATGATCGCCTCCGTGAGTTACCTTATGGGTCTGCCCTACGGCATCGGCTTCTGCGACGATATCGACCATCTCGGCAACCGCCGCATTCGTTCCGTCGGCGAGCTGCTCCAGAACCAGATCCGCGTCGGCTTCACAAGGCTTGAGCGCGTTGTTCGCGAGCGCATGTCCATTCAGGACGTTGAAAGCACAATGCCGATAAACCTTATCAATATTCGCCCGGTAACGGCGGCCGTCAAAGAGTTTTTCGGTTCGTCCCAGCTGTCCCAGTTCATGGATCAGACGAACCCGCTTGCGGAGCTGACCCATAAGCGCAGGCTTTCCGCTCTCGGCCCCGGCGGTTTGAACCGCGACCGTGCAACGTTCGAAGTTCGCGACGTTCACTATTCTCATTACGGCAGAATGTGCCCTATCGAGACGCCCGAAGGCCCGAACATCGGCCTTATCAACTCCCTTGCAACCTATGCAAGAATAAATAAATACGGCTTCATCGAAGCTCCCTATCGCAAAATCGACAAGGAGAACCACTGCATCCTTGACGAGATCGTTTACCTCACCGCAACCGAGGAAAACGGCAAAATCATTGCCCAGGCAAACGAACCCACCGTCCGCGGCGAGGACGGCAGAGTTTGGTTCGAAAAGGAGCGTGTCGTTGCACGCAGGCTGGATCAGATCATCGAGGTGCGCAGCACCGATATCGACTATATGGACGTTTCCGCAAAGCAGCTCGTTTCGGTTGCAACGGCAATGATCCCCTTCCTCGAAAACGACGACGCAAACCGCGCCCTGATGGGCTCCAACATGCAGCGTCAGGCGGTTCCCCTGCTTGTGACCGAATCCCCGGCTGTCGGCACGGGCATGGAATACAAGGCGGCATACGACAGCGGCGTTCTTGTTCTTAACGAAGAAGCGGGCGTTGTTCGCCATGTTTCGGCAGATAAAGTCGTTGTTGAATCCGATTCCGACAGAAGCCTGCATACCTACCGCCTCATCAAGTTCAAACGCTCCAACCAGGGCACCTGCATCAACCAGCGTCCCGTTGTCGACGTCGGCGAACATCTTGAAAAAGGTGCGGTCATTGCAGACGGCGCATCCACCAAGGACGGCGAAATTGCTCTCGGCAAGAACATTCTCATCGGGTTCATGACTTGGGAGGGCTACAACTACGAGGACGCAGTTCTTATCAGCGAACAGCTTGTTCGCGACGATGTTTACACGTCACTCCATATCGAAGAACACGAAACCGAGGCACGCGACACAAAGCAGCTCGGTGCGGAAGAGATCACGCGCGATATCCCCAACGTCGGCGAAGAGGCACTGAAGGATCTTGACGAACGCGGCATCATCCGAATCGGTGCGGAGGTTCATTCCGGCGACATCCTTGTCGGCAAAGTCACGCCCAAGGGCGAGACGGAGCTCACCGCCGAGGAACGCCTGCTCAGGGCAATTTTCGGCGAAAAGGCGCGCGAAGTTCGCGACACCTCCCTGCGCGTTCCGCACGGCGAGGGCGGCGTTGTTGTTGACGTTCGCATTTTCAGCCGCGAAAACAAGGACGAACTCTCCCCCGGCGTTCATGAACTTGTCCGCGTTTATATTGCACAGAAGCGCAAAATCTCCGTCGGCGACAAGATGGCGGGCCGCCACGGCAACAAGGGTGTTATTTCAAGGATCCTTCCCGAAGAGGATATGCCCTTCCTGCCCGACGGCACTCCGCTTCAGATAGTTTTGAACCCGATGGGCGTTCCGTCGCGTATGAACATCGGCCAGATCCTCGAGCTGCATCTCGGCAAGGCAGCAAAGGGACTTAACATGAAGGTTGCAACTCCCGTTCTTGACGGCGCGGGCGAGGACGATATCAAAATGCTGCTTGCAATGTCAAACAAGTCCAACAAGCCCATGCAGGATCTTATGAAAATGACTGCGGGCGATGTGCTGAAGCTGATTGAACTTGCGGATTCCGACCCCGTTGTCGGTGAAAAATTCCGCGAGGCATACAAACACGAGGACGGAAAGACCGTGCTTTACGACGGCCGCAGCGGTGAACCCTTTGAGAACCGTGTTTCCGTCGGATATATGTACTACCTTAAGCTGCACCACCTTGTTGACGACAAGATCCATGCAAGAAGCACGGGTCCGTACTCACTGGTCACTCAGCAGCCTCTCGGCGGCAAGGCACAGTTCGGCGGACAGCGTTTCGGCGAAATGGAAGTCTGGGCACTTGAAGCATACGGTGCGGCAAACACCCTTCAGGAGATCCTGACCGTCAAGAGCGATGACGTCGTGGGCCGCGTAAAAACCTACGAAGCCATTGTCAACGGCGAAAACGTTCCCGAGCCCGGCGTTCCCGAGAGCTTTAAGGTTCTTATCAAAGAATTGCAGTCCCTTGGTCTTGATATCAAGGTTCTGTCCGAAAATAATGAAGAAATCGTTATCGGAGAGCTTACGGACGATGACGATGTAAGAGAGTTGGGCGTCAATATTGCCGGTTATGAAGATGCACCCGGCGGCATGCTCAGAGACGATGATGTCGATGACTTTAACTTCATCGACGACGACGGTGAGGAGGATGACGACGACAGCTATGAGGAAGACGAGCATGATGAATTCGACGGCTTCACCTTCGAGGACGCCGACGGTAACTACGAGGAATAAAGTAAAGTCGGAAGGGAGATAAGAACTTGTTTGAACTGACAAATTTCGATGCAATCCGAATCGGTCTTGCATCCCCCGAAAAGATCAGAGAATGGTCCCACGGTGAAGTTAAAAAACCCGAAACCATAAACTACAGGAGCCTTAAACCCGAGGCGGACGGCCTCTTCTGCGAACGTATTTTCGGACCGACGAAGGACTGGGAATGCCACTGCGGACGATATAAGCGGGTGCGCTACAAGGGCGTTGTCTGCGAAAAGTGCGGTGTTGAAGTTACGAGAGCAAAGGTGCGCAGAGAGCGCATGGGTCATATCGAACTTGCGGCTCCCGTATCCCATATCTGGTACTTCAAAGGCATACCGTGCCGCATGAAAATGCTGCTGGACATGTCCCCCCGCAATCTGGAAAAGGTACTTTACTTCGTTGCATTCGTCGTTACCGATCCCGGTGACACCCCGCTTGAATACAAGCAGCTGCTCACCGATGTTGAATACCGTCAGGCGCAGCGTGATTACGGCGCAAAGAGCTTCAAAGCGGGCATGGGTGCAGAGGCCATAAAGGAGCTTTTGCAGCAGCTCGATCTTGAAAAAACCGAAAAAGAGCTTCGTGAAGAAATCGCAAATTCCGGCGGACAGAAGCGCGTGAATGCGATTAAACGCCTTGAAGTCATCGAAGCTTTCATAAAGAGCGGAAACAAGCCCGAATGGATCATAATGGATGTTGTTCCGGTTATTCCGCCGGAAATCCGCCCCATGGTTCAGCTGGACGGCGGAAGGTTTGCGACAAGCGACCTTAACGACCTTTACCGAAGGGTCATCAACCGCAACAACCGCCTTAAAAGGCTGCTTGAGCTGCGCGCGCCGGACATCATCGTTCGCAACGAAAAGCGCATGCTTCAGGAAGCTGTGGATGCACTTATCGACAACGGCAGGCGCGGGCGCCCGGTAACGGGTCCCGGCAACCGCCCGCTGAAGTCCCTTTCCGATATGCTGCGCGGCAAACAGGGACGTTTCCGCCAGAACCTGCTCGGCAAACGTGTTGACTATTCCGGCCGTTCCGTTATCGTCGTGGGTCCCGAACTCAAGATGTATCAGTGCGGTCTTCCCAAAGAGATGGCATTGGAGCTGTTCAAGCCCTTTGTCATGAAAAAGCTCAATGAGCTTGGCTATGCCCACAATATCAAGTCCGCAAAGCGCATGGTTGAGCGCGTGAAGCCCGAGGTTTGGGATGTGCTCGAAGATGTTATCAAGGATCATCCCGTTCTTCTCAACCGTGCACCCACGCTGCACAGGCTCGGCATTCAGGCATTTGAACCCGTTCTGGTTGAAGGCAGGGCGATAAAGCTTCATCCCCTTGTCTGCACCGCATACAATGCTGACTTTGACGGCGACCAGATGGCGGTTCACGTTCCCCTTTCGGTCGAAGCTCAGGCCGAAGCCCGCTTCCTTATGCTTGCGGCAAACAACATCCTCAAGCCGCAGGACGGCAAGCCCGTGGTCAGCCCCTCACAGGATATGGTTATGGGCTGCTACTACCTCACAATGCGCTGCGATGAGCTGTACGATTCCGAAATACGCACAACACTCAAGGCTATCATAAAGGACAACAGCTTTGTTGATGAATACGTCACCGATGAGGTCATTCACAGGGTATATGCGCTGCGCAGCAAGACAATAATCGAGGATCTTGTTGCAAGGGCAATCCGCGAGGTTCCCACGGTTGACGAGGAAGCCCTCCGCGAATATCTTGGCGATTCCCGCCTTATCCGCATGTTCAACGGCGAGGGAAAGGCGTTCTCAAGCGAAAACGAGGCGATCATGGCGTATCAAACGGGCGAGCTTTCGCTCCATGCGCTTGCAAAGATTCGACTTGAACGCGAGTTTGAGGGCAAGATTTATCGCAGGATCGTATCCACCTCAATCGGCAGGGTCATCTTCAACCACGCAATACCGCAGGATCTCGGTTATGTAAAGCGCGAGACTCCGGACGATATGTTCAAGCTTGAGGTTGATAAACTTGTTGTAAAGAAGGATCTCGGCAACATTATCGACCACTGCTTCCGCAAACACGGCCCCACGGTCACAAGCGAAGTTGCGGACAGCATAAAGGCTCTCGGCTACAAATACTCCACCCGCGGCGGCGTCACTGTCGGCTTCTGCGATATCACCGTTCCGGAGGAAAAGCACAATTTCCTTGAAGCCGCCGATGAACAGTGCGGACAGATTGACAACCTTTACCGCATGGGTCTGCTTTCCGCAGAAAACCGCCGCAAGAAGGTCATCGAAGTTTGGAAGGAAACGGAAAGCCTTGTTACCGACGCATTGATGAAGCGGCTCAGCCCGATAAACCCCATCTTCATGATGGCAAACTCCGGTGCGCGCGGTTCAACCAACCAGATTCGTCAGCTCGCCGGTATGCGCGGCCTCATGGCGGACCCGCGCGGACAGATCATCGAGGTTCCGATTCGTGCAAACTTCCGTGAAGGCCTCTCCGTTCTTGAGTTCTTCATCAGTTCCCACGGTGCGCGCAAAGGTCTTGCCGATACCGCACTCCGCACCGCGGACTCCGGTTACCTCACAAGACGTCTTGTTGACGTTTCTCACAACGTCATCGTTCGCGAAGAGGACTGCTTTGCGGAACGCGGCATGGCGATTGACGGCATGATTCTTGAAACCATCGGCGACGGCGACCGTCCCCTTGAACCTCTCGGCGACCGTATTCTCGGCAGGTTCACCGCAGCGGAGGTTCGCGATCCCGAAACGAACGAGCTCATCGTCGGCAAAAACGAAATGATAACGTTCGATATTCGTGACCGCATCGTTAAAGCAGGCATCACCGGCGTCAAGTGCCGCACGGTCTTCACCTGCCGCAGCGAACACGGCGTCTGCGCAAAGTGCTACGGCCGCAACTGCGCAACGGGACAGCCCGTTACCATCGGCGAAGCCGTCGGCATCATTGCAGCACAGGCGATCGGCGAACCCGGTACGCAGCTCACCATGCGTACATTCCACACCGGCGGCGTTGCAACCGCCGATGATATCACTCAGGGTCTTCCCCGTGTTGAGGAAATTTTCGAAGCACGCAAGCCCAAGGGTCTTGCGGTTATCACGGAGCTCTCCGGCTCGGTGGAAATCAAGACGGACGGCAAAAAGACCGAAGCAATTATTTCCGGCGAGGACGGCGAAATCGAGAAGTATCTCATTCCGTTCGGCTCAAAGCGCAAGGTTGAAACCGGCGATTTCGTTGAAGCGGGCGACACTTTGACCGAAGGTTCAATCAACCCGCATGATATCCTCAAAATCAAGGGCGTCAAGGGCGTTCAGGCTTATATGCTCCGCGAAGTTCAGGCTGTTTACCGCAGCCAGGGCGTTGAAATTTCCGATAAGCACATCGAAGTTATCATTCGCCAGATGCTCCGTAAGGTTCAGGTCGAAGATTCGGGCGACACGGATCTGCTGCCCGGCGAGCTTATCGATATCTTCAAGTTCGAACAGACGAACGACAGCGTTGTTGCGGTGGGCGGCGTTCCCGCAACCGCAAAGCGTAAGCTGCTCGGCATCACCAAAGCATCGCTTGCAACCGACTCATTCCTCTCCGCTGCAAGCTTCCAGGAGACGACCCGCGTGCTTACCGAAGCTGCAATCAAGGGCAAGGTTGACCCGTTGGTCGGCCTGAAGGAGAATGTCATCATCGGCAAGCTCATACCCGCAGGCGTCGGCATGAAACGTTATCGCAATGTCGAAGTTGAGATGAAGCCCGACTCCGATAACCCGGCAGCAGCGGGCAATGCCGAATAAGCACCGCAGCCGACCACTCGTGCAGCAGCTTAACTCGGAACAGTTTTACAGTTGAAGACACGGCACCCGACAAACGGCAGAAAACTGCCGCCAAGGGCTGCCGTGTTTGCATTTGCCGCGTGCAATGCCCGAGCGAGTTCGAAATTCGTAAGCAATGCCCGGAATTATTCGAAGCACATTGCGTTCGCATATCAGCAGACCAAACAGTTGAAAACTCCTTTTAAATCGCTCCGAGCGGGCTTGACGTGCGGGGAAAAAAGCGGTAGAATGTATTCGGAAAAGTTTATTCGAAAGGAAGCTTAAAAATGGCTGAATTATATACAAAAACCGAGTGCAAGCTTCACGGCACACCATACTGCGCCGCGCTGAACATGAAAAACTGTGCGGACTGCTTCGCTTCAAAGCTTGATTCGGAGCAGCAGGAGGCTCTTATTGAGGATATAGGCTATATTGCCGCTGCTCTGCCGGAGGACGGCATTGAAAGTTTCCTTGATGAACCCGAATGTATGCTTTGCAAGGGCAGTGAAAAGGGAAAGCCCGAGTTTTTTGCGCAGCTCAGCATGGGACACGATCATCCGACGGTTGATTACTTGGATGAAAAAAGCAATAAAAAATACAAGCGCAGCACAGCCATGCTCATACCCGTGCAGCTTCCTGCCTGCCGCAAATGCCGCAGTCTGCTCATGCAGTCATATTTTGTACCGATAATTGTCGGCGTTGTGTTCGCGGCAGCGGGGCTTGTGCTGACGATAATCGAACCTGTTCGCGCAGCTCTTGCGCGGTTCGGCGCAGCGATCCCCTTCCTGTTTTTCCTGATGTTTGTTTTTATCGGTATCATCGCCGAAAGTTTGCTTCGGATCTCTTACACCAAGCGTGTTGAACGCAGAATGAATACCCGTGCTTCCCGCATTGCAAAGCTTTCTGCGCTCACAAAGCTGGGTTGGTTCCCTGTTCACGGGAGTGAAAACGGCATTCGATATACCTTCACCGATAAACCCCTTGAAAGCGGCATTCTGACCGGAAGAGGGCAGAGGGAGCTGCTTGACGATATTCGTTCCGAAACTTCCAAAAAGAAATAAAACTTAATCACCGAGACGTACTCAACGTTCCGGAAACAGGCAAGGCTCAATATCAACGGCGGATTCTTTCTTCCGAGGGTTGATATTGAGCCTTTTGTTGTTGTGTGTCGGAAAAGTGACGATTTTGCGAATTAAATATGTTTGAATGCTGTCTCTTATACACATCTGACGCTGCCGACGAATAGCCTTGTGTAGATCT
>ENA-OZFZ01000830-OZFZ01000830.1-human-gut-metagenome-genome-assembly--contig:-NODE-830-length-14156-cov-5.486916_pt1 | contig 14156 bp, 10 predicted proteins | sample MGYA00244621_ERZ653640 | MGnify/ENA primary metagenome ERZ653640 (study PRJEB26926, sample SAMN06165019) | human gut metagenome | biome: ENVO:00009003; feature: ENVO:2100002; material: ENVO:00002003... | reverse complement strand
CGGCAAGGCTCAGGCCTTCAAGCAGATTGACGACAACAAGGACACCAACAACGGCAAGATCGTTGCCGATGGCGACTACAATAAGGGCACCGTCACGCTCTCCGGCTATGCGGCCGAATGGAAGAAGCCCGCCCAGAGCACCGCAGAAGGCGATGCCGACACGGACAAGAAGGGTTCCTGGGATGTCACCAAGTTCGGCTCCGTCACGGTCTACAACAACGCCCAGCTCGAGATTTCCGGCAGCAAAGTCAACGACTTCGCCGACCATGGCTATACGCCTTCCCTGTCGCTCGGCAGCCTCACGCTTGCCTCGACGTCCCTCAAGGTGACGCCGTCCTTCAAGGTTGAAAAGCTCACGGGCTTCATCAAGACCGCCCTTGAAAAGGTCAACGACAGCATCACCGATGACGACAAGAAGATCAAGCTCGACGATCTGGGCCGTCCGCTCATGTTCTACGGCCAGTCCGTGCACGATCTGTGCGAGCGCCGCGTCCATTTCGAGGCGGGCGAGTTCGCGCCCTCCTTCGATTCCGAGGAAGCGCGCAAGGGCTGGTGTCTGTACGATCTGGGCTGCAAGGGCCCCAGCACCTACAACAACTGCCCCAAGGCCCTGTTCAACGAGACCAACTGGCCCGTGCGGGCCGGACATCCCTGCATCGGTTGCAGCGAGCCCAATTTCTGGGATGACCTGTCGCCTTTTTACCAGAACTAGGGAGCTGCCAGCATGAGCCAAGTTATGAAAACGCCCCAGAGCAATTTCTCCGGCCCCATTGTCGTTGACCCGCTGACCCGTATCGAAGGCCACCTGCGCATCGAGGTGGAAGTGGAAAACGGCCGCATCAAGGACTATGAAGTCTATGCGTCTCCCAAGCCGTTCAAGCCTGCCAAGTAAGGTTCTCTGAATTGTTGAACTTTTCAGGGCCGCTTCCTCCAGGATGAGGGGGCGGCCTTGTTGCGTCCGGACATCCCGGAAGAAACAGTTCTCCTTTGCCCGGATAAGAGCCGTTCCGGTTTAAAGATGCGTATCAGCTTTCCGTCCCTTTGTTTCCTGCTGTTGTGCGGGCCGGTATTCCATGCGCAAAAAAGGCGGTTCCGCAGTATAACGGAGCCGCCGGAAGACCGTAATAAACCTGATAATTGTTTGTTAGAAATTCCAGGAGAAGCCCAGCTTGATGGTGTGGTAGCCGGGGTCATTGTAGCCCTGAATCTGGTAATATTCGTAGCCGAGCACGAAGTCCGCGCTATTGGAGATGCTGAACTTGAAGCCGGCCTGGGCAGCCCAGGAAAACTTGGTGGAGGAAATGGTTCGGGAACGGCTGCCGTCTTCCAGTCCATGAATGGTGGTCTTCACGTCGCCGTAAGTGGCGCCGACTTTGCCGCCCAGATAGAACATGGTGTAGTCGCCGATGGGAAGGTTCAGCGTGTAACCGGCCATCATCGGGATATAGGTGGAACGGAGGCTGGCGGTATAAGGCCCGCTGATGCCCAGGTCCTGCACGCTGGGGTGGTGGGAACCGGCCAGGATGCCGCCGTTCAGGGAAATCTGATGAACAATGCTGCCGGTTTCAATATAGTTGAAAATGCTCAGATTGCCGCCGGCCACGTTGGGCATGGCGTCTTTGGTGGCGATTCCGTAAGCCCCTTCCAGGGACATGCCGAACTGGCCGTCGTACTTGTCGGCATGATAGGCGCTGGCGGAAGACACGGAGGCCGCAAGGGCCAAACCTAACAGTATAGTTTTGTTCATATGGGGATAAATGGTGAATTTAACTGTGGTCCATTCTTGGCAGTTTTCTCTTTTGAAGTCAAACATGAAATGTCAAATGGACGCGAAATCCTCAAACCCGGGGAGATGAAGTTGCCAGAACGCTCCCGGTGGGGTACATTCTGCGCCATGGAACAACAAGCGTGTGATTTGTTGGTGACCGCTTTCCGCATGCTGGGCGGAGCGGAACAGTCCAGCGCTGCCGGAGATGCGGCCGTCGCCGTTCGGGACGGGAAAATTCTGGAAACGGGAAGCGCCGCAGAACTGGAAGCCAGGTGGACGCCCTCCGTTCGCAGGGATTTGGGGAATGCGCTGCTGATGCCGGGGTTGATTAATGCCCATACGCATGTCCCCATGACCTTTTTGCGCGGTTTTGCGGATGACTTGCCGCTGATGGAATGGCTGACCGGGCATATTTTCCCGGTGGAAGCCCGGCTGACGGATAAAATCGTCTCCCTGGGGGCCCGGCTGGGCATGTATGAAATGATGCGGACGGGCACCACGGCGTTTGTAGATTCCTACCTGTTGGAGGCCAATGTCCTCCAGGAAGCGGAACGCATGGGAATGCGCTGTGTTGGCGGGGAAGTCGTTTTTGCTTTTCCCTCTCCGGCATACGGGGGGTGGGATGGTGCGGAAGCCCTGTACCGGGAGCAGGCGGAACGCTTTTCCGGCCGCGGCAGGGTGCAGGTGGCCCTGATGCCGCACAGCGTGTACACTACCAGTGACGAAGTGCTCCGGCGTTCCATGAAGCTGGCGGAGGAACTGGATATGATGCTGCATATCCATCTGTCCGAATCCGCCGGGGAAGTGGAGCAGTGCCGTTCCCTGCACGGAGGAAGGCGCCCCGTGGGCTATGCCCGCGATATGGGGCTGCTGAATGAACGCGCCGTGCTGGCTCATATGGTGGACGTGACGGATGAGGAACTGGAGCTGGTGGCCGCTTCCGGGGCGGCGGTTGTCCATAACCCGGTCAGCAACCTGAAACTGGCGTCCGGCTTCGCCCGCGTGCGGGATATGGTGCAGGCCGGCGTTCCCGTCTCTCTGGGAACGGACGGAGCGTGCAGCAACAACAGTCTGGATATGTTTGAAACAATGAAGCTGGCCGCTATTCTTGCCAAGGGGTACAGCGGTGACGCTACTGCGCTCCCCGCCATGCAGGCGCTGAAGATGGCTACGGCGGAGGGCGCCCGCATTTTCCGGACGCCGGGGCTGGGAACACTGGTCCCGGGGGCTCCCGCGGATATGATCGCGCTGAACCTGGATGAACCGAACCTGTGCCCGATGTTCAACGAAACGTCCCATGCCGTTTATGCCTCTTCCGGCAAGGATTGCGTGTTCACCATGGTGGAAGGGAGAATTTTGTATGATCATGGAATTTACACGGACGGCCTGTATGCGGATACCGCCGCGGAAATGCGGGATCTGGTAAAGTGGGTGAAAAACAGTGATTAAGTATTGGAAATGAGCGAATAAAGGCAGGTTTTCAACACATGCTTTAATCACCCTTCCCTTACCTCTGCTATCTGTCGGCCTCCCGAACCGGCGCATGCTCATATTCCTTCTTTACCCGCATGGGGGGATGCCTTTATAGTAATTTCATGCAATATGATCTCATCGTCATTGGTGGAGGCCCTGCCGGCTATGTGGGCGCCATCCGCGCCGCCCAGCTGGGGAAATCCGTGGTGTGCGTGGAACGCGAGCGGGTAGGGGGCACCTGTCTGAACTGGGGTTGCATCCCCACCAAGGCGCTTCTGAAAAACGCGGAAGCCTACCTGACTGTAACGGCCCGTACCAGGGAATTTGGCATGACGGTGGAGGGCGTCAGCGTGGATTGGAGTGAAGTGATCGGCCGTTCCCGCAAGGTCAGCGACCGCCTGGCCGGCGGCGTGGGGTTCCTCTTCAAGAAAAACAAGGTGGATTCCGTTACGGGGGAAGCTTCCATCATTTCTCCCGGCAGGGTGGAAGTAAAGTCCGCCGACGGGACGGTGACTGTTCTGGATGGAAAGAATATCCTGGTCTGTACCGGCTGCGTCACCCGCACGGTGCCCAGCCTCCCCCTGAACGGCACTACTGTCATCGGCTCCAGGGAAGCCATGGTGCTGGAAAAGCGGCCTGAAAGCATGATCATCATCGGTTCCGGAGCCATCGGCACGGAATTCGCCTACATTTACAATTCATTCGGCACCAGAGTGACGCTTATTGAAGCGCTTCCCCGGATGCTTCCCAATGAAGACGACGACTCCTGCATGACGCTGGAACGGGCATTCAAAAAGCAGGGCATCAAAGTGATGACGGGAGCTTCCGTGGAATCCGTTACGGAAACCTGTGACGGACAGGTCAGGGCCAGCGTAAAAAACAGCAAGGGACAGGAAGAGGAAATCACGGCGGATGTCTGCCTGGTAGCCATCGGCGTGAAGCCGGTTGTTCCCGCCGCTCCCGGCCTGGACCTGGAGCTGACGGAAAAGGGATTCATCAAGGTGAATGACCGCTACGCGACTTCCCTTCCCGGCGTGTATGCGGCAGGCGATGTGATCGGCGGCGTGCTGCTGGCGCATACGGCTTCTTTTGAAGCTGTGCAGGCAGTAGAGGGCATGTTTAATCCGGACTATCAGCCCAGGCAGGTGGGCTTTTTCCCGAGCTGCACATATTGCTACCCGCAGGTGGCTTCCGTAGGTAAAACGGAACGCGCCCTCAAAGAGGCGGGCGTGGAATACAAGGTGGGGAAATTCCCCTTCCAGGCCATTGGCAAGGCTGTAGCCGCCGGAGAACCGGACGGTTTCGTAAAAACCCTGTACGGCGCCAAAAACGGAGAACTCCTGGGCGCCCACATCGTGGGGCCGGAAGCCACGGAGCTGATTGCCGCGCTGGGCATCGGCATTCAGGCGGAACTGACGGACGAGGACATCCATGCCACCATTTTCGCCCATCCCACGCTGTCTGAGGCCATCCATGAATCCATGCTGGCTTCCGAGGGAATCGCCATCCACATGTAACGGTTTTCAATGGAAGGGCCCCCATCCGGGGCTCTTCCATTCATTCCTTTGTCATGCAAACGGGTGAATGACAATCTGCGTTGAAAAAAGACGTTCAAGGATAAACTTGTTGATGAGGGCTGCAGCGTCAACAATTCCCGTAAGTTTATCAGACAGGCTTTAAGCAGGATTGATAGTCAATGTAGTAGATTGACTGTAAGTTTTGGAAAGCCGCGGTTTGCTTGTTTATATCATCAAAGAACGGGGATAACCTGGAAACCACAGGCAACAGGGCCATTTGCGGCACGAGTGGACGGACAGCCGCGAAAACGGAGCGGGAGTAAGCCAAAACGGCTCATGCCGCATTGAAGTACGGAAAAGAAAGGGCAAAAAGATTTTGGAAACAGTTCCGAAACAGTTCCGCTTCAGCCTCTGTTTTCGTTTTTTATTTGCGTGATGAATGGGAAGTGTTTGATACTAATTTATGGGGAAAATATATTTATAACGTATAGATAATTCCTCGCATTTATTTCTTCTCCAATATTTTCTGTTTTCTCTTTACCGGGTGTCTGATGACAGTTTTCAGTTTGCCCACATCACATTTGCGTGGATCGGAAAGATAAATTTCGTGATGATAACGAGTATCGGTAATATCGATCTCATATCCATTGGCATTTGCGTATTCTTCCATCTGGTGGATGGTTTCGGGTTCGTTATCATAAGAGCCGAGGTGCATGCATTGAACGCAATCGCCTTCTTCATAGGTAAGAAAATCCACCGTTGAAAAGTCCTTCTTTTTCTTTTTGGTTGCTTCCTCGATTGCCCACTCAAGATCTTCCTTAGTCACAAAGTCTGGTAAACGGATAATAGAAATAAATTTAAAATTTTCTTTATGGCCATAGTCCATTCCATCGCTGCCATTTTGCCACCAAAAGCCTTCAAGAGGCGGGACAATATACTCAAAAAAGCCTTTAATCTTGCGAGAACTCTTATAGCTCATTTTGATAGTATAGGCAATTCCGTAAAGTAGTTCAATGGAGCGTTGGTATTCTCCACCCTCATCATTGGGATTTCCCTTGCCACGAACTGCTATGTAATTCATTTTAGGAATAGTAACGATTGCCGGTTTGTTCTTCGGCATGTAAAATTCCTTGTATTCTTTCTTATAATCAAAAACCATGCTTAACACTCATTGAAATTATTTTTTTTCTTATTATGCCATTTATGAATTTTTAGAATCATAAAGGGAAAATCGGAAGTAAATAAAAGACTGAGCGCAACAGACGAAATTTTTTGAAAATACAGCGGTTTTAGAGTGATTGATTTTTTAATTGCGATTTGCTGATTAGTTCAATCGATTCGAATATGGCACATTTCTCTGTTACAAATAATCCGTGTTTTATATATGCTTTAACTATCCAGTTCGTCAAGAGGAGGGTAGTATTTTTTATAAAGAGTTTGAAGAATCCCCCTCCCTAAAAATTTTCCCCTTCCCTTGAAAAGCGCCTCTTGACAAAAGACCTGGGGGATTCATTTCCTGAATACTTGGAAAATTAAAAAAGATATTTGTTTTTTTCTTCTTGTTATTTAGACTTTTTCCCTGCGGCTCCTCATAACTCGAATACTGGATTTTCCACGGCATTTTTGACGGCAACGAGAAATTGCACGGCCTGCTTGCCGTCCACCAGGCGGTGGTCGTAGGAAAGGGCGAGGTACATCATGGGCCGGACGACGATTTGGCCGTCCCGGACCACGGGGCGTTCCTGAATGGCATGCATGCCCAGAATGCCGCTTTGGGGAGGGTTCAGAATCGGGGTGGAAAGAAGCGATCCATACGTGCCGCCGTTGGAAATGGTAAAGCATCCGCCTTGCAGATCCTGCATGGACAGGTTTCCGCTACGTGCTTTTTCCGTCAGGACGGCGAGTTCCTGTTCCAGTTCCGGAAACGTTTTCCGGTCACAGTCCCGCAGCACGGGGACGACGAGGCCCTTATCCGTGCCAATGGCTACAGAGATGTCATAGTACAGGTTTTCCACGATGTCCGCGCCGTCAATTCTGGCGTTGACCTGGGGCACTTCCTGCAAGGCCTTGACTACTGCCTTGATAAAGAAGCTCATGAAACCAAGCTTGGTTCCGTGCCGTTCCCGGAATTCTGCATGGAATTGTTTGCGGAGTTCCATCACGGAGGACATGTCGCATTCGTTGAAGGTAGTCAGGATGGCCGCCTGGTGCTGGGCCTCTACCAACCGTGCCGCGATGGTACGGCGCAACGGGCTCATGGGTTTTCTGATGAAGCGCGGAGAAGCCTCCTTTCCTGTTTTCCCATTTTTTCCGGAGGTTGTCTGATCCGGTGAGGATGTTTTCTTTTCCGGCTTTTGTTCCGGGGCGCCAGTCACAGGTGAGGAGGGACCGGAAGCGGGTTTCTCCCGCGTTTCCAGTGGTACGGAGGGCGGTGCGGCGGAACTTCCGTCAAGGGGGGAAATGCGGCCTAAAACCGCGCCGATGGGGGCTTCCGCCCCTTCCGGGACGAGGATTTCCAGCACGCCGCTTTCATCCACCTCCAAATCCGTGGAAACCTTGTCCGTTTCCAGCGTCACCAGCGTATCGCCTTTGGCTACCGGATCGCCGGCGTTCTTGTGCCACGCGGCTACGGTGGCGGAGGTGACGGATTCTCCAAAGTTGGGAGTCAGGATGTCGCTCATGGGAGGAAGATGGGTTCAGGATTGCGCCCGCGGCCCGAAGGCAGCGGCGAGAAGTCTTTTTTGCGCGGCGGCGTGCAGGGCCTTGGCTCCTTCCGCAGGGCAGGCCATGGGCGGCCGTCCCGCATAGCGGAAGGAGGTGGCGAAGAGGTGCCCCAGCCTGTTCCGCAGGTGGCCCCAGGCCCCCATGTTGGAGGGTTCCTCCTGGCACCAGACGAAGTCGCGCACTTTCTGGTAGGGTGCCAGCAGGAAGGTGAGCTGTTCCCGGGCCAGAGGATAGATTTGTTCCAGACGGATGATTACCGTGTCTGCAATATTCCGTTCCTTCCGGCAGGCGGCCAGGTCATAATAAACTTTCCCGGTGCAGAAGACGGCGCGCGTCACCTGATCCGGCGCGGGAGCGTCCGGGTCCGGCAGTACTTCGCGGAAACGGGAGGGGGCCAGAAATTCCCGGTGCGGGGAGACGGCATCCGGACGGGAGAGCAGGCTTTTGGGCGTAAAGACGATCAGGGGCTTGTGCAGATTTCGGTGCACCTGGCGGCGCAGGGCGTGGAAGTATTGGGCCGGGGTGGTGGGGTTGATGACCTGCATGTTGTCGTCCGCGCAAAGCTGGAGATAGCGTTCCATGCGGGCGCTGGAGTGTTCCGAGCCCGCCCCTTCATAGCCGTGGGGCAGCAGCAGCACCATGCGGTTTTTCTGGCGCCATTTGGCCTCCGCGGCCGCAATGAACTGGTCCACAATAACCTGTGCTCCGTTGGCGAAGTCCCCGAACTGGGCCTCCCACATGACCAGAGCGTCCGGGCTGTCCAGTGCGTAGCCGTATTCAAAGCCCAGCACGGAGGCTTCCGACAGAGAGGAGTTGTAAATGCGGAACGCGGTAGTGCCGTGGTTCAGCTTTTTCAGAGGAGTGTACAGGGAGCCGTCATTGAAGTCATGCAGGACGGCGTGCCGCTGGGAGAAGGTGCCGCGCTGACAGTCCTGGCCGGACAGGCGCACGGTGTGGTTTTCCGCGAGCAGGCTGCCCCAGGCCAGGGATTCCGCCATGGCCCAGTCCAGCGGTCCGCCTTCCCGGAAGGCCTCCCTGCGGCGAGCCAGGAAGCGTTTTTCCAGCGTGGGGTGAGGCGTGAAGCCGTCCGGCAGTTCCGTAAGGATATTTCCGATGCGCTGGAACAACTCCGGGCTGATTCCCGTCCGTATGCTGGTACGCGGGATGGGCGTTTCATCCGCATCCTGCGCGGTGGCGGGCAGGAGGTAGTCCGCGGAATTTTCCTTCATTTGCAGGTAGGCCTGTTCCATGCCCTCCCAAAGGTCTTTCCTGATGTCCCGCTCCTGCTGTTCCGTCAATTCCCCGCGTTCCCTGAGCGCCGTTCCGTACAGGGCTGCGGCGGTGGGACGCGCCTCAATCCGCTTGGTCTGCATGGGTGCAGTAAAGGCGGCCTGATCCGTTTCATTGTGGCCCAGACGGCGGTAACAGTACATGTCCAGAATGATGTCCCTTCCGAATTTCTGGCGGAACTGGAGCGCGAAGTCCGCCGCCCACACCAGGTCTTCCGGGCTTTCTCCGTTGATATGCAGGATGGGAGACTGGAGCATCTGGGCCACGTCCGTGGCGTAGCGGGAGGAGCGGGCTTCGTCCGGGCCGGTGGTGAAGCCGATCTGGTTGTTGATGACGAGGTGCACGGTGCCGCCCGTGCGGTAGCCTTTCAGCAGGGAAAGATTGAGCACTTCCGCCACGATTCCCTGCCCAGAGAAAGCGGCGTCTCCGTGCAGGACGAGCGGCAGCACATGCTTGCGTTCCGCGTCTTGCAGGTTGTGCTGCATGGCCCTGGCTCTGCCTTCCACCACGGGATACACGGCTTCCAGATGGCTGGGGTTGGAGGAGAGGCGGATGTGGAGGTCATGCCCGTCCACGTGGCGCGTGGCGGCGTAGCCGAGGTGGTATTTGACGTCGCTCCTGCCGATGGGGGATTCCGGAAGGTAGTCCGGCGTGAATTCGTGGAAGATGGTTTTCAGCGGTTTGTGGAGGATGTTGGCGAGCACATTCAGCCTTCCGCGGTGGGCCATGCCCATTTCAATGTGGGAGACTCCGGCGGCGGGACAGCGCTTGATCATGGCGTCCAGCAGGACGATGGCTCCTTCCCCTCCTTCCAGGGAGAAGCGTTTTTCCCCCATGAAGCGCTTGCCCAGGAATTCCTCAAACAGTTCCGCCCTGCAGAGATGGAAGAAGGCTTCTCTCCGGACTTCCGGGCCATAATCCACGCCGTTTGCCCGGAGCTGGATTTTTTCTTCAATCCAGGAGCGGATTCCCAGATTGTCTATGTGGTGGTATTCAAAGCCGATGGCTCCACAATAGATTTTTTGCAGCCGATTGATGATTTCACGGAGCGTGAGTGTCCCTCCGTCCATGAAGGTGCCGATGTTGACGGGCTGGTCCAGATCCTCTTCTTGGAATCCCATATCCTCCGGGGTGACGGGGAATCGGGGCCGGTTCGGCGGCTCCAGCGGATTGAAGCGGGCGCATTGGTGTCCCATGACCCGGTAGGCCCGGATGAGCTGGCTGATGCGCCCGCGGCCTTCCGCGCTTTCCGGAGGAACGGTGTAAAGGGACGTGTCCGCATCGGTCCCTGTGTTTTCTTTTTTCCCGGGGGCTTCTCCGCTCCCCAGTTCGTAGCCCTCGAACCAGGCTGCCCAGAGAGGATCTACGGACAGGGGATCGTTTTTCCATGATTGATGGAGCGCCGTAATTTTCTCTGGAGGGAGTTTGGAGAAGATGGAGGCATGCATGCGGCAGAGCGGATGGTACGGGGCGTTTTCAGTTCTCTGATCGCTATTTTTGCCCGCAGGGCGTCAATAACTGTGTTCGTTGAGCTGAACTTTTCCACGGAAGACCCAGTAAATGGCGGCGGAATAAGCCAGAACGAGCGGCACGCCCATGATGGCTATGTATGTCATCACGACCAGGCTTTCCCGCGTGGATGAGCCGTTGACGAGCGTCAGGGAGTGTTCCGGGTTGGGCATGGAGTAAAGCAGGTTGGGGAACATCGCTGTCCCGAAGAGAGCCATCATGCAGCCCATGGTGGAGCAGGAGGCGACGAAGGCCCAGCCCGGACGGTTCCTGTGGATGAAGAGCCAGATGGACGCGATGGAAATGACCGCCAGGGCGGCGATGCCGTAAATCCAGGGGGAGCGTTCCAGGGCCGCCGCTACGTGCGGAACATACAGCAGGGTGGCAGCCCCGTGCAGGATGATCAGGACAGTGAAGATGATGACGCAGGGTCTGAGCAGTTTCCTGATTTGTTCCTGAAGGCTGCCCTGGGTTTTCATCAGCAGGTAGATTCCCCCGTGCATGGAGAACAGGGCGACCGTCGTCAGCCCCAGAAGAACGGAATAAGGATTCAGCAGGCTGAGGAATGTTCCGGTGAAGTTTCCCTGCGCATCCAGAGGAATGCCTTTGGTAACGTTCCCCATGGCTACGCCGATGAGCAGGGCCGCCAGAAGACTGCTGATGGAGAAGGTGGCATCCCATCCCCTGCGCCACCATTTCATGGGCTGCTTGCTTCTGAATTCAATGGACACGGCGCGGAAGATAAGGGTGAGCAGCAGGAGCATGAAGGCCAGGTAAAATCCGGAGAAGACGGAAGCGTACACGTACGGAAAGGCGGCGAAGAGGGCGCCTCCGCCCGTGATGAGCCAGACTTCGTTTCCGTCCCATACGGGGCCCACGGCATTTAGTGTGAGTCTTCTGTTTTCATCGCCCTTGATGAAAAGCTGAAGGGCGCCGGTTCCCAGGTCAAAGCCGTCCAGAATGGCGTATCCGGAGAAAAGCACGCCGACGAGGATGAACCAGATGATTTGCAGGTCTGCGAGAGTGAGATTGTCCAACATGGTTTTAAAAGAGGGGTGAAGGTTAGTCTTTGACAAAAGGAACCTGGAGTTTGCCTTCCCCGGCGCCGTCGTCTTCGTCAGTTTCCTGGTCCGGACCTTTGTGGATTTTATGGGTGATTTGATAGAGGAAGAGGGCCAGCAGCAGGGCATAAATGATAAAGAACATACCCAGGGAGGAAAGGGCTTCCGCCGCGGTGAGGGTGGGGGATACGGCGTGTTCCGTTCTCAGGATGCCGTACACAATCCATGGCTGGCGCCCCAGTTCCGCTACGGCCCAGCCCGCTTGGTTGGCTATTTGCGGGCCCAGTACGGAGAAAACGAAGCACCAGAGCAGCCAGCGCTTCTGGAAGAGCCAGCCTCTTTTCCACCCCCACAGGGCCGCCAGAAACAGGGCCGCCAGGGCGCAGCCAATCAGGATCATGAGATGGAAGGAGTAAAAGACGGGCAGGATGGGAGGTCGTTCGTCCTGCGGGATGTCGTTCATGCCGGTGATGGACGTGTCCAGGTCATGATGAGTCAGGAGGGTGAGCAAGTACGGGATGGAGATTCCCGTCACTTCATGGGTGGACGGGTTCATCCAGCCGATGAGATGGAGGTCCTGTGGGGCGCCGGATTCCATGACGCCTTCCATAGCCGCGAATTTGGCGGGCTGGTGGATGGAGACTTCTCGTGCGCTGGAATCTCCCGTGATGCCCATGCCAGCCACGCCGATGAGGCCGATGACCAATGCCACCTTGAAGCTTTTTTCCGATCCACCGGTAAAACGTTTTTTCAAAATATACCAGGCGGAGACGCTGAGGACGAGCGTGGCTCCCGCCAGCCAGCAGCCGGCGAGCGCGTGCGTCAGGCGGTCCACGGTGGACGGATTGAAGACCACGTCATAGAAGCTGGTTATATGGGCCTGGATTTTTCCGTTTACTTCCACCAGCTTGTATCCGGCGGGCGTCTGCATCCAGGAGTTGGCCACAATAATCCAGATGGCGCTGAAATGGGCGCCAAGAGCGACCATGCAGGAGGAAAGAAAGTGCATTTTGGGGCCCACCTTGTCCCAGCCGAAAAGAAGAATGGCCAGGAAGCCTGATTCCAGAAAGAAGGCGAAGATTCCTTCCGCCGCCAGGGGACTGCCGAAGATGTCGCCTACGCAGCGGGAATAATCCGCCCAGTTGGTGCCGAACTGGAATTCCATCACGATGCCGGAGGCTACGCCAAGGGCGAAGATGATACCGAAGATTCTGGTCCAGAATTTGGCCTGCTTGTGGTAGAGGTCATTCTTCGTTTTCAGCCACAGGCCTTCCAGGGCGACCAGAACCACCCCCAGGCCGATGGTCATCGGCGGGAAGATGTAGTGGAACATAATCGTGATGGCGAATTGGAGACGGGATAATAAGACCGGATCGTCCATGATTGATTGGGGATGAGTGGATGTTTATGGAACAGGAGGACGGCAGCCAAATACCGATACCTTCATACTTTATACATTCCAAAAGACCCTTTGTTCAATTATTTTCCTTTTCCGTGGATAACTTTTTTAGATTACGTCTAAAAAAGAATGGCTTAACACTGGATGAACACGTCCATCCCTTCGTCCGCCAGAGCAAAAAGAGCCATCATGTCCCTGGGAGAAAGGCGTATGCAGCCATGGGAAGCCGGGGTGCCCAGCAGTTTCGTATCGTTGGTGCCGTGGATGTAAATATAGCGGCTCCGGGTATTGGCGTTGTGCGGTTCCAGTCCGTCCAGCCACAGAATGCGGGTCAGGATGAAGTCGGAATGTTCATCCATACTTTTCGGGATTGCGGTGGGATAGCGGCCAGCCGGAAGGCGTGAGATGAAAATAGTGTCCTCCGGTTCTCCGTCCCCGATTTTTTTGCAGATGCGGAAATGACCTGTGGGGGTTTTCCCGGAACCTTCTTCATGGCCTGTACCTGCCTTCCCGCTGGAAACGGGGCATTGGAGCAGGATTTTTCCGGATTTTTCCAGCACCAGTTCCTGGCAGGACAGATTAATGCGTATGGAAGGGGAAGCCATGACGGGGGAAGGAGTCAAAGAGGTTGCTACTCCTGTTGCTCCATCCGGGCAATGATGGCCTGGATGGCGGTTGTCAATTGCCGCGCTACATTGTTGTAGGCTGTCTGTCCGCAGCCGATGGGGTCGGCGATGCCACGGTTGCCCGTGTAGCAGGTGACCAGCCTGACCTTGTCCGCATGTTCGGGGAAATTGGCAAGCAGGGCGGCAAGGTGGCTTTCCGTCATGGCGTAGACATCTGTGGCGTTTTTCATCAGTTCATCCGTAACAGGGCGGCTTTCATGGCTGGAGAGATTGACGCCATGCTCCCGGAGGACGTGGAGCGTTTCCGGACTGGCTGCCTGCCCGGGCCATGCGGCTGTTCCTGCGGAACCGGCCTGCCATTCCGGATGGTGCGCGGAAAGTTTCCGGAACAGGCCTTCCGCCATGGGGCTGCGGCAGATATTTCCGGTGCAGACGAACATGATTCGAATCATTGGCTTGCGGATCCTTTCTCAGACGGCTCCATCGGCACGACGTCGACCACGGTCAGCCGGCCCTCGGAGACGGTAAAATGAATGTCAAAGCCCGCGAAGCCCATGCCGTAGCGGCGCGCGGGATCGTCCTGATAGGACGGCCGGGGATCGTGCGACAGCACGCCGAGCAGGGCGCTGCGGTGCGCCTCGGGGATGTGTGCGAGCAGCTCCGGCGGGAAATCGACGTCCAGCAGCAGGTCGGGCGCAAGGGCCGTGAAGCCCGCGCGGGCATCGGGAAAGCAGTCAGAATAGGGAAGATACGGCTTGATGTCGAACACGGGCGTGCCGTCCATGAGGT
>ENA-OZFZ01000820-OZFZ01000820.1-human-gut-metagenome-genome-assembly--contig:-NODE-820-length-14281-cov-5.494587_pt1 | contig 14281 bp, 19 predicted proteins | sample MGYA00244621_ERZ653640 | MGnify/ENA primary metagenome ERZ653640 (study PRJEB26926, sample SAMN06165019) | human gut metagenome | biome: ENVO:00009003; feature: ENVO:2100002; material: ENVO:00002003... | reverse complement strand
CTGCTATGTATTTTAAAGATAAATTTTTGACAGGTTAGTTGTTTACTAATTTTTAACACCTCAATTCTATATATATTTAGCTTGATATACTAAAAATAAAAACCATATGGGTTCTCATCATCAGCACCTATATATTCTTCATATGCGGCTCGGTAGTTCTCAAGTCCCTCATCAATCATTCTCTTAATCTGTTTATCATTAAGTAACTCGTCATCGACTGGGTAGAAGCTTCCGCAAGCCACCTTTCTGTCTATGCAGCTATCTGCGTAAAGACAATTTGCACATTTACGTTTTACCATTCTAATTTCCTCCTTTGGTAATATATTTATTTTTGTTTGCTCTCTTCGTATTTATTGGATAAATCATTTATCCAGTTTTTAAGTAAGTTTCTCATCCTCTTACTTGGTATGTATATATTTATATCCAATCCATCACGGATGGCCGACCGCCATATCCACTGAATCATAATTGATAGAGCATAACGGTCTTTATCGAAATCATATCCGCTGTTCTTATAAAAAGTAACGACATGCCCGTTAGGGAATAGATTAACTGGATATACCAACGTATTCTTGTCTCGATACTTATTGGTCGCCTTTATAGAAAAAGCTAAATCACTATTCCAAAACCCTTTGCCTCTGATTTTGCCCCAGTAGCTATTATATGTTCCGCACAACCTTCGTTCGGGAACCGAATTGGTCTTTCGGTTAAAATAATTCCATATATTAGCTCTGAGCTTACCTACATCGTCCTCATGTGTTTTATACCAATTCATAGATAAGTCATGTTTCCCGTCCCCGATAGCATTAAGCTTTTTATCCTCGAGTATATGTATCTTATCTTTAAGTGTGCTAACATAATCCGGAATATAATCAGGATGATCCGTAAACTCATATTTCCCGTCATCAGATTTATGCACACCGATATATGTATATTCGATATTATTCATCTGCAGGAATAAATCCATCTCCGAATTATGAAATAAATATGTGAGGACTATGACCTCATCTGCGGATTCCAAAAATTCCTTTGGGTATACCCAGTACCACATTTTGTCATTTTTCTTTTTCCCGATTCGAATAAGAGGCCGAGACTCCATCATTCTAAACATCTTATATAATTTGTCTCCACCATACTCTTTGGATGTTCTCACAAAGTATCCGGGTTTCTCCTCTACTACATGTCCAGAATCAACTGTGAGCATTACATCTCCATAAGATATACTGTTATCCTGCTCAAAGACGGTTATCTCTTCATCTATTATGATAGTGTAATTCATCTTTTTTAGGAGCCTCAAGGTTTCCTTCGTATAATATAATGCTGCTTGATGCGTACTGGTTATGTTCCGCCCCGCTTCAATAAGGGCGGTAGTGTGTTTTGATTTACTGAATGAATACTTTGGATTAGTACTGCTTGGCTCAACAAAATGTGCGTCAGGACAAGAAGTATTAATCCGGCTGGCTTCATCCAAAAGCGGTGTGATATATAGGAAGCGCTTTTCTGGGTGCGCATTAATATATGATATAACGGCACTAGTTTTGCCGCTTCCCATGATAGCATCACATACTTTTACCATGTATTTTCCTCCTGTAAAATTGTATTTTGAAACCAAAATGGTTTCATTTTTAAAAATTACGCCTGTAACTCGCTGACTATCAATGCTGTTTTTGGGCAGCCCTAAATAGAAAACATTTTTTTAATCCTCCTGATTTAGATAAGTAAATTACTGTGACGTATTGGTAAATAATATATAGCGCTTATACATCGTTTGAATTAGCTTTATATTAATTATTATCCAGTAAATAAATTAATGTTGCTTGGAAATGCGCTATATCAATTTAGGCTTATTATACATTATTTTTATCCGCATGTCAATATATTTTTAGGCTCATATAAAATAATTGTTATTAAAATGAGCGCTAAAAGACACTGAAAGTGCTAAGTTAATTTATCCGCTTGTTACTGTCTTTTTATTTTGGATATTCATCTCTTGCATTTAATTCATCTAATAAAAACCCACTAACAAGCGGAAGCAAATGTGTTAAAGAGGCCTGATTTTGGGGATTGGAGTTGTATGTGGGAGAAAGAGCGACTTCCATAATATGTATTGGTGGCATTGGATAAAATACCATAACCACGGGTCTCTATGTGATATAGTGGTAAAAAGTAACATAGAATTTTATGGGGTAGGGGGTAAACAATACAACTTTTTCAGTCTGTATAGATTTAGCTTGACTATCAATAATTAGTGTGCTATGCTATAGACTCAAGATATTTTAATTAAACAATCAATCAATCATATAACAACCAACTAATTAAAATATCCGTAACCAATTAACCATGTATTAAAAGAAAAGAGGACAAAAACAATGATTAAACGAACCAGACAAACAAAAACAATAACAAGTGAAAAACAATTCCTTAATAATTGGATAAAAGCTAATTTTAGCGGGTTGGGTACAATATCACTATTACAAGTATTAAATACTTGCATATGGTTCAATAAAACCGATTTAGATAATATTGTATTCTGCACACTGTTTAATTATGCCACTGGCAAAGACAAAACAGACGATACAAAAAATTTAGTCGATACAATAAAAGAAATAGTTACCGATTATTTACAATTCTAAAACTAATAAGAAAAGAGGATAAAAACCATGTTAAAAACAAACACAACCACAACCAATGTTATAGAACAGTTTGAACAGTTACACGTTACAAGCAACCATAATAGTAAAGAATATAATAAGGCTCTAAACAATCTATCACAATTGATAGTATATAGCACACTCAACAAAACCATAGACCCACAACGAAAAAAACAAAATATACAACATGTTTCTAATAGTGGATACAACGCGCAAATTGTAGCCCTTAAAAATTCTCTATACCATGATATTACAGTATTGGATAATATAGAGACGTCACAAAATGATAGCGAAAAAAATATACTCAACTCAAAAGGGGATGTGCAAAAAAAAATATCCGATAAGACTTTGCATGACGGATTTATTAAAATATTGGATGAAAATATAACCGATGCATATGACCTAGTACAAACGGCAAAATTGGAAATATTAGAACAGTGTAACAGTGACCTGGTAGACGATACCCAACTAGGATTTATGGAAATACCATACACTTATAAAACACTATCAAAAAAAGTTGTTATCAAAAAGGACGATAGCAAAGCACAAAAAGAAGTCGTTACAACCCCAATACAGCAAGTATATAGAAAAGTATCACAATATATAAGAGATAATAAGAGCCTACAAATTGACCCACATAATATGTATACATATGTCGCATTGGATGATACAACCAACGCGGATGACAAACAATACAGACGATTAGAAAAGTTTAGCGATTTAGGGGGATACACTACAAGCGATATATTTAATTGCACCCCACTATATACGGCGGACAATTCTACAATTGACGATATAGAGACCTTAATTGAAAAATTGGAACTAACGGCAAGACAGGCGCAAATTTTAGACTTAAGGTTAAAAGGCTATGGAAACAATGCAATAGCCTCATATTTAGGTGTTACTCTACACGCTATAGAAAAAACCCAACAAGCAATACAGAAAAAAGCAATTGACAAATTGGATATATCACAAAAAGCAATAAAAAAGATGGATAGATATAAATATGATAGCAAAAAGAAACTAACAGACGCACAAGAGGATAATATTCTATTGCTTTTTAACAGTGGTAACACAAAAGGTTTTTTAGCAAATAGATATAATGTATCCTATAACGTTATTAATAGAGCGCTCGACAACGCAACGAAACGAAAAAAGGAAAAAGAAAAGGCAATTAAATAATTAATTTATTGGATAGACCCCTAAAAATAGGGGTCTATTTTTTTTATACCCAACACCCACACAAGCCGACAGGCGGACAGGGTAGGGGGGTAAACAATATACAGTGTAAGGAGTGCATGATAGACACCTTCACGTGGTGCGCTCTGTCAACGGATTTATCCGGCTGAGTCTATCAAATTGCTGAGAGGGCTACCAAGTCTTGAGGTAATAAGTATCTATACCGAGGTCTGATTTTCAGAAATCGTGAGGGCTACCTGATGGCGGGTCATAAGTGAGTATCGGCAATTCTAAACAGTTCCTCTTCTGTATAAAAAAGACGACGACGCCGTATATGTTAGTGAAAATGTACGTAGCCGGGCTTCATGCCCAATGGTGAGGGCGGATTTTAATATCCGTCGGAGTTATGCTGAGTTAGATGTGAAACCAAGTCGTAAGCCGTATTCGTTAATGTACGGATTAGCTCGAAAAAGTTCTTTGAGGGCGCGATTAAGGTAGTAGTATCACCACCCGAGGGTGGCTCGACTATATCCGAGGATGAACTGTCGGACTATTGCCCGCAATCTCGAGGGAAAGAAGTAGAGTGAAGAAAAACTACATAATACGCACTATAGATGCAAGTCTGTAGTGTTTCATATAAACTCATATAGAGCGCTTGAGACTGATTATTGCAATTGGTCTTGAGCGCTTTGTTATGAGCTTATGCTCGTAAATGTAATTATTAAATCAAGCCGAATAAGGAGGAATCTGTTATGGCAGACGTAAAAGAAGTATTAGAGGCACTTGAGAGCAAAAAGCTTTCAAAAGAGGATATCAGAAAAGCTGTAGAGGAGCTTTGCGCTTCTTACAATGAGGCTTTTCAGGAAAAGAAGTATGATGTAGCTTCAGGTATCGAGGAAGATATGACTAAACTCATAAATCAGTACACGGCGCAGGCTCGTGAGGATTGCTTCAATGAAATCAAGACTTATGATGACCCTATGCTTGAGGCGGTGAAGCGTCTCACCTTTACGACTATTCGTATAAAGGATATCAAGCAGGGTGATGACAAAATCCCTGTACGTACTATCGAAGAGGTTGAGAAACCTATCGATGTATTGAGGCTTCACAATTCAGTCAAGGGCGGAATCGGAGCTGATAAGCAGTGGATGTATAAGATTGAGAAATTCAATATGCTTATGACGGCGCAGAAGTGTATCGACCTAGGTCAAGACCCTAAAGAGGTCTATGACTGCATGACTATGCAGAAAATTAGCAAGGAAATCGACATGGGTAAGAATCCGACATCGAAAACAAAAATCCTTGCGACTCTTACAGGCGTAGTACAGGCTATGATTGGTGAGGAATATAAGCCGGTATCGCACGATGTGAACTACCTTATGACGATATTTGCGAAGAAAAATCGCAAGGCTCTGAGCGTCACTTGTGCAAATCACCGATATATGAGGAATTATATCATGGAAATCTGTCACCGTATCGTATCCGGCGAAAGCTATGATGTCCAGTTTAAAAAGGAAAGCAAATAAATCGGGAATCTAAGGAATGCTATCGTATGAAAGCATTCCCTTTTTTTATGCAAAGCTTTTATGCAAAGCGGAAAGGAATCACTATGGAATGGATTGGAAATCTCTCGAAGGGGAAATTGAATACCCCAGAGGGTCAGAAATGGATTAATGCAGCAAAGAAATATATGACCGAGGAAACAATGCGCTGGGTAGGTGCAGAAACCTCAGACGGAACTAATATGGCTATGATTTCTACATACACAGACGGGGATTTTGTCTTTGATTGCGAATATGATGGGAAATCCCGCGGAGACGAGATAGTAACCCGGGATATCGACGAGGCTCTTGATTGGCTCATGACAGCGGTATCGGGTAAGGTTCATATGTCATATGGCGAATTTAAGAAGCGCGTAAGCGCTCTTATTGCCAAGGCAGGTGGCGGAATTTCAGTTTGCTTCAACGTAGACTGGGAAAGAGGTCGCTATTATGCGAACTGTTCTGATGGTGTAAAAATCATTGGGAACTCGATGAGCTTTAAGGTATCTGTCAGATGGGGTAGCCACGGAAATCACGCTTCCGTAGCGGAATTATAGAGGTGCAGCATGAAAAGAAAGATTGTTTATACAGTTATTACTGGGGCGCTCATGATGGGCGCCTTTTTTGCAGGAAATTCAATCCATAATGGTAAATCAAGGAACATGGGAAATCCGGATTCTGAGGTATCTAAAGCTCCGGCTTCGGAAATTACTGAGGTTTCCGAGGCTCCGGAACCGACTGAAATGTCGGGAATCCCGACAGATGATATCGCGGATTATTATATCAACTCCTACGGATATATCACATTAGAACTTTGTGATGTACAGAATGTCAATGGTGATCCGGGGAATCCGAAGTATATCGACTATCTGAGAGAAAAGGGGATACCGGATATAACCGAGGATATGCATGATGCTTATTTCGACTTGTCAACCGTAACTGGGTATGACGAACACGACGGAATATTAACGCTACACACAGAATCCGGCGACGACTTGATAATCAATAAGTGAGGTGGCGACATGAGAAAATACGCAAGGTATTCTATAAAATGGGAAAATCCATATTCGGGTTATGTCGCTGAAGATTTTCGCGAGGTATTGCAGGGTGTAATATGTCCGGGTTGGTGCTGGCAAAAGGTCAGAAATATGAGAAAAGATGGTATACATATCGGACATATAGAGGCATTTAAAAGAGTTTTCGGGTGGAAACACAGGGAACCAGATGTGGAATTTAAACTGCATAGCGAGTATTCCCACGATGGTTCGGTAAAGACGACGATTTATCAGAAATGTGGATTACCGGTTTATGAGGGGCACTCAATCAAGGAAGGTAAAGAGGCTCTGTCTTATCTATACGGGAATGACAATGCGGATATATCTGACGAGCTCAAAAGCTACTTTGAGACTATCTTACAGTGGTAAAACGAGGATTTTATTATGATTATCGCAGGAATTATAGCGGTGCTTTTTCTCCTCGGAATTTCATTTCGAGGAGATTGTAGTGTTCCGGAATCTACGGCTCTAAGCGAGTCAGAATGGCATGAGCTACTTAAAGAAATTGAGAGGTATGAGACATGAGTATCAGAGAGAAAAGACACAGACTTAAACTCCAGAGGATAGCCGGGGGAATCATGTTAGTAATCGCTATGGTGATTGCTTGGGGAATGATGAAATTTTCCCCGGGTGAGGATATTAGCTTCGTATTTGTTATTATCGTTCCGGCATTAATGTGCCTATTCTCAAGACATCTCGTGTTATGGGATTTGGAGGAAGGATATATGGATTTAACTGTAACTTATATCGTGAAGAAATCTGGTACGAGGGTAAACAAAACGTTTGACAGTGACTTCAGGTGCAGAGCATTTATTAGAAAGCTGAGGCATTCTAAAAAATGCCTGTTGGTGGCATACCCGTTGTTTATAGATTAGGAGGACTTATGACAAAGGAAGAGTTATGCGCAAAAATAAGCAAAGAAAATCTGCTTATGCGACAAGATGTAGAGGAAATTGTCACTTGCTTTACAGAGGAAATTGCTGCGGCAATGACGCGTGGTGAAAGAGTAACAATCCGAGGATTTGGAACGTTTTCGGCAGTGAAGCGGGAAGCCAAGAAAGCAAGAAACATTCATGCAAATGAGGAAATGATAATTCCCGAACACATGGCACCTAAATTTCAGCCATGTAAGGCGCTAAAGGAGAGAATAGAGAAAGGAGCATAATATGTCAATGCTAGTTGAGCCAGATGGAATCTGGCAATTCTTTGAGGAAAACCTCGAAGCATTGCAGAGCGGGGCAAGGTTAACCGTAGCTGAGCGCATGGAATATGGTATTCAAATTCTCGCTGGCTTCGATGATTATCCAAAGTTGATTGTCGAGCAGGATGAAGAGGAAGTATATGAAGAGTGTTGCTTTAATGCAAAAGATGCTAGCGATACTCTGCGGAGAATGTCGGATGATTATTTGACGTCTAAGGCAATTCTTGATGCTATGGATGAGGAAGAAGCGGATTCTGTGGATGATGAGGATTATGCAGATAATGATTTAGAAATTGAAGTTACAGAAGATGATATAAGGGAAACAACCCGCGACTTCATCTCATATGTAACAGGGCTTTCTGCAATGATGATTTCTGATAAAGAATTAGAAGACTGCACGAACCATTTCCTTGAGTACTTAGCAAGAAAATGGGAACACACGGATATAGTTCGTCCAATGAAGCTCAAGGACGCAGATACGGGGGAATCTTATTTTACGCGGCATCCATACGAAGATATTGTATGGAGTGACCCTGATAATCCGCTCTATAAGCCAGCTGAATAAAGCTGGTATGCTTGCCAATGCTCAACTTCCGGGAATGCCAGCCCAAGTGCAAGCGGATAACGCTAATGGAGTAAATACATAGAAGAAAAGGAGATTAAAATTATGGCAAAGATCAAAACATTAGGAGACGCAGTAGTAGTAGTTTCAACACTTAAGTTCGAGGATATCAAGTTCCTTGAGAAGTATCGTGAGGATGCTTTAGCACTTAAGGGTGGTGAGGATAACAAGGAGATTATCTTCAGAGTAGGAGCTAGCGGAACACCTGGCGCAAACAAGTACGGAATTACATTTGAGGGTGCAACAAGAGACGAGGCTAAGCAGGCTATCTTAACTCTCTCACTCAACTACGAGGGCGAGGATATCAAGGGCTATATTGCAGACCAGCTCGGTTCTACAATCACTCAGCTTGAGAAGCTTGAGGAGACTGTTCCAACAATCCTTGCAGAGGTTAAGGCTGAGCGCGAAGCAATCGTATCTTCAATCGAGATTGCATAGTCTTGGTCTTGAAGATTCTCCGGGCGGTAAATCAATTACCGCCCTTACAATTTAATACGGTACCAATTAATTAACAATACATATGTAGAACGAAAGGAAAATATTATTATGATCAAAGTTACAATCGGAAACAACGTAAAGAGAGAGTCAGTTATCATTGATGAGGCAACAACACTTCGTACAGCGCTTGAGGATGCAGGCGTAGATTACACAAGAGGAACAATGCACTTAGATGGTTCATCACTCCAGCCGGGAGACCTTGATAAGTCATTCGCTGATTTTGGCATTAAGGATAAGGCATTCCTTCTTAATGTTGTTAAGGCTGATAACGCAAGATAGGATAAGCTGCAATACAATTTCATATGGAAACAACCCCCGCTTCGGCGGGGATTTTGGGAAGATAAGCGCACTGCGGCGCTAGGTATATTAGATAGCTTGTAAAATAAACAATAAACTCTTTTGACATGGTTGGTATGGTTTTACATACATAGTATCTCTTTTTAAACATTTAATCCCATTGCTATCTAATCGGGTTCGATTCCCGGTCTTCCCTTCCCTAAAAATATAGTTAAGGAGGAATTATTATGTTTAGAGATATAATTTCTGAGACGCCCTTTACTTCGTCTCAGGCAAATGTCTATTTCAATAGTGTAGTTCAGGGAGAGTATTGGAGAGGAAGCGATGCAACATTTCTCTCAACCTTAAGAGCTCTTCTTGCAAAAAGGAAAAAGCAGGAAGACCCTACAATACGGCTATCATATAGCGATTCGAATTATTCTAGTGGCACCTTGGCGCATAATTCTGATACAGATATCGCAAGAGCATTATCTCGTTGGGCAAGCCTCGATAAAGGAGAATTCAACATTCATGATATCAGAGGAACCGAAGAGGAAATATGCCAGCAATTTAGAATCTTGAGGGAAAAATTCACATCATGTAGAAATGAGTTTACCCGGGTAGAAAAAGTATCATTATTCTATCGCAAGTCATTTGCTGTTGAGTGTTTTATAAATCAGCAGGACTACACTGTTATGCTGTTTGTTGAAAATTTAACGGCGAAAAGATTACATTATTTACAGTGTGGTATATTTGCCATGATGCCTTGGTATTTCGACCCGACCGAAGGAGTAACAAAGAGCGAGATGGCTTTAATAGAAGCACTCAAAGATGGCGATGCTGCTGCTTATATCAATATCTTAAAAGAGATAGCTGATGATTTCGATTTCAGAGAGGCATATATAAAATCAAGCTTATCAGAAATAGAAAAACGTTCGTGGGCGCAACGCTTAGAAAGAGTCGAGCATAAGATACATCAGGTGGAGAAAGATATCACAGGCTATAACGATTCTATTCGTCATCTCCTCGCGAGCAGAAATGAGCTCCTAATTGACCAAATAGGAATTAAGACAAAAATGAAAGAAGAAAATGCGGAATCGGAGCTTATTGACTATTTTCTTTGTAATAAAAAAATAGAGTTGGCTACTGTTACAGGGGATGAAATAACCTTTGTAGTTAAGGATTATGTAACATATTTTGATGAAGATATGGTTGAATCTGTGCTTGATAATGAATACAGCTATGTATATGATCCTGGTTGTGATACGGATGTATCAGAAATTGTAGCTCCCGAGGATATGAAAAAGCTTATGACAGCTATTTTTATAGACCAGTCATTGCATATTAAGTTCTGCGCAGCATATACAATTAGTCTAGGTGAGGGTGTTAGAGCTTTAAGAGGCTACCATTACGGGATAGACTATAACGATTGTATGCCAAATCCACATACAGATAGATATGAATGTTTGGGAACTTATCTTGGTGAGATTAATGATTGTCTCGGCAGGAATGATACAATTGGAGCAATAGAACAGTGTATTGCAAGCTGCAAGTCTCTGAACTTTGGAGATTCTACAGTTATGGAAGTTTTTATGTCTAGGTTATACAATCCTGATGATGAATACGACTATGATAAATGCATTGAGCTTCCGGATGGTAGAACTGTTGATATTGTACAAGCTATTGCATGGATGAAAGAACAAGATGAAAAAGATGAAGAAAAAGAAGAGAAAGCAACTGAAACAGTTGAGGAAGGAAAAGAAAATGAGTAGACCTATAAAGTTGTCCATTGAACAGGCAGAAGCATTTAAAAGAGAGTTCGCAGATATCTTAGCTGCTGGAACTTTTCCCGAAGGTGAGATCAAGTTTTCCAAAAAATTCGAGACATGCAAGAACAAAGCAACACTATATTTCAAGGAAAAGGCATGGCAAAAAATGACATGTCTTGTTGATGAGATAGATAAGGAAGTTGCATGGCATGGAATTGCTAAGCGATATGATAACGATGGCGAGAATGCTGCCTATATCATCGAAGATATCCTCGTATATCCACAGAAAGTTACCGGTGCTACAGTTACAACCGACCAAGTAGAGTATCAGACATGGCTGATGGATAGAGATGATGATGAATTTAATAACATAAGAATGCAGGGTCACTCACATGTGAATATGTCAACATCTCCATCAACAGTAGACCTGACACTGTATGATCAGATAATCAGCCAGCTTACTGATGATATGTTCTATATTTTCCTTATTATAAATAAGAGAAATGAGAAAACAATAAAAATATATGATTTTAGAGACAATATCGCCTATGAAACGGCGGATGTGGAAACCAAAGTCCTGATGGCTCCGGATGGAGTTATGAAATTTGTAGAGGATGCAAAGAAACTAGTGGTAGAGGAGAAGCCTGTTGTTCAGTCATATTATCCACCTTACTATAGCGGATACACAGGTAAAGCAACTACTTCTAGCGCAGTTACTTCCAGTACAACAAGTGTATCTACTGCAGCAAAAAGCACCGGGACTTCACCAACATCAACAGTAAAATGTCAGTCAAAAACAAAAGAGGAAAAAGAAATGTTTACGGGTCGTCGTGGGTATAATATATACGATGATGACGACGAATTTTATGATCAGATGTACAATGCGAGATATGCCAGAAAAGCTTAAGGAGGGGCAATATGAATTTAACAAAATCATATGAATTTTTTCAGCCAGAGAAAGATAAAACAACAATCCATATCATAGGATGTGGATCTGTTGGCTCGACAGTTGCGGAGAATCTGGCTCGTTGCGGAGTAAAGAGTATGACATTATGGGATTTTGATAAGGTCGAGCCACATAATATCGTAAATCAAATGTTCAATGAGAATCATGTAGGAATGCTTAAAGTTGATGCATTAAGAGATATACTTACAGATATTAATCCAGATTTAAAAGATACTCTTGAAATCCACGCAGAGGGCTGGAAAGGTAAGATGCTATCAGGATATGTATTCCTATGTGTAGATAACATAGAATTAAGAAAGGAAATTGTCGAAAAGCATTTTGACAGTCCATACATCAAAGCGATGTTTGACTTTAGAACGCTTCTTGAAGAGGCTCAGCATTATGCTGCTGATTGGTCTGACAGGAAAATGAAGCAGGATTTCCTTAATTCAATGCAGTTCTCACACGAGGAAGCAAAGGATGAAACACCTGTATCGGCGTGCGGTATCACGTTAGGAGTAGCTACAACAGTTAGGTTAATATCCGCCCTTGGTGTTAATAACTATATTAACTTTGTAAAAGGAAATGGTATAAAAAAGCTGATCATAGTCAATGGATTTACCTTTGATTTGATGGCTTTTTAGTAAATTGGCTGAGCTTATGGCTCAGCCTTTGATATGCAATGAAGATTTATCTCTTAGAGATAGCTTCCGCTGTCAGCGAAAGTAACAATTAGATTAGGAAATGGAGGTCAGCCCAGCATCCTGAAGACGCATTCTTCCTGGATTCCCCGGTAAACATATTGAAGTTCATGAAGTCGTCACCCCAACGACCATTGATTATCAACCAATTACAGTTATCAGCCCAGACAAAGAAAACCAGAAAAGGCAGGAATCTACCCGCCTCCGGATGGCCTTTGCGACGAATATTATATAGATTGCATAAGAAAAAGGAGAGTTATATGTATTACATAACAGTTAAGCAGCCTCCGATGTATCATCAGATGACATTGGAAGAATTTCTTTTTGGAAGCCCTGTTGTTGATTATGTTATTTCTCATAATCAGACAAACACAAGGACTTATGAAACGGAAAAAATTAATTCAAGGTTTAAAAGCTTATTTAAAACTGATGAATTAATTGGCAAATTAACCGATTTCAATAAAAGCACGGAGTTCCTTAGAGAGTCCCCGAGAGAGTCCTTGTATAATAGCTTCTCTATCCCTAAAAAAAGTGGAGGGTTACGTCAAATAAACGCACCAAATCCTGAGCTGATGACAGCTCTTCGAAATCTGAAAACAATTTTTGAAACAGATTTTGGTGCTTTGTATCACACAAATGCTTTTGCATATATAAAGCATCGTAGCACTATTGATTTGTTAAAGAGACATCAGAACAATAACAGCAAGTGGATGGCAAAAGCAGACCTTCATAATTTCTTTGGAAGTACAACACTTGAGTTTGTAATGAAAATGTTTGGAATGATTTTTCCGTTTTGTGAAGTAATAAGGGATGAGGATGGTAAGAAGCAACTCGAAAAGGCTTTAGAGTTAGCTTTTCTTGATGGTGGACTTCCGCAGGGGACTCCAATATCTCCGATTATTACAAATGTTATGATGATTCCAATTGATTTCACTATTTCCAAAAAACTCCGTACCGATGATAGGTTTAAAGACCAAAACTTCGTATATACAAGATATGCTGATGATTTTCAGATTTCGTCAAGATATAGTTTTGATTATAAAGAGACTGAAAATCTTATAATATCTGTCTGTGAGGAGTTTGGCGCTCCATTTACCCTGAATCAGAAAAAGACAAGATATGGCTCTACATCCGGAAGAAATTGGAATTTAGGATTGATGCTCAACAAAGACAATCAGATAACAGTTGGTCATAAGAGAAAACGTCAGTTTAAAGCAATGCTAACTTCATATGCTTTGGATAGAAAGAACAATAAACCGTGGGATATTTCAGATATTCAAACTCTTGAAGGGTACAGAAACTATTACCGCATGGTCGAGCGAGAAAATATTGACGAAATTGTGACTCATATCAGTAATAAATTTGATATAAATATACGAAAAGCAATAAAAGAAGACTTACAAAGTCTTCGTTAGGAGGATATTATGCATAAGATTCCGGCAGTAGGGGATAGGGTAAAGATTAGAGAATGGGATGATATGCGAGCGGAGTACAAACGGGAATTTCCAACCCAGGATTGGATAGGTACTCCCTATATTGCATTTCTTTCGGATATGAAACCGCTTTGCGGTAAAGAATTTACAGTCGGAGCAGTTGAAGCAGTTGACGGGGTAGATGAAAACGGGGTGGGAACAGTTGCGCGTATACACCCTCTTGAGGACATAACTACTTTTATTATAACTCAATTTATGGTAGAACCATCTGAAGAGCTATCTGAAGATGAGTATGAAACAAGTGATGTAGATAATTTCTTGAGTTTATTCAAAAAGGAAAGTGATTAATTAAGGGCTATATTTTACAAACAATAACAATTATTCAGTGATATATATTACCTGTCTCTTA
>ENA-OZFZ01000800-OZFZ01000800.1-human-gut-metagenome-genome-assembly--contig:-NODE-800-length-14532-cov-5.083719_pt1 | contig 14532 bp, 16 predicted proteins | sample MGYA00244621_ERZ653640 | MGnify/ENA primary metagenome ERZ653640 (study PRJEB26926, sample SAMN06165019) | human gut metagenome | biome: ENVO:00009003; feature: ENVO:2100002; material: ENVO:00002003... | reverse complement strand
TCATGAGCGTCTCGTGGGCTCGGAGATGTGTATAAGAGACAGGCGTGTATAGTTGGCGTATGCTTAGTGGCTTCTGTATCATCACGTTCTTTATTATTAGGTGATTCTTAACTATAAATATTATGAAAGTAGTACTTCTAGCAGGTGGTTTTGGCTCCCGCATTTCTGAGGAATCTCAGTTTAAACCCAAGCCAATGATTGAGATTGGTGGTATGCCCATTCTTTGGCACATTATGAAAGAGTATGCTTATTATGGTCATACAGAGTTTATCATCTGTGCAGGTTACAAGCAAGAGTATATAAAGGAATGGTTTGCCAATTATTTCCTGCATAACTCAGATGTAACCTTCGATTATCGTAATGGTAAGAATGAAATGACCGTGCATCATACCAACATGGAACCTTGGAAGGTTACAGTGGTAGATACAGGTTACAACACTATGACAGGCGGCCGTATCAAGCGAATTCAGGAATATATAGGCAATGAGACTTTTCTTATGACCTATGGAGATGGTGTATGCGATGTGGAAATCAACAAACTAATAGAGTTTCACAAGAGCCATGGCAAGATTGCTACACTAACTGCTGTTAAAATGGCTCAGGATAAAGGAGTGTTAGATATTAGCGAAAACAATTCAGTACGCTCATTCCGTGAGAAGAACGCGAGCGATGGTGCACCAATTAATGCTGGTTATATGGTGCTCGAACCTAAGGTTTTCGACCTTCTAAGAGGAGGTGACACGTGCGTATTTGAGAAGACTGCACTCGTCGAACTTGCTAACATGGGTGAACTAATGTCTTACATTCATACTGGTTTTTGGCAATGTATGGATAATATCAGAGAGAAGAATATGCTAGAGAATCTTTTGGCTCTGGACAAGGCACCTTGGAAGCGTTGGGATCGACCAGTCCCTTCCATAGAAGCACGCAAAGTAACAGGTAATATGTAGTATCAATATGGAAATAATAAAGCAAAGAGAGTCTAATATAGAATTATTACGATTAGTAATTATGGCTTTTATTGTCCTTCACCACTTTATATTTCATGGTTTGGGTCAGTACAAGTATTTAGCTTTGGGAGCGTCACCTCTATTATCGGGTTCACAGATTGACTGTGCGTTGATTGTCGACAGTTTCTTGATAGCCGCAGTTGATGTGTTTATCTTGATTTCTGGATATTTCTCTATAAAGTTCAAAGCCAGTGGTTTCGTAAAGTTGTTCTCTATAGTCTCTTTCTTTGCCATGGTCGGTTTTTGTAACTATTTATATACAAATGGACTATCGGGGGGGGGTAATTGTCTCTATTGCTAAAGTTTTTAAGCGTGGCTTTTTTGTTATCTCCAATTCAACTTTTTGGTTCATACAGTATTACTTTATTTTGATGTTCCTTAGTGGGGCTATCAACAAGTATGTAGAGGTTGCTTCTAGAAAATCATTATTGTCAACTATCTATGTATTACTATTTGTCAATATCTATTTAGGCTGGATACGAGAAGTTGCCTTTGTCACAGATGGCTATAACCTAACAAATTTTATCATGCTCTATTTGATAGGTCGCTACTTTAAACTGTATTATAAGAAGAATATAACAAAAAAATACGACTTGATTTTGTTTTTGGGATCTTCAATCATTACAGCTATTCTCGCAGTAGCCCTATATCATTTTGGTTTAGATACCTACCGGGCGTTCTGTTATAATAGTCCTTTTGTATTGGTTAGTGCCGTATCATTGTTTATGTTGTTCTCCAAAGTTCAATATCAGAGCAAGGTGGTGAACTATCTGGCAGCATCATGTTTAGCTATATATCTGATGCAGGAGGGTGGAATTAATAGTTATAGTTACATAAAGAATATGTACTTATTATATGGTGTTACACCTACATTTTGGTTTTGGATAGTATTGTTCTTTATCCTTTCGATGTCACTACCATTAATGATGGATAAGATACGCTTGATGATATTTGCGAAAGCAGAAAACAAAGTGTCTCAGATAATTGATAAATATATATTCAAACGTTTCTTCGAATGAGACATTTTTTGATGGCATCTTTATTAACAAACATATTATTAATAGTTTATATACTGATGTCTTGGACTACTTCCAAAACGGATAATGAACAATGGAAGGCTGAGGAATGTTTGAAAGGATGGACAAATAGTTTATACTCTTTAAGAGATACTGTGGAAATCGTATTCTTTGGAAATTCGATTACTTGTGGTGGATCATTTGAAAGATATTTTCCTGATAAGCGTATTTGTAATCTTGGATATCCTAGTGATGATTTAAAAGGAATGAGTGTACGCATAAACCAAGTAATGGCATTACATCCAAACAAGGTGTTTATAATGGGTGGATTTAACGGTTTGATCGATCAAAAACTCATTGATTTTGAAAACCAATATGATAATTTGGTCAAATCTATGAAAGATTCGTTTCCGAAAGCAAACTTATATTTACAGTCCATCCTACCAGTTAATAAGGCTATTCAAAATCTCAATGTTCCGAGTAGAGAAAAGATAATTGGAGCTAACAGAATAATAGAAAAATTAAGTAAGAAATACGAGTGCAAATATATTGATTTGTATTCTGTTTATGCAAATGGAGATGTGCTTCCTCAAAAATATTCAGATGATGGAGTTCATTTGTTACCTGGTGCATATAATGTATGGTTTCACGCAATAAAAGATTACATATATGAATAAATCATTGAAAGAAAGAACCATAATCATACAGCGCAAGTTGATTGCGGATGATAGGGGATGGTTTTTAAAAGCCATAACAGGAACTGAAGAATGTATACCTTCTCGTACAGGTGAAGTATATCTAACTATGGGTAAACCCGGACAGGCTAAAGGTGGTCACTATCACCCAGAGGCTCTTGAGTGGTTTACAATTATTGAGGGTAGTGCAGTTCTCAAACTTGAAGATATTGAGACACACGAAAGACTTGATATTCCGATGTCATTGGATAAGGCTATTACAGTTTTTATTCCCAATAAGGTGGCTCACATTGTGGTAAATGATAGTGATAAGGATTTTATTCTTTTGGCTTATACTGATAAGCTGTATGATCCAAGTGATACGATTGTTTACGAAATTAAAAATCAAGATTAAATTAATAATAAAATGAATATTGATATATTTGGCGGTTTCTTCAAAGGTAAGAAGGTTCTTGTAACTGGCCACACAGGTTTTAAAGGTTCTTGGCTTTGTATATGGCTTCATGAACTTGGTGCAGAGGTAGTAGGTGTGGGGCTTGACCCATATTCAGAACGTGATAATTTTGTACTCTCTGGTGTTGGCAGCAAAATAAAAAAAGACATTCGTGCAGATATTCGTGATAGTGAGAAAATGAAGCAAATTTTTGCAGAATATCAACCGGAGATAGTCTTTCATCTTGCTGCTCAACCTCTTGTAAGACTCTCATACGATATTCCAGTTGAAACCTATGAAGTGAACGTAATGGGGACCATTCACATAATGGAGGCTATTCGTGCTACAAAAAGCGTGAAGGTTGGAGTGATGATAACAACTGATAAGTGTTATGATAATTGTGAGCAGCTAAAAGGGTATGTCGAGACTGATCCATTTGGTGGTTACGATCCTTACTCTTCGTCCAAAGGTGCTTGTGAAGTTGCGATCCAGAGTTGGAGACGTTCGTTCTTCAATCCTGAGGATTATGGCAAAAAGCACACTGTTAGTCTTGCTTCTGTTCGTGCAGGCAATGTAATTGGAGGAGGTGATTGGGCAAAAGATCGCATAATTCCAGACTGCATTCGTGCTCTCGAAACCACTAAGATTATAGACATTCGTTCACCTAAGGCAGTGCGTCCTTGGGAGCATGTCTTAGAACCCCTATCTGGTTATATGTTGTTGGCTCAGAAAATGTGGAATAATCCAACTGAGTATTGTGAAGGTTGGAATTTTGGACCTGAGCAGGAGAGCGTATTAACTGTGTGGGAGGTAGCAACTGCTATCGTTGAGAATTTTGGATTTGGCGAATTGAAAGATGTTAGCGATCCGGATGCTCTACATGAGGCTAATCTCCTGATGCTAAATATCAACAAGGTAAAGACGCGTCTTGGTTGGCATCCTCGCTTAACCGCAAAGCAGACAATCGCTTTAACTTCTGATTGGTATAAGCGCTATAATAAAGAAAAAGTATATAACCTCTGTGTTGAGGAAATTAACAAGTTTATAATGTAAGATATGAAAATTTCTATATTGGGAACAAATGGCTTTCTTTCAACAGCCATTGCAAAGTATGCCAACGTGGCAGGTTGGTCATTGGATATGTACGGTCTTGGTGAACCTGTAGGTCATAATTATAACAATTTCTATAAGGTGAACTTGATGGATGCAGAATTGGACTGCTCAAGTTTGCTTGATTCTGATATGATTATTTATGCAATTGGTGCAGGAATTCAAGCTAACCTAAAGGAGGGGTTCAATCTAATTTACAATCTTAATGTTACTGCTCCAGTAACCATCTGTAATAAGCTCAAGGAACTTGAATATAAGGGGATTTTCGTAACCTTTGGTAGTGTCTTTGAAATGGGCGAGACGAAAGAGGAGCGTTTCTTTACCGAAGAAGATGTTCTCACATCATTGTGTCCTGCACCTAATGACTATACTGTCAGCAAGCGCATGTTGAGTAAGTTTGTTGCTTCATACAAGCATGATTTTAAGCATTGGCACTTCTACATACCTACAATCTACGGAGCAGGAGAAAATCCAAAGCGTCTCATTCCTTATGTAATAAATGCCATCCGAAATAGCGATGAATTGCATTTTACAGCAGGTGATCAAACTCGTCAATATGTTCATGTGAGTGAGATCCCTCGTATGTTAGCATTGGCTTTTGAAAAGAATCTCCCCTCAGGTCTTTACAATATAGAGGGAAAGGAGACCATTACAGTTAAGGAGATTGTAACTATGATACATCAAGCTATGGGCAAAGAAGTACCAGATGGATGTTTTGGTAGTGTACAGCGTGCTGATGTAGGTATGAAATATTTAGCGTTGGATGGCAAAAAACTGAGAGAATTAATAGGATTCAAAGCTCAAGTTGATATTTGCCACTGTATAGATTCATATTAAAGGAGGCTATGCAAAAAATATTGAATTTTCGCGAATATGCAATAAGGATAATTATAGTTGTACTGAGCTTTATTTATCTTCCAATTCTTTTTGGTTCGATAAGTGGAGATAGCACGCTTGTTTCATACATTATTGCAGCCTTATGTTTTTTTCTTCTTCTAATACTTGCGGTAGGATTAGTATTAAGGGACGGCAAATTCGTTCGTTTCTATGCGATAAGTTATATTGTCCAGTTGGCTTTAGGTGTAGCCCACTACTTATATTTTGTAGATGCTGGATATTTTGCAGGCAATGGAGGTGCAACATCTGGATTTTGGCATGAATTCCTAACAACGTTTACTTCGATTGAAATGATACATAATAACTGGAGACAACTTGGTCTTTTGTCGATGGTGCCTTCTGATGAATTCTATATGACGCATAGAGAAATTTGGCATATTATTGCATACCCATTTTATTTTTTTGGTCACAAATGGCTTAATTATGCACCATTGAATGCTTTTAGTTCTTTGTTTGCATCAGCAAATCTTGTTTTCATATTTAGAAATCAGATAGATTCTGAGAAATTGAAGTATTTAAGAAATTGGACTGCTTTTTTCCCTTTATTTCTCTTTAATGATTGGATGTGGAGAGATGCATTTGGACTTATGCTTATGTCTGTAGGTCTTGTTCTTGTTTATTTAGCAAAAAATCCTATAGCAAAGTTCCTTGCATTTGTTTGGTTTGGATTTGGAGCATTTATTCAAAGAACAATGTATCTTGTTTTGGTAGGTGGCGCTATAGGGTACGGATACATTAAAAAACAAAAAAATGGAGTCCTAAAGATTTTGTCTATATTTGTCTCTCTTGCAATATTGTTTGTTTTGCTCCAATTTACACAAGAAACAAATAACGAGGATTATAATTCAACGTATATTAATTCGATGTCATTCTTAGCTCTGCCTGTTAAGATTGTATTCGGTTTAATTGGTCCATTTCCTTGGATACAGTTCTTTAAATTAGTTGAGCATAATCCTGCATTTGCCTGGCAATTGGGAGATTATATTCTTGGTACTTTTCAATTTGGATATCTTCTTGCTATAATATTTAATTATCGTAATATTTCATTCAAGAATTTGGATGTGTGTACGATTTTTGGTTTTGGTATTATGCTAAGTGGTTTTGTTACCTCACAGATGCATATTGGTTATATTGCAGAAGGTCTCTATTTTACGTTGCCATGGTTTTTTAATAGTATTGGTAGTGCATATAAACGCTTTTTTAATATTTCACTTTTTACACTCGTCTTTTTGAATGTTGTTGTATTAACAATGGGAAATCTGTCAATATCATCACTTTGGAAGTAGATATATTTTTTTCATGAGTACATATAAAGCATCAATACACAATTATCTGTTTAATTCTATCAATGCCATAATAGTAATAATTAATGGTATTGTTATGGTGCCGATATATTTTCATTACATGTCGGTATCAACTTATGGAGCTTGGCTTGCGACTGGCAATATGGTCGCAATGTTAGGATTGTTGGAGAGCGGTTTTTCTAGTGTGATAACTCAAAAGATGGCAGCTGCTATTGGGGCTAATGACACGAAAAAGTTTGCAAGACTCGCTGGAGCAAATATTGCAACGGCAATAACTCTTGCATTGGCTATTACTCTTTTAGGACTAACCATTTCTCCTTTTATAACAGATTGGATAAATGTTGAGGATTCAGTTGCTTCAGAAATAAGAATAGCTTACATTATAGCTTTGATTGCGTCATCAATAGCTATTTGTGTCTCTTTGTTTGGTGCCTTTCCACAAGTTTGGCAAGATACAAAATCTGTAGGAATTATTAATACATGCACTGGGCTTGTTTCTATAGCCTCTCTTGTTTCATTTCTTCTTTTAGGATTTGGTGTTGTATCAATCTCTCTGAGCTATTTGGTAAGAGCTATATCAAATTTGTTATGCCAAGGTATATGGATTATCCGCAAATGGAAAAGGGATAATTTTGCAACTCCAATATATTCTATTTCTGAGAGTAAATTTTTAGCTAAAGATTGCGTATTCCCATTCCTTTCAAAATTGTCGAGTGTTCTGATGGGCAATTCTCAAAGTTTCATTATTGCACATTTTATGAATCCCGCATTGGCTGCTGTATATGATCTGACCTCAAAAGTGTGTTATGTAGCGTGTGGATTTGTGTCGCAAACTAACGGATCCTTTTTTGCCCTATTCTCGCTGACTCTATCTTTAGGAGATAAGCAAAAGATTAATAGTGTTTTTTTAACGACTACTCAATTCTTTTCTATAACATTAGCAATAGTCGGTTTGTATTCAATATGTTTCAGTGAGCCGGTTATCAACTATTGGGTGGGGCTTGACAAGTATGGTGGTACATGGTTGCTTATAATAATTGTATTGGCAAACATTCTTTTTCAGTTCCGTTCATATTGTAATAATATACTTTATACAGGAGGATTGATCAATAAATCTGCTAAATTGGACATCCTTTGTGCTATAGTTTATTTAGCAATATTGTTGGCTGTTATCAAGCCTATACAAGTTTATGCCATACCTCTTGCAACATTGGTTGTCAGTATTTTGTTCATTTCATGGTATCTTAAGCTTATGCAAAAGCATCTTGGTCTGAATGTAAGAATATTGGTAGTTGAATTCGTGAAATCAATGATTGTGATTCTTCCTTTTGTCGCTGTTCACTATATCCTCAATTTGGACTATCACAATCTCTATGTATATGGAGCATATTTTATTGTTTTTTCTGTATTATTTGTCTCTGTATTGTTAGTCACAAATAAATCGTTCTTTATATTGTTGCAATCAAAACTTAAGAAATGAGTAATAGAAATAAAAGAATACTATTGATCCCTGATGCATATTTTGGTGATTTTTCGGGTGCATACGTCACTCAAATCGCCAAAAAGCTTCTAGTTGAGATTGGATATATTGTAGCTGTCTATTCTGATGAAGTGTCAAATGACATGCAGGAAACAGACGGTACACAGATTTTTATGCGCTACAAATGTCCTGCATCTGCGAACTGGCTTGAGAGCAAGTACAAGAAGAATTATGCAAACGTGTTAGATAAATTCCAGCCGGATGCCATTTATACCTTAGGTTCTGTCACAAATAAAAACATTATCTTTTGGTCTATGGCACGCAAGAGGGGTATAAAGGTCATTTCGAAGATTTTCATGCAAGATTTCTTCTGTTATAATTATTATGCCAATGATGAGAAAGGTCTATGTACACTTTGTCTTGAACATGGCTTTAAACAAGCTTTATTTAGGAATTGTGTAAGGGCAAATGAAAGAGGAATTGTTGGTTTTATCAAAAAGCTGAATTCAACTATCAATCGATATAGACTACAAAAAGAATTGTCGAAAGCAGATGCAGTTATAACCTCGTCTCGTCAGCAAGTAGAGTTTTATGTTAAGTATGGAATACCTCGTGAACGATGCTACATTACCCCTCTTTATTTCAATGGAGACAAACTAAAAAAATATACGGTAACCATGGGCGACTATTTTGTGTTCGTAGCACAAAATCGCATAGACAAGGGGACTCACTTGCTTAAAGACATTCTTGCGAATTGTAACAAAGGTGTTAAGGTAATTGCTGCGTATGCAAGTCAAAAAAGTATAGATTTTGCTCTTAAGCATTATGGACTTCAACCTTATGTGGATAGGGGTATGTTGGAAATGCGTAGCGAATGTACATGGAAAACAAACCTTGGAGAAATAATTGCTGCAAGTCGTGGAGTAATCAATCCTTCTATTTGGCCTTCAACGACAGAATTTGTACTTCTTGAAGTACTTGGTCTAAAGAAACCAATTTTCACTTTTAATGTTGGAATTCATCCTGAAATTATAAATTCGGGAAACAATGGTTTTGTTGCTGATACGGCAAGTCTTATGGGGACTCAAATAAATGAACTAAATCATAATGATTTGTTGTATCAAAAGGTTTCTGCAGGTGCAGAACTTTTATATAAAAGAATGACAGATTGGGAAGGATGGAAAAAAACTTTAATTGAAATTTTAGAAAAATGAGAAAGACAATAATAATGTCCGGAGGGTTGGGTAACCAGATGTTTCAATATGCTTTCTATCTAAGCATGAAATCTAAAGGCATAGATTGCAGAATAGATGATACATTGTTTTATACAGCCAAAATGCATAATGGCTTCGAGTTGGATAGAGTTTTTTCAATCCCCGAAAGATTGAATAAGCCTTCTCGATTGAAAAAAATATGGATACAAATACTTCGTAAATACAAACCGGCTTTATTCTTACTTACGGATCGTAGATATCAGTTCTCTCCAGAGGCATACGATGCGAAACAGCCTTATTTGATGGGGGATTGGCTTTCTCCATCCTATTTCAAAGACATTGAAGATGTAGTGAGAGAGCATTTTAATTTTAAAAGCATAAGTAAAAAAAATATTGAAACATCTAAAATCATGCAGTCTTGCAATTCTGTGAGTATTCACATAAGAAGAGGCGACTACTTGAATCTCCCTAATTATTGTGTATGTGATGAAGAGTATTATCGTTGTGCAATAAAACACATTTGTGAGAATGTTGATAAGCCAGTCTTTTATGTATTTTCTAATGAACCTGATTGGTGTGAATCTTTTATGCAACAGTTTGGTGTTGTATTCAAAATCATCAACTGGAATCAAAGAGGTGATAGTTATCAAGATATGTATTTGATGACTCAATGCAAACATAATATAATTGCTAATAGTACATTTTCATGGTGGGGTGCATGGTTAAATAACAAAGCAGATAAAATAGTGGTTGCACCGCATGTTTGGTTTAAAAATAATAATTATAATATCAATTGCCCTGGCTGGCATTTAATTTAAATGATTATGAATAATGTAGTAAAACATCTTTTGTCAAAGGATGGATTCCAATGGCTTCTTTATTATATAGTAAGTAATACCCCCCCCCATTAAACACTGGCTGAGCGACAAGGCTTACTTAACGATTCAGTATCGTTGTCTATGTGGAAAGTCTATAAATTGGAAGAATCCTCAGACATTCAATGAAAAACTCCAATGGTTGAAGGTATATGATCATAACCCAGAATACACCAAAATGGTTGATAAATATGAGGCAAAAAAATATGTTGCTTCCATTATCGGAGAAGAATATATTATACCAACTCTTGGGGTATGGGATTCTGTAGACGAGATTGATTGGGAATCTCTTCCTAAACAATTTGTACTTAAGTGTACTCATGATAGTGGGGGACTTGTTGTTTGTCGCGATAAAAACAAACTTGATAAGGAGGCTGCTATTAAAAAACTAAAGAAATCGTTCAAAGTCAAGTTCTTCTATTCAACGAGAGAGTGGCCGTATAAGAACGTAAAACCTCGTGTGATAGCAGAAAAATACATGGAGGATAGTTCAGGGGAACTAACTGATTATAAATATTTCTGTTTCAATGGTGAGCCTAAAGCCATTTTTGTAGCCTCAGATAGACTTGATCCTACAGTTGAAACTAAGTTCGACTTTTTTGATATGGATTTCAACCATCTCGATTTCCGTGGTGGGCATCCTAATGCCACAAAGCCGGTCTTGAAACCATCAGGATTCGAGCACATGAAAGAACTTGCAAGAGAATTGTCCAAAGGTATTCCTCATGTTCGAGTGGATTTCTATGACATTGATGGTAAAGTTTATTTTGGAGAATTAACTTTCTATCATTGGGGTGGTATGGCTCCATTTGATCCAGAACAGTGGAATTATGAATTTGGTAAGTGGTTGATCTTGCCCAATAATAAAAATAAAAACTAAAAAAAATAATATGAAGGGAATAGTACTTGCAGGTGGTTCAGGAACTCGCCTCTATCCTATTACTAAAGGTATCTCTAAACAGTTGATGCCAATTTATGACAAACCGATGGTGTATTACCCTATCAGCGTGTTAATGCTTGCAGGCATTCGTGACATACTAATTATCTCAACTCCTTACGACCTCCCAGGCTTTAAGCGTCTGCTTGGCGATGGGTCTGATTATGGCGTTCGCTTCAGCTATGCAGAACAACCATCTCCTGATGGACTTGCTCAAGCATTTACTATAGGCAAGGATTTCATAGGTGATGACTCTGTATGTCTTGTTCTTGGAGATAATATCTTTCAAGGCAATGACTTCTCAGTCAAGCTTAAAGAGGCAGTACGAGCTGCAGAGGAAGAAAAGAAGGCAACTGTATTTGGCTATTGGGTTAACGACCCAGAGCGTTATGGTGTGGCAGAATTTGATAAGGATGGTAATTGCCTTTCTATTGAAGAGAAGCCAGAGCAGCCTAAGAGTAACTATGCTGTTGTAGGTCTTTACTTCTATCCTAATAAGGTGGTGGATGTGGCAAGCAAGATTGAGCCATCGGCACGTGGAGAATATGAGATAACAACAGTAAACCAGTGGTTCTTGCGTGATAAAGAACTTAAGGTGCAGACCCTTGGACGTGGTTTTGCTTGGCTTGATACAGGCACGCACGATTCTTTGTCAGAAGCATCTACATATATAGAGGTGTTGGAAAAGCGTCAAGGCTTGAAGGTTGCTTGTCTTGAAGGTATTGCTTATCGCCAGGGATGGATAGACGAGGAGCGTATGCGTGAATTGGCAAAGCCGATGTTAAAGAATCAATATGGACAGTATTTGCTTAAGGTTATTGATGAGATAAAGCAGACTGGAAATCCAAATTTATAGTTAGAAAAATGAATATACTTGTAACTGGAGCTAACGGACAGCTTGGCAATGAGATGCGTATCATTGCCAAAGATTCCACCGACACTTATATCTTTACTGATGTCAATCAGATTGAAGGTGTCGAGGCTACTTATCTTGACATTACAGATTTGGAGGCAATCAGAAAGATGGTGAGTGATAACAATGTTGACGTAATAGTCAACTGTGCTGCATGGACTAATGTTGACGCTTGCGAGACAGACGAAAAGCTTGCTGCCCTTGCAGAAAAGCTGAATGCTGATGCACCAGAGAATCTTGCCAAGGCTATGAAAGAGGCAAATGGTTTGCTTGTTCAGATTTCAACAGATTATGTATTTGGTAAGGATCCATACAACACTCCATGCAAGGAAGGTCAAAAGGGTACACCAACTGGTGTGTATGGCACAACGAAGCTCCATGGTGAGCAGAAGATTATGGCAACAGACGTTAAGCACGTCATTATCCGTACCGCTTGGCTTTATTCTGAGTTTGGCAAGAACTTCTGCAAGACTATGCTTAACCTTACAGCAACCAAACCTGCATTAAAGGTTGTGTTTGACCAGTGTGGCACTCCTACTTACGCCTATGATCTTGCCAAGGCTATTGAAGTGATTATAAACGATTATAAAAAGGAAAACTCTTTGTCTGAGTATTCAAAGACTGGCATTTATCATTTCTCAAATGAGGGTGTGTGCTCATGGTTCGATTTTACAAAGATGATTGCCGAGTATAGCGGTCATAAGGAATGTGAGATTAATCCTTGCTATAGTGCCGAATATCCAAGTCCGGTTAAGCGTCCTGCATATTCGGTATTGGACAAGAGCAAGATAAAAGAGACATTTGGAGTGAAAGTGCCATATTGGACAGACTCTTTGAAGAGATGTATAAACAACTTACAGAACTAAAATAGAAGATGGAAGTAATAAAGACAGCAATAGATGGAGTGGTAATCATTGAGCCAAAGGTATTCAAGGATGCCCGTGGATATTTCTTTGAGAGTTTTTCGCAGAGAGAGTTTGCAGAGAAGGTCCGCAAGACAAACTTTGTGCAGGACAATGAAAGCATGTCGAGCTATGGCGTGATGCGAGGTTTGCATTTCCAGCGTCCTCCGTTTACACAAAGCAAGTTGGTTCGTTGCGTAAAAGGTAGAGTACTTGATGTGGCAGTAGATATCCGCAAGGGAAGTCCTACTTATGGACTGCATGTGGCAGTAGAGCTTACAGATGACAACCATCGTCAGTTCTTTGTGCCAAGAGGTTTTGCTCATGGTTTTGCAGTATTGTCGGAGACGGCAGTATTCCAATATAAGTGCGACAACTTCTATGCTCCACAGGCAGATGGCGGTATCAGCATTATTGACGACAGTCTTGGTATTGATTGGCAGATTCCGACCGCTAATGCTATTCTTAGCGAAAAAGATACAAAGCATGAACTTCTGAAAGACTTTGACAGTCCTTTCTCTATTGACATGAATCTCTATCCGGAGTTTTAATAACAAGAAGATATGACACAATATAAGCGTACAGTTGTTATCACTGGTGGAGCTGGTTTTATAGGCTCACACGTAGTAAGACTTTTTGTAAACAAGTATCCTGAGTATAAAATCATCAACCTTGACAAGCTGACTTATGCTGGCAATCTTGCCAACCTCAAGGATGTTGAGGACAGGCTCAACTATAAGTTTGTAAAGATGGACATTTGCGATTTTGATGCATTCTATCAGTTGATGCAGGATGAGCATGTAGATGGTATCATCCATCTTGCAGCAGAGAGTCATGTAGACCGCAGTATCAAAGACCCATTCACATTCGCTCGCACTAACGTTATGGGTACTTTGACACTTCTTCAAGCTGCAAAACTCTATTGGGAATCGTTGCCGGAGAAATATGAAGGCAAGCGTTTCTACCATATCTCAACAGATGAGGTATATGGAGCATTGCAGATGACTCATCCTGAAGGTATCAAGCCTCCTTTCACAACAAAGGCAAGTTCAGAGGAGCATCACCTTGCATACGGAGAGGACTTCTTCTATGAGACAACCAAGTACAATCCTCACTCTCCTTATTCTGCATCAAAGGCAAGCTCCGACCACTTTGTGCGTGCTTTCCATGATACATACGGTATGCCGACTATCGTGACTAACTGCTCAAACAACTATGGTTCTTATCAGTTCCCAGAGAAGTTGATACCTCTCTTTATCAACAATATCCGTCATCGCAAGCCTCTTCCAGTTTATGGTAAGGGTGAGAACGTGCGTGATTGGTTGTATGTAGTAGACCATGCACGTGCTATTGACCTTATCTTCCATGAAGGCAAGGTAGCAGAGACTTATAACATTGGTGGTTTTAATGAGTGGAAAAACATCGACATCATCAAGACAGTTATCAGAACTGTTGACCGCTTGCTTGGACGTGCTGAGGGTGAAGACCTCAGCCTTATTACATACGTAAAAGACCGTCTTGGACATGATGCACGTTATGCAATAGACTCAACAAAGTTGCAGAAAGAGCTTGGTTGGGAACCTTCTTTGCAGTTTGAGGAAGGTATTGAGAAGACTGTAAAATGGTATCTTGATAATGAGGAGTGGCTTGAGAATGTGACTTCAGGGGATTATCAGAAGTATTATGAGAAGATGTACTCAAATAGATAAAATACTGTCTCTTATACACATCTGACGCTGCCGACGA
>ENA-OZFZ01000795-OZFZ01000795.1-human-gut-metagenome-genome-assembly--contig:-NODE-795-length-14575-cov-17.393388_pt1 | contig 14575 bp, 17 predicted proteins | sample MGYA00244621_ERZ653640 | MGnify/ENA primary metagenome ERZ653640 (study PRJEB26926, sample SAMN06165019) | human gut metagenome | biome: ENVO:00009003; feature: ENVO:2100002; material: ENVO:00002003... | reverse complement strand
AGTGCGCCTTCGTCCATGCCAGCGCCTTTTCATACGCCTCATGGTCGTAGATGCCCTCTTCCATGCGGCGGAGGATCTCGACCTCGTCAACGGACTCCACGCGCAGGCCCAGATACTCCTCCATGAAGTTCTGATCCATGATGGAGCCGCCGATGCCCATGGTGACGGAGCCGATCTGCAGATAGCTCTTGCCCCGCATCGTCGCGACTGCGACAGCGGCACGGCCGAAGCGCAGCAGCTTTTCCTTCACGTCGTCGGGGATTTCCGTGACCTGGTCGCGGTCCTGCACCTCATGGCCGTAGATGCCGAAGGCGGGCAGGCCCTTCTGGGCGTGGGTCGCCAGAACAGAGGCCAGATACACAGCGCCCGGCCGCTCGGTGCCGTTGAAGCCCCAGACGCCCTTGATGGTCATGGGGTCCATATCCATCGTCTCGGAGCCGTAGCACCAGCAGGGGGTGACGGACAGGGTGATGGCGACGCCCTCGCGCTTGAATTTCTCGGCGCAGGCAGCGGATTCCGGCACACGGCCGATGGAGGTGTCGGCCATGACGACCTTCACAGGCTCGCCGTTGGAGTAATACAGGTTTTCCTCAAACAGCTTCTTCGCGGTCTCGGCCATGGCCATGACCTGATCTTCCAGGCTCTCGCGCAGCTGCATGGGGCCGCGGCGGCCGTCGATGATGGGGCGGATGCCGATCACGGGGTATTCGCCGATATAACGATTTTTAGCCATACAACAAACTCCTTTACGCTTATAGAATGTCATTTCATACGCCCTTCCGGGCGGGACTTACAGGTTGGAAAGCTTCGCCTTGAGGCGCAGCAGCTTTGCGGGCGACGCGTCGCCCGTGAGCCGCGCCAGCAGCAGCTCTGCCGCGCGCAGTCCCATTTCATCCATGGGCTGCTCGACAATTTCAAGCTTGGGCGAAACGATGGAGCACAGGTCGACGTTGTCATAGCCGATGAAATCCACCTCGTCCGGCAGGGCCACGCCGCGCTCATGCGCAGCCATGATCGCGCCAAGCGTCATGTCGTAGTTGGTGACGAATACGGCGGTCGGCGGCTGCGGCATATTGAGAAAGGCGCTGAACAGACGCGAGCCGGATTCGAGATCGTAGTTCCCGGCGGCAATGAGCGCCTCATCGACCGGCAGACGGTAATCCGCCAGCACGCGGCGGTAGCCCACGGTGCGCTCCCGCGCGGTGGAAATGGTCTGCGGGCCTGCGATAAGGCCGATGCGGCGGTGTCCGCGGCCGATCAGATGCTCAACGGCCATATAGACCGCGTTCAGATTGTCGACCACGACGGTATCATACTGCGCATTTTCCAGCGACCGGTCGATCAGCACGACAGGGATCGTGCCGACGCGGACGCGAAGCTCTTCAGCGGTCGCGTGCTCCGGAACGTAGACGATGCCGTCGACGTGATAGCGCGCAAGAAACGCAAGCTTGCCGAGCTCCTGCTCCCGGTCAAAATCATAGCTGCATACGAAGCACTCATAGCCGCTGCGCCGCAAAATCAGCTCCAGCGACGCGACCACGCGGCCAAAAAAGGGACTTGAGATCGTCGGCAGCAGCACACCGACTGTCATGGAGCGGTTGGCCTTGAGGCTGCGGGCAAACACGTTGACGGAAAAGCCCAGCTCCGCGACCGCCGCGTCGATCGCAAGGCGGTTCTCCTCGCGGACGTTGCCGCCGTTGAGATATTTGGAAATGGTGGACAGCGAAAGCCCGGTCCGGCGGGCGACGTCCTTGATCGTTGACATTGGCTGCTCCTGTTTGCACATAACGTTTCGCTTTTTCTTCATTGTACTCTATCCATGCTTTCCGCGTCAAGAAGCAGTTCGCTCAAATTTTCCCGCTGTTTTTGTGGAAAACGCGCAAGCCGCCGCAAGATAGTCCGCTTCTCCCCTACCACATTTCCCCCGTTCTATCGCGAAACGTTTTGTCTTTCGGCTTTCACAATTTGCGCCGCTCCGGTATCCGGCCGTCAAGGCTAGGATCACCAGCTCATTGTCTTGGATCAGGCAGATCAAACGACAATCCTCCATCCGATAGCGCCATTGTCCGCTGCGTATATCGGTCCAATCGCTTAAATTCTTTTTCAAAATGCTCCGTTGTCTCAACATTCTACCATGTGGGGAAAATCACTATGGATTTTTTCTTAGGTGTCCAACTTCATTTTACAATCGACCGAAATAATCCACATCCATGTTGAGCATATATGAATTCAACCTTTTTGGTACGGTCATTGGATAACCAGTGTCCCACTTTTGTATTGAAATCTTTTGATCCAGCAGTTCTGCTGAAAATAGCTTTTCATAATACCCGGCAACGAAAGCAATTACATCTCTGGATGCTTTATAATAATCACTAATCACATACATATCATTTCTCTTATTCACACGCTAGCATATTTCGTCAGGCTCGTCGATAGGCTTTTCCGCAAATGCGTCGTTCAAAATGATCTCCAAAAGTTTCTTTTTCGATAGTCTTTCAGCTGCAGCCCTTTGCAGACAGGATATCCGCTGTACGCTTGTCAGTTCTGCTTCCATGATAACCACATTCAGCGTCCAGCCGATTTTCATCGCCAGCCGGAGGAGCGTTTGGTCATTTTCATAAGTCCGGTAAAAATCTCGCATCCGGCGCACGTTGCGCGGGGAAAAGCCTGTGCGGTCAGGGAAATTCGCCTGCAAAAATTCTGCAGCAGCGACTGCAGCGCCCTTCTCAGGACGCTGGCTGATTGCCTTGCCAATGGCATACACTTCATCCATCTGCGGAAGATTCTGCGTAAGAATTGCGGCCAATTCCCGGTACATCGTGCTGTAATCCACAGGTTTTCTGACGTTCATGGCTACTCCTTTCCGCGCTGGTGCGCATTGGATATTCTGTTGTTTCAGCGAATAAATACTGTTTTGTGTGCTTCAACTCGGCTTTTTCACAAGATTTGAACGGCGATCACGAAGTGCGCTTCGTGGAAGCAGACTTCATTTCGACATAAAATCTCCATAGTCGATCTATTATAAACTATGGAGGTCTTCAGAATGAAACCATACCCGGCGCTGCTCGCAGAGCTTCTTTCCGAAGAATTGTCTTCCCTGCGGCAGCAGATGGCGCTGACGCAGGAGGCGATGGCAGAGCGGCTTCGTATTTCCAGCCGTGCGTACAGTGATTTGGAGCGAGGGAGATACGCGGCTTCCGCACCGACCCTGATGTTTCTCTTTTCCATGCTGGATGCGGAGGCGCAGGGCGCGTTGATCCGGCAGTTTGTGAATCGTGTGCAAGCGCTGGAGGGGACGGATGCAGCATGAACGCCGTAACAGACATTGTCGAAGTATATGATCTGTTGTACCGACTCGGTTTCTCTGCAACCAACACTGCATTTTTCCATCTTTCGTACTCGGTCTATCTCGCCTCACTCAATCCGCATTGGCTGGTGAAACCATCGCAGCGGCTATATCCTGAAGTAGCAGACCAATACAACACCAATCCGCTTCAGGTTGTCCGAAACATTGACGGGTTTGCCTGTGATTCATGGCGTAAAAACGCCGTTCTCCTGCGCAGCTTTACTTGCCGTCCGCTGACGACCGCCCCATCCTCTGCGCAGTTTTTACGGATTCTGACACACTATATCCGGAGGAAAACGGTATAGCGCATACTTTTGCGGAATATACAGCACATCTAACTACTTCTGCCGTAAGAGTTTTTGGTCATTTTCATAAGTCTTGTAAAAATCGCGTATCTGGCGCACATTGCGCGGGGAAATGCCTGTGCGGTCAGGGAAATTCTCCTGCAAAAATTCTGCGGCCATGACCGCCGTACCTTTCTCCGGACGCTGGCTGATAGTCTTGCCGATGGCGTAGATTTCGTCCATCTGCGGAAGATTCTGCGCGAGAATTGCGCTCAATTCTCGGTACATCGCACTGTAATCCACAGATTTTCTGACGTTCATGACTTCTCCTTTCCGCGTTGCCGCGCATCGTATATTTCGTCGTTTTGCGAATAGCCTGCTACAATATTTTGTGGTATGATTGCCCCGTTCGTTTGATTCTTGCGAGGGAGGAGCAGTCATGCAGTACACCGATACCGAAGCCGCCCTGATCGGCGGCCTGATCTCAACTTATTTCTTTCAGCCTGCCGTGTCCGCATCCTTGAAGGACGCTTATAGCCGTGTTTTGGAGCATCTGCATCAAAACGCCCTCACTTCTTCTGACCTTCAGCAGATCCGAAAGGCTGTGAACTTTCTGATGCCCATGTGTCAGGCGAACCGGCAGACGCAGCGGGAGCTTATGGGTATCAATGCACGGACAACAGCGCTTTTGAATATCTCCCGATGACGGCAAGCGCCATTTTATAATCAGTAAACAGACAGAGCGAAAAAACGGCGTCAATGTCGTTTCTTCGCTCTGTTTCTTTTCCTGTCTGACTTCTTATTCAGACTCATGCGGCAGTGTGCCGTATTCCTTGAATGCCTCGATTCGATGGTCGTTCGTGAGCGACTGCATCATCTGTTTGGCACTGGCATTTAACCGCAGGAGCCGTTCGCTTTGCGGTACGCCCTGGCGAATCAGTTCGGCGTTGATGCTTTCCATATTTGCAAGCACGATCAATTGCTGCAGGCTTGCTTCATCCCGGATATTGCCCTTGGAGTCCGGATGCGCCTGCAGCCATTCTTTTGCCGTAATTCCAAACAGCGCGACGTTCAGCACATCCGCTTCGTTGGCGTATGTATAACTCTGCCGCTGCGGCGTCACGTCCGGCGGGATCAGCATATCTTTGATCGCGTCGGTGTGTACCCGGTAATTGATCTTTGCCAGCGTCCGGTTGAGGTTCCAACCCAGCGCGAGACGGCTGTTCTCGTCATTTTTCAGCCGCTGATAATCCTTGATAATATACAGTTTGAACTCGGCTGAGATCCACGAGGCAAATTCAAATGCGATATCCTTTTGTGCAAATGTTCCACCATAGCGCCCCGCTTTTGACACGATCCCGATGGCCCCGGTCGCCTCAACCCATTTCTTTGGAGACATGGTAAACGCATTCGAGCCGGCCTGCGTTCTAAACCCGTCGAATTCGACGGGTTTGAAATCCGGGTTATTGAGCTGCTCCCATAGACCGAGGAATTCGATTGTATCACGGTTGCGCATCCAGTTTTTTATCACGTCATCCGGCGCATCGCTTTTGTACCGTGCAATATCCGTCAGTGAAATATAGTCGTTGCTATCGCCGGTAGAAAGAACCGTGATCTCCGTTCAAAAAAGAAGCAAAGAAAATAGAGACGATCAAGTCTAATGTTGATACGTTTCTCGCTCCTTCTGCTGACCATGACCGTGATCATCTGCGCAGCACACAGCGCGAATAGTCCTTTCAAAAGCAGGGCATCTCCTGTTGACCGGAGATGCCCTGCATCCTTGAGAGAAGGTTCGAGAAATTGAAACTTTTTCTTTAATTTCTGCATCAACGGATTGCTTTTGAGAATGAAATCCAGTATAATATTATATGCGATGTTGAATGCAAGCAAGCGAAAGGATGGTTGCCGTGCGCATAAGCTATAAGAAACTATGGATGCTTCTTCTGGAACGCGACATAAAGAAGGCTTCTCTACGACATGAGGTAGGGCTGTCTGCCGGAACATGACAAAACTGAATAAGGGGGAAGAAGTGTCCCTCTCTATTCTGCTGCGCATTTGTGATTACTTGAACTGTGACATCGGAGATATATGTGAGGCTGTGCGAACGGACAAGAACTGAGTCTGGTTTTTCGTACAGCTCTTTTTGCAAAATAGGTTAGATAAATACACAGGGAGGATTTTGATATGGCACGAGCCGCATCGTCACCGAAGAAGGAGATTTCTATGGAGGAAGCTCTGTGGAAGTCCGCAGATAAACTCCGTGGTTCTGTTGAACCAGCAGAATACATATATAGCTAAGACGGAAGGGTGGTTTGAATTATGCCAAATATCCTTGTGGTTGAGGACGATGAAAACTTGAATCGTGGAATTACATTTTCACTGAAAAAATCCGGATATGAGGTTTTTTCAGCAGAATCAGTGAAAAAAGCGAAAAGAATTGCAAGTGATCATCATGTGGATGTTGCCATTTGTGATGTGAATCTTCCGGATGGAAACGGATTAGAGCTTGTCAGATGGATGCGGAATTGTCAAAATGTATATATTATCTGTCTTACTGCGTTGGATCAGGAGACAGATCAGGTCATGGGATATGAAGCCGGTGCGGACGATTATATGACGAAACCGTTCAGCCTTTCCGTGCTTCTTCTGAAAATCGAGGCTCATTTCCGCCGCAGAAAGAATGAACCCGGAACTCCAAAAATTCATTCAAAGGATATCGTATTTATCCCCGGAGAGATGAGGGCGTTCGTAAAGGAAAGAGAAATAAGCCTTACGAAGAATGAACTGAAAATGCTGTCCTTTTTTCTTCAAAACCCGAAACAGGTTCTTTCAAAAACACAAATATTGGAAAATGTGTTTGATCTGGAAGGGGATTTTGTGGATGAAAATACAATCGCTGTCAATATCAGAAGACTCCGTGAGAAAATCGAAGACAATCCGGCTGCACCGGTCTATATAAAGAATATCAGAGGTCTTGGGCATATATGGAATCAAGAGGTAAGTCAGTGACGAAACGACATCGTAAAAAGTGGGTTGATGCCTTGTCACTGGTGCTGCCGGTTCTACTCTTTTTTGCGGTATTGAACTGCTTTACCACCTATTTATATTATCAGGATTATCAATGTAAAATGGATATCCTGACAGAAGTTGCGGCGGGCGCAGAGACCACCGGCATGGATGTTGCCGCAGGATGGCTGAAAGGAAACGACCATCAAGCCAATGAACGAGGTAAGCAATTATTAGAGCAATACGGGTACTGGGAAAACAAAGGGACTTCGTTTTATGTGCGCTTCCGGCAGAATATCATGATAACCGGCTGTACAAGTGCAGTGCTATGTCTGTCTTTGCTAACGTTCCTGTTTTACCGGAAGAAAGCTGAGGCGAAAGAAAGTCGGAAACGATTGGAGCAGCTAGAGCAAATCCTGATTGCATTTCGGGAAAATCACTTTGAGGTAGTGCTGGACACAGAAGATCATGTCGGGCAGGAAAGACTGAAATTTCAACTTGAAGCAATCGGACATCATATCCAGCTGCTGCAAGAGGAAGCCAGAGCGGAGAAGGAAAGCACAAAGGAAATGGTATCCGACATTTCCCATCAGCTGAAAACCCCGGTTGCAGCCTTGGATACCTGCTTTAGCATATTGCTGCGGAACAATCTGAGTGAGACGGAGCAACAGGAATTTCGCATCCGCTGCCGGAGTGCATTGGACGGATTGGAAACATTGCTGCAGTCTCTGCTGGAAATATCCAAACTGGAGACAGGTTTGATTCAGCTTGATCAGAAAACACTTCCCATTATGGATACGATCATCTCCGCAGTAAACCGAACGTATCCAAAGGCAGCGGAGAAAGGGATAGAACTTATTTTCGACTGCGACGAATCACTGGAGCATTGTGCACTCATGCAGGATAAACGTTGGCTTGGAGAAGCAATCATTAACGTTTTGGACAATGCCCTCAAATACAGCCCAGAACATTCAAAAATCACGATCCGTCTACAAAAAAGAACCGGCTTTGTGAGAATTGAGATCGAGGATCAGGGAATCGGAATCCCGCAGAGTGAATACCATAAAATATTCCAGCGGTTTTACAGAGGGACTGCGCCGGAAGTCCGCGAAAAGAGCGGAACTGGCATCGGTCTGTATCTGTCCAGACAGATTATTGAGCAGCATGGTGGGACAATCGCGGTAGCCTCCGGCAAAGTCAGAAAAGGAAGTACCTTTTTGATTCAGCTGCCGGAGAATGGACTTTCGTAGAGATGATGAGCAGAAGTCTTTCAAATCTGTAAGACTTCTGCTCTCTTTTTGAAAGTGAAATGAAAGGTTCCTTTGATACAATGCTGGTAAATAAAAAAAGGAGGCCATTGGAGTGGGCGTGATATTAGAAACGAATCAGCTTTGCAAATTTTATGGGACGGGGGAAAATCAGGTCAAAGCCGTCAATCATGTGAATATCCAGATTCAACAGGGAGAATTTGTCGCCATTGTCGGAAAATCCGGCTCCGGAAAAAGTACCCTGCTGCATATGCTGGGCGGGCTGGATACACCAACCAGCGGCAGCGTGATCTTGTCTGACAAGGACCTGTATTCCATGAAGGAGGATCAGCTTGCCGTTTTCCGGAGAAGAAAGATCGGATTTGTATTTCAGGCATTCAATCTGGTATCCTCCATCAATGTGTGGGAAAATATCGTTCTTCCGTTGGGGCTTGACGGAAGAAAAGTGGATAAAGCTTATGTCAATGATATTATCACCACACTGGGTCTTGAACACCGGATTCATAATCTTCCGAATACCCTCTCCGGAGGACAGCAGCAGCGCGTTGCGATTGCAAGAGCCTTGGTAAACAGACCGGAGATTTTGTTTGCGGACGAGCCAACCGGAAATCTTGACTCCAAGACAAGTGACGAGGTGATCGCGCTGCTGAAAATGAGCGCAAAAAAATATGGACAGACGATTGTAATGATTACCCATGATGATGAGATCGCGCAGGTTGCTGACCGTATTTTAGTCATCGAGGATGGACAGGTGGTGGATTTCAATTGAGGACGATCAGCAAAATTGCATTCAGCAACGACAAAAGAAATCGGACAAGAAGTGTCCTCATTATGACGGCGATTTGCCTGACTACCATGCTTCTGGTCATTATCAGTACAATTGGAAATGGACTGATCCTCTTACAGAAGGATCAGGCTGCAAGCTCATACGGAAGCAACTACGGCCTGTTTATCGCCGCAGATGGTACGCAATTAAAAGAAGTGGAACGCAGAGCTGAGATATCTGATATCGGCATCATGTGTACGGAGGGCATCCTGAAAGGAAATGAAAATGGCGGCTTTGTCAGTGCGGATGAAACGGTCAGGAAAATGCTTCCCTATAATCAGGAATATGTGTTGAAGGAAGGTACCTATCCGGAAAAGGCGCAGGAAATTGCCGCAGGACGCGCTTTCTTTGATGCAGTGGGATACCATGATGTAAAGGTCGGAGACACCGTAACATTGGAGTACCGTTCCGGCATGCAGTCGGAATACGCGCCGGTGGAATTTACTGTCAGTGGGATTTTATATGACCGGGATGAATATACCATCGAGGCTTCCTATGTTGTATTCGGTTCGCAGGATTTTTATAATGAGCGTGTTGCGGAGGGTGACAGGCAATATAATATCTATTTTACCTTGAGCGATTCTGCAAATGTATCTATGAATAATGTTGCGCCTGTTATAAAAGAAATCGCGGATTCCTGCGGCATTGACCAGAAAAATGTGATCATCAATGACCTCTACCTGCAGTGGGTATTGCAGCCGAGCTATGAAATGATTGTGGTTTGTGGAACCCTGATCCTCGGAATCGTGCTGTTTTCCGTTGTGGTCATTTATAATATCTTCCAGGTCGGGATCGCCCAGAAGGTTCAGGAGTACGGAAAAATCAAGGCGCTGGGTGCAACCAGAAAGCAGATGAAGCAGTTGATCTTTCGTGAGGGCATTCTTCTGGCGGTTCCTTCGATACCGCTGGGGCTGCTGTTTGGTTTCCTGATTGCAAAAGTCAGCTTCAACTGGCTGGTGGAGCAGGGAAATCTGGTATCGTTGGTATCGTCCGGAATCAAGAACCATCAGGTGCCTCTGTTTTCACTGACAATTATGCTCATCTGCATTTTTGTATCGTTTCTTACGGTCGTTTTGGCTCTGCGCAAACCCATGAAAATTGTTTCCCGGATTTCACCCATCGAAGCGACACGGTATCTTGGCGGCTCCAAAACGCAAAAACAGGGCAGACGAAAAGGCAGAAAAGATGTCACCGTTTTCTCCATGGCAATGGCAAATGTGACAGGCAATCCGAAAAGAACCATTGCTACGATTCTTACCATGGGGCTTTCCTGTGTATTGTTTGTAATTATCTCCAATTATGTTGGGAATATTGACACGGAGCACGAGGCGCGGATTGCAATCAACTATGGACAATTTGAGTTGCAGCTGGATTATTCCCAGAATTATGATGAAGCCTATTCGGAGAATAATCTGGACACAATCCTACAGAACAACCCACTGAATGATTCTTTGATTAAAGAAATCAAATCCATCCCCGGTGTAACGGATGTACTGACGAGAGAAATCGTCTCTGCAGATCTGAACGGAACAAAATTTCCGGTTGCAATCGTAAATCAAGAGGATTTTGAAATGATGCGCGGGGATGGCGATATCGGTTCCATGGACTATGCACAGGCTGTCAAAAACGGGGATGTTTTCTTTGGCTGGTCCATGTGGATGGAAGCTGACGGGTATTCTGCGGGTTCACCGATTACATTCAACTTTGATAACGGAAGCGGAACCTATACCTATCATGGAAAAATCGCAGGCTCCTTTGTAAGCGCGGACACTTATCTGGTCATTCCGGAAGAAGTATACCGCTCTGTAAATCCGAAAGGGACATCTTATGGATACCTGTGGGTGGATTGTGCTAAAAAAGATGTGGCATCTGTAGAGCAAAGCCTGAATGGCCTGCTCTCCGATACGTCTCATATCAAGCTGAACACCTATTACGCAGAATTGCAAACCGCAGAATACGCAAGCCGTATGATGAAGCTTGGCTGCTATCTGTTCATGGCAATTGTCGGTCTCATTGGGTTTATGAATCTGGCAAACACCATGATCATCAATATCACCACGAAGAAGCAGGAATACGGTGTGCTGCAAGCGGTAGGCATGACCAATAAGCAGTTGAATCTGAGCTTACAAATACAGGGCTTGATTTTTACGGTTGGCACCATCTGCGTCGCACTTGCTGCCGGTCTGCCCCTTGGCTATGCACTGTTTTCCTATGCGAAGCATAATGGGATTTTTGGAATGAACGTTTATCACGTTCCTCTTATCCCGATTCTTGCTATGATTCTTCTGGTTGGTATTCTACAAATTGTGCTTTCCCTCGTTTTAAGCAGTAATCTGAAAAAGGAAACGCTGGTTGAAAGAATAAGGTATCAGGGATAGCAACAAGGATTTTGAGCGCTGCTGTATGATGTATACATATATCAGGAGGCTTCATTCATGGCGAGTGGAGTCTCTTTTATTTTGCATTGTATAATGGAAAAAGTTTTGGTTGAACAGAGGTTGGAATGATGATAAGATTTAGTTGGGACAAATGTGAATACATGTGTTCACATTTCATAACTAAGAAGTAATGGATTGGAGAGGTGCTTATGGCAGATAAAATTGGAACTGATGAATATGGGGAACAGGATTAATGCGGCAGTTGAGGAAATTATCCGCAAATTTGTGAAGAATCCAAAGTTTGAGGAAGAAATCAGAAAGCTGATAGGTGGCAGTATTGATACATCAGAGCTTGACAGAGAATATGATGGTTTAAATTTCCGATATATATGAATGGCAGAAATGTGCTAGGAGTGGATTGGGACAACGAAAGTACAGATGAGACTATGTGCCTTCTGTCAAGAAAATCTTAATAAATCAAAGGATTTCGCCATTTTGGGAATAAAATAGATGTATGTTTCTGTTTCCGTAGAGTGAGGATATAACAGGAGGTTTACCCCCAGGGGATAGGCTTTGGAGAATAGGAAATATACATTTGGGCAAAAGGACACTTTTTCGCAAAAGTTGTTTTGTTAAAGGAGCGTATGATGAAGGAAATTAAACAGTTTGCAACCCAATTTCGAAGAGCGATTGATTTGGCTTTGGAAGCTGGGGAGTTTGATAACGACAGCATATATTGCAGATTTCCACGTGCTTGCTGCGGAGATACGAGTGATTTGTTAGCTCAGTATTTATTGGATAAAGGTATCAAAACAGATTATGTCTGCGGAACATATTGGGGTAAACCGGATGGAAACGGACAATCTCATGCGTGGCTGATGGTAGACAAACATATTATTATAGATATTACAGGTGACCAATTTAGTGGCAAGTCTACTTTTCTTAATTATGACAAATCAGTCTATGTAGGTGAAGGAGATGATTTCCATCGACTCTTTGAGGTTGAAGATAGAGATGTTCATGAGCATCGTGGGTTGAGTGCTTTGGGTGGTTTTTGTGGACCGAGGCTGTGGGATTTATATAGGAAAATCCTAAAATTCATTTAATCAACCGCTTTTTATGGGGATAAAACCTTTCCCCCACTTTGGAAATCTATTGCATACTTTCGCTATTCAGTATAAAATCAGAGTTCAGGGGAATATTGAAACGGTTTGTGGGATATTAAGGAGCGAAAATGGATGTGTGTTTTGTAGCCTTATGAATGAATCATTTGAATATCGTAGCGGAGGGGTGTTTTGAGACTCTGCTGAATAATAGGCTTTTGCTAAAAGGTATCACTTTTGCGAAAATGTATGATACCTCCCGGCAGGAGTCTTTTTGTATAAAGATAATTGTCAATTTCAGAAAAAAGATATTGGCTTGAAATCCTACTTGCGTAATAATTGAAATATTATAAGAGTAAGATTTAGAAAAAGCAACAAAAGAAAAGAACCAGAATCACAACGGATTAGCTGGTTCCTTTACTCGTTTGAATTACCTCTTTTATGTATGAGTGCTAGTCTGAAGCACACCAAAGGGAAATGGAGGGGGGTGAATGATCGTGGTTTTGTTTATGTATCGGAATAAGAACTGCATTTTTCTTCCAACATTTTGAAATTACAGCATCTTGCAGCAAGGGAAGAATCTGGCTTGGCAATGCATTTCTGATATAATTTCATGGCTTTATTTTGTAGCGAGTCCTGAACATTGTCGATTAGAGCTTTTTCTTTCTGGAGAAGGTAAATATAGTCGATTCTTTCCTTTTCATTGCTGAAAGAACGGAAACTTTCTACTTGATTATATTTTAACTGAGTAAGACAGTTATCAGGAACCGGAATCATATTATTGATATTCAATACAGCATAAAGATATCCGGTGGATTCATCCTGGAGCTTGTGGAAATCCAAACTGTTGGACATCTTCTGGTGTTTTGGTTTTGCAGAGGAAATAGGGACATAGTAGTGGAAATCTCCGATAGTAAGAAGAATTCCGACATGGAGTTTCAAACGTTCCCCATACTCCACATATCCGACACGGGAATCAAACTGTGTCAGGTAATTTATGTATTTTTTGTCGACAACGTACCAATCCATAGAGCCTCCTGAAAAGTAAAAAAGCGGGTGGATTACTCCACCCACTGCTGTTAACCGATTGTTTTAATTGGACAATCTAACCGCTTTTAAACGAGCATTTTAAATGGATGCTCTAACCGCTGCACAGATATTTCTATCTGTGTCTTTATTATATGCAATTTACAGCAAAAAATCAATGCCTTTAATTGCTAAAATTTTATGAACTTTTTTCGATATCTATGGAATCAACTTTATCACAGACAGGAACAAAAAGAAAGAGAGGGATAGCAGATGGGTATAAAAAGTTTGCTTGGTTCAGTCAGGCGAGGTGATTTCTTTGTATCCGCTTCTTCCAAACAAGATGAGTATGGAGAGGGACAGTAATGGATGCTGTATTATGTGTATTCTCGTTATTGCCATCATTTCAAAGCGGATATGGGAATGTGTACAGCTTGAAATAAAACGCAGGAAAAAGAGTGAATCTTATCTGCGTAGAAGACATTGCAGAGGATGAAGTGGAAATTATTTGATGAATTGTGTGCTAATATTCTGCAATTCTACTGCTAGTCGATTGATTTATGCACGTTCTCATTATAATATGTGTGCAGGAGGTGGATATATGTATCAGATTAGTAATGAAAAATTCGGTTTATTTGTAACCGAATTAAGAAAGGAAAAGAATTTAACTCAAAAGGATTTGGCTGAAAAATTATATGTATCAGATAAAACAGTTAGCAAATGGGAACGTGGTCTTAGTATGCCCAATGTCGTATTACTCATACCAATAGCTGATATATTAGATGTTACCGTTACAGAATTGTTAAGTGGAGAAAAAATAGATACACAGAAAAATATTGATAAAAAAGAAATCGAGGAATTGGAAGTAGGATCTCTCGATATGGCTGTTAGGGATTCTATTCACCAGCATAGAAAAAACTGGATATTAGCATATTTGTTATGTTTTTTTATATCTATTACAGAAATTATTATGTTAGTTGTATCTGGAAGTTCGTTGGCTGAGATGAAAGGGGATATATTGCTGGTTACCGGGGGAATGCTTTTATTTGGTGCATGGTTTTGTTTCTTTGCAAAAGACATATTACCAACATATTATGATGCCAACAAGATAAATTATGTTTCACAAGGAATTTTTAGGATACATCTAGTTGGTTTATCTTTTAACAATGGAAATTGGATATGCATCTGCACAACTTTAAAAATATGGACACTTGCAACGGTTGTTCTATATCCTCTTGCAGGTATTATAATAATCAATTGTTTCAATATAGCTTTATGGGATATTTTGCTGTCTCTTATACACATCTCCGAGCCCACGAGACGCTCATGAATCTCGTA
>ENA-OZFZ01000783-OZFZ01000783.1-human-gut-metagenome-genome-assembly--contig:-NODE-783-length-14804-cov-4.143400_pt1 | contig 14804 bp, 14 predicted proteins | sample MGYA00244621_ERZ653640 | MGnify/ENA primary metagenome ERZ653640 (study PRJEB26926, sample SAMN06165019) | human gut metagenome | biome: ENVO:00009003; feature: ENVO:2100002; material: ENVO:00002003... | reverse complement strand
TCGTAAACGCGGTTAAGTCGCCGCTCGTAGTCGGCTTGGGCTTGCTCTTTTTCTTCTTTCTCTTTGCGGTAAAGCGCTTTAAGGCGCTCGCGCGCGGCACGTTCCTCACACTCGGCGGCATACGATGCCTTCGAGGAATTGGTATTTCCTGCCTCGGGAACAGGGTTATTTGTAGATTGCTCTGTCATCACGGCGCTCCGATATGGTCTTTTTTCCGACAAATCGAATCAATAGCCAAGGTGATTTGGCCGTCCTTTTCGCGCAGGGCCCGGCGACTGATGAAAATAAGATCAGTGAGGTCCCCGGGTTTCAAAAGCGAGGCTTCGCGAGCAAGCGCCAAAATGCCGTCGGTTTCTCGGGCAAAGCGACCGATCGGAATCGCTCTTACCCCGAGCATGAGGTTGCGCACGGAAACCACATCGACGGCGTAGTCGCGTGTGGCGTAGGCGCGACTTTGGCTTAAAAGAAAGCCGTTGCAGCTTTTTTCACGTTGCGCAAAGTCAAGTGCCTCGAACGTACGCTCTTTACGAGAAAACGTCGTTGCGACGGGGTGTGTCGGAAACGCCTCCTCGCGCACGGCACGCAAAAGGCATTCTTTAAGTTGACTGACGTAGCTGGCGGCTGTAAGTTTTCCCATGCGCGAGGCTTCGGGTGCATGCGGGGAAGCGTCGGGAGTTTGGGGCGGCACGCGCGAGGCAATCACGAGAGTCTGCGAAGGAACATCCTCGGGCCTTAGCATCAAGCCGTAGGATTCTTCCGGGGTATTCAAGTACACGGCCGTTTCCTCTTTGCCCGCGGCTTTCCACGTGGGTTTGACGCGTAAAAAGACCGTCCCGTGGCTCTTATCGGGTTCGATCTCCAGCGCCTCGGAGTCATAGACCACGTCGACAATGGCTTCGCCCTCCACGCGCACGAGATTGACGTGTTCGGAAGAAATCGTTCTCGTGTCGGTAAGGCTCGCCTTGCTCCTTTGAACGGGAGCAACTTCGGGCGAAGCGGCTCCCGGCACAATCGGCTCGGGAATTTCCGGGGCATCGGCAAAACTTGTAAGTGCTGCACCGAGCAAAAAACAGCCTAAGACCATGCGTTTCATTGGGGCTCCTCGTTTGTTGTGTTCTTTTTCTCGTTCGGACGCTTGGGGCCTTGCGTGAGACTGACAATCCACAGGCGCCCGCCTCGCACGGCAAGCGTGAGACACGCGTTGACGGTTTCGGACGATGTGACGGCTTTGCCGATCAGGGTCTTTTGGGTTCCCTGCACGCAAACGCGATTGACATCCGCCTCGACCGAGGCGGCCAAGGGGTAAAAGGCCGTGGAGGCTTGATTACGCTCAAGATCTTGGGCCGCAAGGCGCAAGGACGAGGCTAAGGAGCCGTAACTTTCCGGGGCAACTTCCTTTAAGAAAAGATCCGTTTGGTAGGTGGCCGTTGCCGGTGTGAGATTGAGAATCAGGTTCAGGCTTTGGACGGCAAAGCGTTCCAAGAGATTGGAACTAACCGCAGAATCGGTTGCCACGTAGGTTTCCGTTGCACCGGGACTTAAGATGACGGTGCGGCTTTGGTCGCTTCGTGTGAGGATCCAAAACGCTAAAACGGCATTAGTGAGAATACTGGCAGCCAAGGCAAAGAGAATGAAGCGCTTTAATCCCAAAAGAACGGCCGCTTGCTCGGTAAGTCGTGTGTACACATCCATGGCTTTCATCCTAAAAAGTGGCGCCTGGCGCTTGCGGGCACGCGTTTGAAAACATCGAACGGTAGATGCCAGAAACACAAGGCCAAGGCGCGATTCACTCCCCGACCCGACCGGGCTCGGCTCCAGCCCCGGCAAAGAAGACCGGACAAAACTATGCCGAATCCGACACCGTGCAAAACGATTCCGAGCGTCAGACCCACCGAGGCCACAAGCACATAGTCGATATCAAAGAAAAGAAAACGCGGCGGGGCATCGAGTGTGAGCGGTACGGGTACGGGTTTCACGGCTCTAACCTCCCGTGGCAAACATCGAGTCGATAATGCCCGGCGCCATCAACAGGCACACGGCAGCACCGACGCAGGCAGCGGCGGCCACAATCGAACCGCGCACAACCCCCATCGCCAGCCCCACGAGCAAGAAGGCAATCGCCAAGGACTTTCCGAGAAAGCCCGAACACCAGCCGCTCAAAAGTGTCCAGAGCTCGGAAAACTCACTTCCGGTTTCGGCCGCAAGGGCAGGATCTGCGAGAACTAAAACAGCCAGGGCTGCAATCGAACCCCAAAGAAAACGCTCATATCGAGCACCGTAGAAAGGCATAGCTTCCATAAAAAATCTCCATTAATTGGAAAAATCAATGCGCAACAACCCATTCATTGCGCAAGGCCCACTTTTCCATAGAACGCAAACTTTCTCTACTTTTTTATACGAGGGATTTCCCGAATACGGATCCCAACCCGGCACCCATCGGATAATTCAAAAACTTGATATCTTTGTTTTAAAAGGATATTTATATCAGTGTAGCAATGTGATAATATTTATAACGAAATGATAATAATTACCGAAAAGGAAGTTAAAATCAGAATATTCTTAACCTTTTGATTTTAACTGTTTTTATAATCGGCAATGATTCCTATATTTTTCTACATTATAAATATTATTGATAATGACGCGTAAAGTCATTTAAGGACATTTATTTCGCGTAAGAAACAAGGCCTTTTTGAGCTAAAAACATGAGAAAAATAACGTGTTTTTTGTTGCATCGATGCAACAAAAAGGTTGCGTGTCCTTTGGCAAAAAACGACGCATTAGTTCTGGGAACGGAAAAAGACGTCGGAAATCGTCGCCTCCGAACGAGCCAGCGCATACACGCTGTTTTCGGAAGGCGCTCTTTCCGAAAGCCATCAACCCCGCACCGGAAAATCCCCTCGGCTTATAATGCCGAAAACTCCTTCCCGGATAACGAAAATGGCTCCATTACCCCCCCCCCACAAAGAATTCGAATTCTGATTTAAAATCATATGGGAAGCTCTCAAAAACCGTCCCAAAAGACGCGTCCCTTAAGCCTTCAAAAATCGCTGTCCTTATCCCCTGCTACAACGAGGCGATAACCATTGAAAAAGTCGTCACGGATTTTCAGCATGCACTCCCGACGGCCGAGATTTTCGTGTACGACAACAACTCAAAGGACGATACTTCGGCCATTGCACGGCGTGCCGGAGCACACGTTATTCGAGAACGGCGACAAGGAAAGGGAAACGTCGTTCGCTCCATGTTTCGCGACATCGAGGCGGATGTGTACCTTATGGCTGACGGCGACGATACGTATCCGGCCGATGCGGCGCCCGAGATGATTGCCCCGGTGATTCGGAGCGATGCCGATATGGTCATCGGCGACCGGCTTTCGACCACCTACTTTCAAGAAAACAAACGCGCCGGGCACAATTTCGGGAATCGCCTTGTCCGCCTTTTTATTAATACATTCTGGCCCTGTAAAGACGATCCGATTGTCGACGTCATGACAGGCTACAGAGCCTTTTCCCAGCGTTTTGTTAAATCCTTTCCTGTCATCTCACAAGGGTTTGAAATCGAAACCGAGATGACGATTCACGCACTCGACAAGAACCTGCTTTTAACGAGCCTCCCGATTTCGTATCGCGACAGACCCGACGGATCTTTTTCCAAGTTAAGTACCGTCAAAGACGGCATACGCGTTCTTTTGACCATCTTTAATCTGTTTCGCGAATACAAACCCTTGCAGTTTTTTTCGGTTGCCTGGGCCGGCCTCTTTTTCCTTGCGGCCCTTACGCTTTTTTGCCCGGTTTTCTTCGAGTATCTGCAAACGGGTCTTGTCGATCGCCTTCCGACGTTCATTGCCTCGGGGATTGCCTTCGTTGTGTCCCTGATGCTCTTTGTGTGCGGCCTTGTTTTGGACGGGCAAGCTCGAACGGCTCGCAAACAGTTCGAACTGCTCTTAAACCTTCTTGAGCGCCGTCCATGATGCGCTTTTTCCTGTTTTGTGCGGTCGGGACCGGAGGGTTTCTTGTTGACTCGGGCGTTTTTATTGCTGCAGCAACGCTTTTTCCGACGCTTTTAAGCCGTTTTCTTTCGTTTTCCGCAGCCGTGCTCTTTACCTATGTTTTGAACCGCCGATTAACATTTCACGTTACCGCTCGAGCACACGCATCCGAGTTTTGTCGGTATTACGCCAATATGGTTTTGGGCGGCGCTGTCAATATCGGCGTTTTCTATGTCGCCTTCGTGCTCTCTCCTTTTGTTAAGACCTACCCGGTTGCCGGTATCGCCTTAGGGTCGATTGCAGGACTCATTGTGAACTTTCTGACAAGTCGCGTGCTCTTTCGAACGAAAAGGATTTAAAGTATGAAAAAAAAGCCTCTTGCTCTTTTACTCTTAGTCTTTTTCTCTGTTCTCTCCGGCCACCTCATTTGGGAGTATCTGAGATTTCCGATTCACGGGGCAATGAGTTTTTTGCTCGGTCTCGGGGTATTTTTCCTTTTACGGCATCCGCTTTCGATTCGCTGCACGAGCCTTTGGGCTTTTAGTTTCCTTTTTGCTCTAAGTCTCGTGCTTGCCAAACACATCATTCTCGGCGGCAGTGTTACGGCACTGAGCGACACAAACTACATTACGGCGTATTCGGCTAAAGACCTTGTGGCGCTTGCCGTCCTTGTAATTGTGATTTACCAGGGACTTGCTCGCCTTCTCATCTGGGTCGGTTCTTTCGCATATGCCACGCTTTTCAAACCCAATGACGACTCGGTTTACGGAATCATTTTGGCAAAACCGACCTGGCTTTTGATGGCAGCGCTTGTTTTCTGTTGGCTCCCCTGGCTTTTTGCTTGGTATCCGGGATTTATTTACGGTGACTCGATTTCTTCGATTATGCAAGCGCAAGGGCTTTGGGGCTTTAACAACCACCACCCCGTTTGCTACACGCTTTGGGTCAAGATTTGGATTGCTCTCGGGATGGCAATTCACGATGTCTCGTTCGGCATTTTCCTTTACAGCCTTTCGCAAATGGTCCTTGTGGCCTGGACCATGGTTTGGAGTGCACGCTGGATGCACAGTAAGGGCGTTAACGCCGCCTGGTGTGTTCTGACGCTTGCCTACTTTGCCCTGACACCGTTTTTCGCCCAAAACAACATTTCGATGTGGAAAGATCCGCTCTTTTCCTGTGCTGTTTTCGTTTTATGTTTGCGTCTATATGACTTTTTTCTCACGACGGACAAATCGATGCCCAAACGGTCTTTTGGATTGGTCTCTTTTCCTGTTTTATCTGTGCCTTGCGAAACAACGGAGCCTATGTCATCTTGCTTACAGCTCTGGCTTGCGTAGCTTTACTGTTACGGTATCGCACGCCGGAATTTAAAAAGAAAGCCAAATATTTGTCGGGAGCGATGTTTGTTCTTGCTGCCTTGACCATTGCCGTACAAGGACCGCTCTTTAACAAACTCCACATTAACCAATCGTATGCGGAAACGGTCGGGCTGCCTTTAAACCAGATGGCGCGTGTTGTCGTCTACAAGGGCGCCATGAGCGAAGAGAACAAAGCCTTCATGGACAACCTTTATCCGATTGAAAAGTACAAGGACGTGTACGCCCCGGGCATTGTCGACCGATTCAAATGGGCCGCCGGATTTAATGCCGGATACCTCGGCTCACAACGGAACGCTTTCTTTAAAAACTATGCATCGATGATGATGAAAAATCCTCGCCTTGCCTTCGAAGGATGGGAACTTTTGACGGTCGGTTACTGGTCGGTGACTCACTTTACGTTCGACACGGGAAACATTTCGAAGGGGTGCTTATGGTGCTTTAAGTGGTGGACCAAAGACCACGGCATCAAGACAAAAAACCTTCTGGAAAGCCGCTTTTTCGATTCGCGTGCAGTCTTCAATCAATACGACGCCACGATTCCCTTAGGTTTTTTGACGTGGCTTGTCATTCTGATTACGCTCTTGGCACTTATGCGTAAAAACGCTTCGGCTCAGATGGCAACGCTTCCTCTTCTGGCTCTTTTACTCAGCCTTTTCTTAGCAACGCCGATACAGTATTGGGAGCGATACGGTTATGCCTTGAGCCTTTCCGCACCCCTATTAATCGTTTTGCTGGCACAAGCGGCTCGCTTTCTCGTGCTCAAAGATACGGCCCTTTACAGCGACAAGAATTGTCCTACTTCTGGCAAAACAGACTCAACACTTACATAGGATGGCATCCGTCGTCTCCGATACCGGATCTGCATCGAGTGCTAAGAAAAAATCACCGCAAGCAGAAGAGCACGGTCCCACGGTTAAGACTGTTACGAAGGATACTTCGAGCTTTATCTCACTAGATTAGGAGCAAGGAATCTTCTACATAGTCCCAATAATCCGGTCGGCAAATCTCAGACGAGCGCCCGCTAATCGGTGGCCCGGACACGCCCAAGGAACGCTGGGGGCCGGAAGCCAAGAGGCTTAGTCCTTTGAACAAAGCGCGTCTTGAAATGCTTTTTTGAGACGCACAAAGTGGGAAAAGATGGCCTCATCCGTATCGACAATCTGTTTTATCGGGTCGACAACTCTCTCATCGGACAAGAAGTGGAAATTCAGCACGATGAGATCAGTATTACCGTTATGAAGGGTAACAAGACCGTTGCAAGGCCAAAGGCGTATTTAACCCAACTGTGCAAGGAGCGTCAACTCAAGAGCCGAAGAAAGGTGCATTTGAAAAGCAAACAAAGACTCCAGCGAACAACGTTTTATGGAAGAAAACAGAATTCAGACAAGAGTTCTGCCGGATTTGGAGGAAACAATTATAAAAGTTGCTACCAGAGAAATAAAAGTGGGGGCACTTACAGATTATTTCTTTCAAACTTTCGGTAATTAACAACAAATCATGCGAAGCTCTCTAAACCTTCTGTCACTAAAAGTAATGGAGGTTTAACGAGCTCTATTCCTACTGGCTATTCTTTTCCGTATTAGACGCTCCCAAGGACGGAGTCAATCCGGCTAGGATTACGAGGCGCTTGTAGTCGTCAATCAGTTGAGGCATGCCGCTGTTCATACGCGTGTAGTCGGCATAACTTCCTAGAATTTCTTTGAAGCCTTTGCTAAGACTTTCTGGGCATCTGTGAAGTCCACATCTTTGGGAAGTGCCATGAGGCTATCTTGAATCTCCTGAAAGATTCGATAACCGTTTTCATAGGCAGCTTGTGCAAGGAGTTTCCTGAAGAACCCATTTTCCTCCACTCTTAATCATTCTATCGATAACAAATTTGATATCGGGATTTATGGTTTTAAAAAAACTGGCAAGCCTCAAGATTGAATTACTAAAATGCTTTTCCCAGAGGTTTCAGGAGTGATACCCGATGCGAAGACATTGTGATTTGGAGGCTTGGAGAATCTTCCTCAATGTCGTAGAGGCAGGTTCTATCGCTAAGGCTAGTGATGAGTCTGAGATGGCTCCCTCAAACATCTGCCGCATACTAAACGCCCTTGAAGAGAGCTTGGGCGGAGTCATCCTGTTTGAGCGTTCCTCTCCCATCATCCTAACAAGTGCTGGTCACATTGCACTGATGCAAGCCAGAATTCTTGTTTCCCAACACGATGCGATGCTAGATCGCATTTTTACAAATAGGAATCCTTACACTGGCAGGGTGCGAATTAGTGGCCCTAGCGCCTTCTTCGACAATGTTCTCCTCGAATCAACAATCGCAGTCAAAAACAAGTACCCCAATCTCGTGATAGAAATCTGCTCTGGAGGGAGTTTTTTTCCGCCGATTTCTTTTCTTGAATTAGGTCGCAGTGTAGACATCGTCATTGGATTTGGACCGGATATTTCGCAAAACGAGATTAAACAGATCCCCCTAGGCAGCGTTCAATGCGTAGCTGCGGCCTCCCCTCTTTATATTCGCGAATATGGTTATCCCATGGAGGTGAATGACCTTCAGCGACATAAACTCCTTCTTTTTGGACACTCGAAAATTTCAGAAACAGCAAGTTTTGATAACGGAGACACTGATATTTTCGGGAAATTTAGAACTTGTACGTTCTATCCGACAGTCTCAAGTCTTGTGAAGGCCGGTGTGCTTGGAAACGGCATTATCTATTGTGCCCAGGCACTCAATATTTACAAAGAAATAGAAGACGGAGAACTTGTTCTCCTTGACAATTTGTGGAGGTTTCCAATTTGGAAGTACTACCTTTACCTAAACCCCAGGACCCGAGAACGAGACCGCGTTCGTTTGTTAGCTCGAGAGATTGAAATCGAAATCAAAGCCAAGCTTCAGCTTGCAGATGAAGTCCTTTCGCAACATAGTCGAAGGTGCTTTCTATGCTGAGACATAATGACTTAAATGCGTGGAGCATGTTCCTTGTGATTCTGGAATGCGGTTCTTTGTCCTCTGCCGCAAAAAAATTAAACATTGCCCCATCTGCTTTATCACGAACGATGGCAGAGCTCGAGAATTCAGTGGGAGCGAGATTATTTAATCGTAATAGAAACCAAGTTTTTTTGACTTCAAAAGGGCAACAAGCAAGAAAGTATGCTGAGAATCTTGTACGTACACATGCAAGATTACTTGAGCTAATCGGCGAAGATTGTACAAAACCCTCTGGAGTAGTCCGTCTCGGAATCCCCGAGGGTTGCTTTAATCACCTTTTGCTCGACGGCTTTATCAATTTGAAGGAATCGTTCCGAAATATCCAACTAGAGGTCTATGACCACAAGGAACTACCTCCTGTCGTCTTCCGAAATCAAGATCGTGTTCTTGATATTATCATCGGCTACGGCTACACCCCTAAGCCCACGAACGAGAATGAAATCGTACTAGGCGAATGCCTATACTCGCCGATGGTCTCGATTGATTATGTGCGATTACACGGAGTCCCGACCAGTCTAGAGACATGCGAGAAGCATACTTTACTAATGCTAGAAAAACGGATAATTCAACGTGATGCCTTCTATGGCGACGCCACAGAAAAGAAGATTTTCTCTCACTTTGGACGCATTATTTCTTACCCTACTTCGAGTATTTTTTCATTTTCATTAATGGCAGGAAATGGCATTGCCTATGGAGCCCAAGTCCTTTACTATCAGAAGGAGATTGCTGCTGGGAAACTAATCCTGCTTCGTCGCCTGTGGAAATTTCCAAGACGTTATTTTTATCTCTACCCCAATCCGCAGTCGTGTAACTTAGTCCGCGTCAAGACTGTAATTGAGTTCCTTATCAGCTACCTGCAAATGCGACTGAATGTGGCAAAAAATGTCTACGAAAATATCGAAACTATTCCGTACGCTTTTTAGAACATTGACGAGTCCATTGTCTGAAGACAGAGAAATATTGGATTAAACGCTAGATGCCGACTTCCGTCGGTCTGACGCCGAGCCTCCTTGAAGGAGAATTAGCCGATACGTGCTACTGCTTTACGTCTTACATTCCCCTCATGAAGGAATGAGTTTACGGCGCAAACCATAAAAGCAAAACCAGGGGCTCTGACCTCACATAACGAGTTAGCCAGGGCCCCTATGCGCTTATTCATGAAGTTTTGAAGCTCAGAACACAAAATAAACGAGTACGAAACTCATGCAAATACTCGAGACAAGCATCACAAGTCCGGGTCTCATCGAGCTGTGGTTAAATAGCCAAGTCCCGAGGCTAGTGCTACCTGTCGAATCTAACGACACTGAGGCAATGAGGTTCGGATGCACAGGGAAAATCCAGTTTGCGCAAACAGCCGGGAACATTGCAACGAGATATGGCGCCGGGATGCCCAACGACAGTCCGATTGGAATCAGGGCTGCAGTAGTAGCACCGGGACTCATCATGACGGCTGCCACAAAAGCAAGAACAACAGCAAACATCCAGGGATAAGAATTAAGAATGCCGCCGAACAAGGCAATGATTTCATCCTTGTGTGCTGCGAAATACGTATCGGACATGAAGCAGATTCCGAAACACACCATTACTCCTGAGATACCCCCGAGGAAAACGCTCGATTTTGTCAGTAACTTTGTCTTTACATCACAGAGATAAATCAGAATTGCTGAGGTCGTCAGGCACACCAGTTCAATTACATTGACGATGGATAGGCTGATTGTTTTCCCCTTTACCGTCCAGTGGGGCAAGAGACCTTTGAATGTTCCCAAAAGGACGATTAGGAGGATTGACATCGCAAACACTCCGACCGCCAATTTCACCTTGGGACTCGGAACATAATCCTCTTTTTTTGTGATTGCCGGTATTTCACCGGTTTTCAACCGTCGCTGATATTCCGAATCCAGGGGAAGCTCAAGCCCATAGTGATAAACACTCAGGCCCCCCAAGATAACGCCAATCGTAAGCGAGGGCAAAAGGACTAGCATCATTTTGCCGATGTTTACATCGTAGGTAGCCAAGATAGCTATCAGTGCTGCTGTTGCAGCTGAGATAGGAGAAGCTACAAGGCCAAACACGGCAGCACAACTCGACGATCCCAGAGCGCGTTCAGGACGAACGCCTGCACCTCGAGAGACCTCTGCAATCACGGGTAAAAGAGCCATTGCCATAAAAGCTGTCCCGGTGAATGTAACCAAAAGGAATGTAATCAATGGCGCCAGAACAGTAACAAAGTTCGGGTGCTTACGAAGGATTCGTTCAGCAATACTTATCAGGTATTCAAGCCCTCCAGAGCACTGGAGAACACCACCGAGTGACGTAACTGACAAGATAATCAGCATCACGGCAATAGGGGGTGATGTCGGGCGTAATCCGCAAACAAACACCATGAAAGTCAGAGCGGCTCCACACGTAAAGCAGATTGCCATTCCTCCCTTTCGAATGCCAAGCAACAAGGCAAGAATAACGATAAGGGTATCAACAATTAACATAGTTCTTAAAATCCTATTCAAAGAAAACAAGAATCATGGAATTTCGATGTGTTGCAATGCGTCTCTAGGCAGAGATAGCCTCTTGCACCAAAGATTCCAGTCGCTCTTTTGCTTCTTTTACTTTGTTTTCACGACTTTCCGTAACAACGATATCTTCATTGAGTAAACCGCGGAGGACAGCAATTTGATGCATGGTTTCCTCCGGAGCCGGACCTCCAAGCGTCTTCTTGCTATAACTGTTCTTCCTCGGATCGAGAGCTCCTTGCAAGTCCTCTTCTGTCATTGAAGTACTTCGGTTGAAGAGTTCCTGGAAATAAAGATTGATTACAACCGTATCGATTTCGTTTGCTTTGAGGCCTTTGTCCAACATATGTCCAACGACCTTCGCAACAATGCGATGCGCTGCGCGGAAAGAAATTCCATCGTGACGAACAAGGGCATTTGCCAGTTCTGTGACTGTGCAATAATTCCCTTCTGCATTGTGGAGCATCCGCTCTTTCCGAACTTTGATATCCTTGAGAGTTGCAATCATGAGCGACAGAATCGCAATGGATTCATCGATGCAATTGAATACATTGCCAAGAATCTCGCTGAAATCCATGCTAAACGTGTAGTACATGGTTCGCGCTGAACTCATGCCAGCCATCAAATCGCCGTTGATTGTTCCTGTTTTTCCCTTAATACCCTCAAGAGTTAACGGGTTTTTCTTCTGCGGCATGATGGAACTGACACACGTTACGGAGTCATCAAGTTCGATGTATCCGAAGTCTGGAGAATTCCAAACATAAAGGTCATTACAGAATCGGCACAGATTATTGTTCATAATGGCTAAGGCACTCATGAACTCAAGCATAAAATCTGTTGTTGAGACACAATCAAGAGAGTTCAAGACTGGGTGATCAAAGCCCAATAATTCGGACGTCATTTCGCGGTCAATGGGAAACGTTGTCGATCCCATAGATGTTCCGCCTAGTGAACATTCGTTAATGGTTTCGTAAGCGCCCTTTAGCCGATGAAAATCACGACTTAGGAATGAAGAAATTGCACACAGATAATGGGCAAACGTAATCGGTTCTGAGGGCTGTAGGTGAGTATGCCCCGCCATAACGGCATCGGTCGTACCCTCGGCGATGCACAGAATTTGCTTTCTGAGTTCATTAACAAGCTTGCAAATCTGGAAATAGTACTTTCGGATACCTAAGCGCCAAGTAGCTGTGTATAAGTCATTTCGAGACCGTGCAGTGTGTTGTTGTCCTCCGATTTCAATGCCGACTTTATCAATCAAATAGCTTTCAAGATTGAAGTAAATCTCCTCCTTCTCCGGAGAGATTTCGAAAGTTGGCTTTCCCATTTTCGCCATTTCATCGTTGACTTGAAGGATGGCTCGGCACACTTCCCTTGTGATAATGGATCTCTTAGCTAGCATCAGTACGTGAGCCTTGTTGCAGTCAAGAAACTCTTGATATAGCCTTTCGACAGCCCACTTAAGACCAGGAATAGTCAGAAATTCAATAACCGCTTGGGCGGGTTTCTTCTTCAGTCTTCCTCTCTGGAATTTGTCTTGCGTCATTTTTTTTACCTTTAAGTGTGATTTGCTTTGTTTTGCAATGAGTTGATGCTAAGGAAAAGGAGTTCCTATCCACTTCTCCCAAAACTCAAAGAAAATTATCTTCATCCCGAGCTTTTCAGAGTAGGAAAAATCTTGAACAACGAGATATCAAAAGTGTTAAGTGAACAATCCTGAGCATTGCTCCCCCGCTTCCTACCTATTGAGACACGGGGCATATGATTCCCGACTTTTTCACGTTAAAAACGCAAATCCCTTGAAGCGCAAGGAGCCGAAGGGAAAAAACTTCGTTTTTGTGTAGTGAAAAGTTTTAGTGCCCAGCAGGCTGCCGGATAAATCGATTTGAGACGCAACTTTTTGCGAAGAGTTACGAAGGTGTGACGAAAGTTGTGGGGGTCGTGTAGGCTAATATCTGATAAAAAGAGATGTCGACACGACTGTCAAACGCCGGATTACGGCATACAACGCGCACTTTCTAATCCCATACCGGTTATTGTTAGATTTATTCTTTTTGCGCACGACCATTGTCTGACGAACGTAGCAAGGAAGATAGTGGGCGTGCCTGTGCCCTCGCTCGAACTGCCTCAGTCTTTTTTTATCTTAGTAACCCGCTCCTTCGTTTCTCTACTCGTCGATAACTTTCATCTCGGATTGTTATCACTTCGCTGTGGTCTATTCGCGCAGAGCCTTGAGGATATTGACATGGGCGTCAGTCTTGTTGCTCAAAATCGAAGTCGTCGCCAAAGCCGTCGGACTCGGGGTTCTTCCGAGGGTGGACAAAGTTACACAGGTCGAATCTGCACTTAGCTCAAGTCTTTATAACTGGTGTAGCGAAGAAAAGCAGCCGATAAACCTTGTATCGACTGGCTTTTGTCAGACTTCTTCTGTCAAAGTCTGGAGAGCAACAGGACAGGAAGAACCGAGGTGTTATAACGGTTTTTTTCCTCGCTCGTTTTCGTTCATGAACCGCTTCGGGATTATCAGAGCTTTCGACTTGACACGTAATCATCCGTCCTGGCTCGGCGGTCTTTATGTCGTACTTGTCAGCGTGGCCTGCATGGTCATTGCATTTTGTGCCTACCTACGCTTTACCTTCCCGCGAGCTTCAATCGACGAAGTTCTCTTTGCTCTGAACGCCCCGACCGGAAGCTTGGCATTTGCACACATTGAACCCGTTTTAACTTTCGGGTTAACTCCCCTTGCATTGCTTATTATCCTATCGCTTCTTGCATTTCGCTTCCTGGCCGGATTCCGACTGCTTTTCTACACCATTATTATCTGTCTCAGTGCCTTTTTCTTCGCTCGTTACGAAGCCCAGAGTTTGGATTTGCCCGAGTATCTTGAAAGCCTTAAGCCGCAAAACAAGACAATCTTTATTCAAACGCATTACAGAGCACCGACACCACAAAACGTCCGTTTCCCCGGCAAGAAGCGAAACCTCGTTCACATCTATTTGGAATCTGTGGAAACAACATTTGCGGACAAGACCTCGGGCGGAGCCTTTAACCGCAATCTCATACCGGAATTGACGGAGCTGGCAAAACACGGCGAAGACTTTCGAGGCAGTGCCGAGGCTCCGACCGGGGCTCTTGCTCTTTCGGGGGCTACCTGGACCATGGGAGCCATTTTCGCAACGGAGACAGGATTGCCGCTGAAAATTTCCATCGGCGGCAACGGGATGTCAACACAAAACGGTTTCTTTCCCGGCGTTACCGCCCTCGGAGATATCCTCAAAGAAAACGGCTACAAAACTGCCGTCATCCGAGGCAGTGACGTCACCTTTGCCGGTGCTCGGCTTTATTACCGAGACCACGGATGGAGTGATGTCCTCGATTACAACTACGCGGCAAATAACCATCTCATTCCGAAGGGCTACCATGTCTTTTGGGGATTTGAAGACAAGCGTCTTTTTGCGATAGCCCGAAAAAACTGACAGATTTAGCTCAGGGAAAAGATCCCTTTGCTCTGACACTTGTAACAGTTGACACCCATTTCCCGAAGGGGTACGTCTGCGAAAGTTGCCCGACCGATGAGGCTGACTCATATTCCAAAGCTTTTCGTTGCTCGAGCCGGCAAGTGGCCGACTTCGTTCGATGGATTGAAAAGCAACCGTTCGGAGTTAATACGACGGTTATCATCCACGGCGACCATCCGACGATGGCAACGGATTTTACTCAGACTGTTCCCGCCTCATACTCGCGTCGTGTCTTCACGACTATTATCAATAGTCCCGTACATCCGAGCCGTAACGTTGAGCGTCGGTACAGCACTTTGGACTTATTCCCGACAATATTGGCTGCTTTAGGCGCGTCGATAGACGGCAATAGGCTCGGGTTGGGCGTGAATCTGTATTCCGAGCAAGAAACTCTCGTAGAACCTGTCTCTTATACACATCTCCGAG
>ENA-OZFZ01000776-OZFZ01000776.1-human-gut-metagenome-genome-assembly--contig:-NODE-776-length-14903-cov-11.623855_pt1 | contig 14903 bp, 16 predicted proteins | sample MGYA00244621_ERZ653640 | MGnify/ENA primary metagenome ERZ653640 (study PRJEB26926, sample SAMN06165019) | human gut metagenome | biome: ENVO:00009003; feature: ENVO:2100002; material: ENVO:00002003... | reverse complement strand
CAGATTTCCTGTTAGACCAGCAGACCTACACGCTTTATATTCATAATACCTCTGTGGTGCTTCCAAAAAATCAGGGAAAACTGTTGGTCGCTCTTTTGTCCGGCGGCGATGCTCTGGTCACGACGGAGCAGCTTTGCATGGCACTATGGGGAACCACGGAATACATAGATGAAAATGCCTTGCAGGTTAACCTAACCCGGCTGAAAAAAACGATGTCCGCCCTTGAAATGAAGCAGCGAATCGTTGCAGTTCGAGGAATGGGCTACCGTTTGGAAGCGGAGGTGTCTCTATGAAGCAGCTTTGGCACATGATAGAACGGTACTACCCCTGGCTTCTGTTGCTGCTGGGCGTGGATTGCTTTTGCGCTGTCATTCTTTGGATTTCTGACATTCAGGCATTTCAAACCTTGATCGGGTTAGTAGTTCTGACGAGCATCCTTTTGTTTTCAGCGATTCTGTTTGTACTAAACAAGAGGGAGAACACCCACATGGAACTGTTCCGAGATTTCCTCAGTGATCCTACCATCTGCAATGAAGAACGGCTGCTCAGTGCCATTAGTCAGAAAGAAGGAGAATCTGTCCGATTTTTGGCTTCGGTTTTACGGGAATACAAAAACGAGAGTAACAATATGGCGGATGCCCTACGGGACTATGAAGAATACGTGGAGGGCTGGGCACATGAAGCGAAAACGCCCCTATCGTTGCTGACCATGCTCTTGGATAACCGGAACGATGAAATCTCTCCTTCCCTGCAAGCAAAGCTGGATTATGTCCGCAGTCAGCTTCAGGAGGATGTCACGCAGATGCTGTACTATGCCCGGTTGAAGAGCAGTACAAAGGATTACCGATTTGAGGATGTCAATTTGAATGACTGCTTGGGTGAAGTTCTGGAGGACTATGCCCCACTTCTTGAAGAGAAGCATTTTGTCATTCTCAACAAACTGCAATCTGAAACAGTCTATACAGACCGTAGAGGACTTCAGTTTATGTTGGGACAAATCGTTAGCAATGCCATCAAATATAGCAGCGATAGTCCCATGCTTACAATTTCCGTGATACATTCGGAGACTGCAGATATCCTTTCTGTTGAAGATAACGGCATTGGCGTAAAAAAATATAATCTGCCGTACATTTTTCAAAAGGGCTTTACCGGGGATTCTACTGACAGCAGAAAGAAGGCTACCGGTATGGGACTTTACCTGGTTAAGAAGATGGCCGACGATCTAAATCTTCATCTGGAAGCTACTTCCCAGTGGGGAAAGGGCTTCAAGATTGTCATCTTCTTTCCTAAATTGAGATCCAACGGAGGGAAATAATATAAACAGAAAAACGCCCGCAGGATTTTCTCCTGCGGGCAGCGTGTTGTCAGCTATCCCAAGGCTTGTATTCTGTTACAGTTTTCAAATAGGTTTCGGGATCGCCGTTCAAGATAAGGTCTGCATACTCCAAAGGAGCGTTGTAGATCAAATAATCCAGCTCTGACCGCTGATACATATTGTCAGCAATCTCGTTCTCAACGACGATAGTGTCAATCGCAATCATACTGCCGTCGCTGAATTTCACTTCCACACAGCAATTATCCATATTGTAGGCACAAGATATTAAGGTTTTCATGGTATGTCCTCCATAATTCGTAATATAAAGCGAAAATCCCGTCTGACTTCCTGTTAGAAATCAGACGGGATTTGTCCGTATGCACCCCGGAAACCGTCAGCTAACAGTTGATAAGTAAATTAGTTCCTTATCACTGTTAAGCCAACTTGCTAATACTTTTGCTGTGGCACATTTTGTCTTTCCGTATTTACTTGTCAAAATAATGTTATCCACTCCACCATACTCGCCAGAGAAAACAGGAGCAATTAGCAAAATAATTACTAATGAAAGGACAATAAAAATCTTCGCCATATTTTGGCTTGTACTAAGCCAACCGTTTACATACCCAACTTTTATTTCTTTATCGCCAAATACATCTGCTACGCTTAACCCGTTCCAATTTCCATCTATATCAGCAAAATGGGAGAATACAGAAGACTGCAAAGCATTTTGATAAATGTATTTTGCGTTCATTCCATGTAAATCTTGAGTAGGCTTAAACTCAGACATCATCTGCTGTACTTTATTGTCAGTTAACTTTCCCTCATACTTCAATGCAATTTGCTTATCAATTTCTACCGCAGCTTTTCCAGTTTCCTCTGCACCGTTTCCGTCAAATGCGTACATACTGTGAAGCGTGGAAAAAGACAGTATCAAGGACAATAGTAATACGGCAGCAACAGAAATAACCGCAAAGCGTTTTGTCAATATTTTTCGTAATTCAAACTTGATTAGATTTTTCATTATTCGTTCACTCCTTTAAAATAGAATAGATACAAATCCTCTAATGTAGGTTCTACCTTTATCGCATTTTCCATAGGCGACTGTTCAGAAATCACACGCAGAACCGTACAATTATTTTCAATGTTTCGCAAATTGCTTATATTCAGAGTTTCAGAATATTGCTCCGCACGACTGGTCGGAACTGTACATTCCCATACCTGTCCGTCAATTTCTGTGGTAATTTCCTGCGTTTTCCCAAAATGGAGAATCTGACCGTCTTTCATCATAATAATGTCCTCAGCAATAAACTCGACATCAGAAACAATGTGCGTAGAGAGAATAACTATTCTATCTTTAGAAAATGCACTAATCAGATTACGAAAACGGACACGCTCTTTTGGGTCAAGACCTGCTGTCGGCTCATCTAAAATTAAGATGCGTGGATTATTCAACATCGCCTGTGCAATACCTAAACGTTGTTTCATACCACCAGAGAAAGTTTTGATTTTGAGGTTTCTTTTCTCTGCTAAGTCAACAGCTTCCAACAATTCTGTTGCTTTCTTATGAGCTTGTTTTTCACTCAGTCCTTTTAATGCCGCAACATACATAAGGAAATCCCAAGCTGTAAAGTCTGGATAATATCCAAACTGTTGCGGTAAATATCCCAATAAATTACGGTACTTCTCTCCGAGTACAGATATGTTTTTCCCATCCAAAGTAATTTTCCCAGAGGTCGGTGTCTGAATATCGCAGAGTAACCGCATAAGGGTAGTTTTTCCCGCACCATTTGCACCAAGCAAACCGTAAACGCCATTTGATAATGAGAGGTTCAAATGGTTTACGGCTGTTTTTGAGCCATATTGCTTTGTTAGTTGAATTGCTTTAAGTTCCATATCAAAAACTCCTTTCGTCTTAGGGAGCAAAAAAATACTCTCCATGTGTTTACATAGAGAGTATAGAATGCAATTTTCTACTTTTTATCTACTAATCGAGAGATTTGAAAAAAGCAGTCACTTTTGCTCCGATTGAGCAATTTTCAATTTTCAGATAACCACCGTGATGTTCACATAAAATTTTACAGATATACAGCCCAAGTCCGAAATGCTCAGAGTGATTTTCTTCTTCCGTAAAATATGGATTGGTTGCTTTGCTTAAAATATTTTTTGAAAAGCCACATCCATTGTCTGAAACAGAGAGATAAAAGCCATCATTATTACTTGTGTAAGTGATGTTTACCTTTGATGTTGCGTATCGGATTGCATTTGAAATCAAATTATTATTAACTTGTGAAACAAAAGTATAATCAATGCCAATAGGAATATCGGAAATGTTATTTTGAATAGAAAGAGTTTTTCCACTTTGCTCACACAAAATTCTTGCACTATCAGCTATTGCGGTCACATAACCGCTTATATTAGACTTGTCACTTATGGGTTGAGCATCTTCTAAACGACGCAAGTGGCTCATACTATCAACATATCTTTCCAAACGGAAAATATGTTTTCCCATTGTTACAGCGGTGCTTTTGGTTATTGGGTCATGGTTGGACTGTAAAATTTCATTATACCCTTTTAATACGGTAAGTGGAGTACGTAAATCGTGAGCAAAAGCAGCATTAAGTTGTTTTCGTTCTTCCATTTGCCGCCACATTTCAGAGAAATTATTAGCAAGGGTAAAACGCATTGTTTCAAATGATGAACACAATTCTCCTAATTCATCTTTGCTGTCATATTTAATTGAGAAGTTTAAATTATTATTAGAAATCATTTCAGAAGCGGCTTTTAATTCTGTAAGCGGTTTTTTTAACTTGTTTCTATAGAATAACAAGGTCGCCGTAATAATACATAACGCTGAATAAATCGGAGTTGCAATTATTGGGGCAACTTCACATATTGAAAGTAACCGTTGGTCTTTTTCAGACATTGCAACAGGTGCAACTCCAATATAATTGCCATCACCGAGTCTTTCTCCATTTTCATTTGTTAAATAATATTTTTCTCCTGTTGGGGGATATTTGCTTTCAATCGTTTTTGTAGCATTATTGCACAAAGTAGCTGTTCCTGCACTTAATAGAATGGCAAGAATTACAAACGCTGAGATATAAAGTATTATACTTTTTCGCAATGACAGGTTACACCACATTTTCTTTATCTTATCCACTTATATCCACACCCCCAAACTGTTTCAATATAAGATTTATTTGTGTATGCTGCAATTTTTGTTCGTATTCTGCGAATATGCTCGGCAACAACACTACTATCTCCCTCACTGTCATATCCCCAAACTCTTTCATAAATTCTCTCTTTATCAAAAACTTGTCCTGCGTTTTGAGATAATAACTCAACAATGTCAAATTCTTTTTTTACAAGACCAATAGGTTGTTTCTGTATATAAACAGTTCTTTCAGAGTAGTCAATTAAAAGTTCTCCTGAAAACTTAACTTTTGTATTCGTTTGATGTCGTTCTTCTCTTCTTAAATGTGCTTGCACTCTGGCTTCAAGTTCAACAAGAGAAAACGGCTTAACAATATAATCATCACCACCTACGGAAAATCCTTGTACCTTATCATTTTCTTCAATACGGGCAGTTAAAAAGAGTATAGGGCAAGAAACATAATCCCTAATTTTCTTGCAGACTTCCATCCCATCAAGCTTTGGCATATTTATATCTAATAAGATTATATCTGGTTGTAATTCTGCTAATTTGAGGGTTTCTACTCCATTATAAGCAGAAAAGACCTCATAGCCCTTGCTTCTAAAAAATCCTGTAAGCATTTCAACTATATCAACTTCATCATCGGAAATTAAAATCCTGTACCTCACATATAACACCTCCATAATAAACACTAACGAAAAATTTTCAATTTTTCATCAACTTTTTTCTTGCATCAGCAGGCTTTTCAGCATTTTTCGGAATAAGCCACACACGGTTAATATTCATAACCCCCTCAATACGGTTTCCTTTACAAAGTCTTTGTACCCATCTTAACGATACGTTCCACTTTTCAGCGGCTTCCTGTGCTGTCATATATTCAAACATATCTGACCTCCTAAGGTGTACTGTATATATTATAGCCGTTTGAACGAACAGTATCAAGTGTGCAATTATGAACTTTGACCGCTTGTAATAAGAGATTTTATATCCTAATATCAGAGATTTCAAATCGTTCTATAAGAACTCACATTTCTGTAAAATATAATAGTAGCATTTTGCAGATACAAGGTGGTGAGTTTATGGACACAAGAAACAATGATTTTGACTTCGATTTTACACCGATAGGACAGGCAATCAAGAAAGCAAGGACAGCAAAAGGTATGACCAGAGAGCAGCTTGCTCGTATTGTAGATTATGACCCAAGACATCTTCAAGCGATTGAAAATGAGGGACAAAAGCCAAGTCTGGAGCTGCTCATTCAGCTTGTGACAATGTTCGGTGTATCGGTTGATGAATACATATTCCCAGATAGGCTGCGGCAACCTTGCCGCTTTTGTCGTAAGCAAAAATACTTTTGCCTTCTGCGGTAGCTTCCACCGCACGGATAGAATGAGGTATCTCGGTATCAAATACCTTGATTTTCTTACCGTATGCACTTTTGACCGTTGCCGTAATTTCCTTAGAAATGTTGGTACGGGGCATTACCATAGTCATTAAGATACCGTCTATCCGCAGCTTTGGGTTGATTTGCCGCTTGACCATTGATACGGAGCGAAGCAAAAGCTCCAGACCTTTAGCCGAGAGATAGTGGGGCTGTGTCGGGATAATCACGCTGTCAGCCGCCAGAGCATTGATGGTTATCATGCCTAAGCTCGGCATACAATCAATAAGCACATAATCGTAATTCTTTTTAACCTCATTGACATAGGTTTTCAGCACACGCTCACGGCTCATTGCATTGATTAGCCTTACCTCAAAGCCCGACAGCTCAATGTTTGACGGAAGCAGGTCAACGCCCTCTCTGTGATGGATAATACCCTGTGAAGCATCAAGCGTTTTATCGTCTATGATGTTCTGCATCACAGTAGAGAGCGTTATGGGAATATCGTCTGGTCTGTTATAACCCAGAGCCATCGTGAGATTTGCCTGTGCATCGGCATCAATCAGCAGGACTTTTTTACCCTGCTGCACCAGACTTACACCCAGATTGACCGCTGTGATTGTTTTTCCGACACCACCTTTCTGGTTAGTCAGAGCAATCACTTTGCAATTTGACATAGATGCGTCCTCCTTTCACATAGATTTAGCCACTTTGTCAAGGTGGCTATGTAAACAGTACCAGAGAACGCAAAAAAGCCGCCTACTCTTAAAATCAATAAGAATAAGCGGCTTTGTAATCTGCCTTAGACATATTCAATTTTCATTCTCTTGGTCGGTGCATTTATGACCTTAAAAATAAGCTCGTCAATACAATCCGTATATCTGCCTTGCTGAATAAGTTGATTTTTTAACTCTACAAGGCTATGTATCAAAAGTTTTCTTTCGTGGCTATCCAAATATAGATGATTAAATTTCTCTCTCATAAGCACACCTCCACATCTTTAACTTCATTATAAATTTCGGAAAAATAATATACAAATCTATAACTGGGAGATTTTGATAAAAACTCATTCCTATCATAAATTTCTTCCATCTAAATACTGGATTGCGGTTGAAATTAAAGACAGGCAACGTTTATAAAAATATTCATAATGCCTTTTATCCTGAATATCCGTTTTTGTTGTTTCATGGTGTCGAATTCTAAAATTATTGCCAAGTATGGTAAGCTCATGAAATTCCTTTTCAAATAATTCTAAAAACGGCTGTTGATTATTACCCATATCCATTATAATCTTATTAACCGATTTCTTCTTATCTACAGTCGATGAGCAGTAATATGTCTTTAGTCTCTCAAATGCATCCCAAAGTTTCTCCACTGCAATTTGCAAATTGTTTTCATCATAATATTTTGAAGCCTCTTGTAATAACTCTTTCAGTCCTACTTCTTGAACAGACACTAATGAATTTTTATTTATCTGGGTATCAAATGTATTCATTAGCTTTCCCTTGGAAAGCTGAAACGGTATCTCATTCAGTTTTAATATAGCATTAATCTGTGGTTCAAAGTCATCTGAGATACTATGTTTCGCAAAAAACTCTATTGCGTCCAACACGCAAAATGGAGAATTAGAAAGTATGAATGCCTGCAAATCAGCAGTTTCAACATATTCTTTTTTATCATTATAACACTTTGGCACATAAAATTGCCTTATTTCATTGAAAACATCCTCAGCTACTGTTGTATTATAATTCCATCCCGTTTCGTCAGTCGCTTGATATACGATATTATATCGCTCCAGAAACTGATAAATTTGATTTCTCGCTTTCCGCTTTATGGACAATACTATCTTTTTTGCTTTTATGTCCTTTGCATTTCGTTGAGAATATGGAATAAACAACGTATTATCTTCTTGCTGATATATTCTCCATCCATAAACATCACGATTGGATATTTTCTCAGCAGGGTAAATCTCATAACCGTCATTTTGTAATAGCTTGTTAGTTGCCACTAAAAATTCTTTCCAATATCCCTTATCATATCGAACAGCAGGGTGAAATACTTCGCAAAGAAATTTTAAATATACTTCATCGCTACCATCTTGTAAATTGAATCTTTTGTCTTCAAAAACCCAGCAGTATGGATAATCATCATTATTCACTGTATGTTGCCAAATATCCTGTTCTGCATTTGCAAATCTTGAATCAAAACTTGGCATTCTCTCCAAATCATATAATCTTTTAAGAAAATCTATTTCTTCAAGGCGACCATAATAATTATAAGTAACAGTTCGGGTTTGAAAAAATTCGTCTATCTCTAATCCATTCTGAAATAAATCTAAAATATCTCGCTTTGTTATTTCTGTAATACGGTTCACTCCATTTTCCTCCTTTCAAGCATATTCAGCACTTATATACTGCTTCCCAAATATTTTAAAGAAAAGCGTACCACTATTTTTAATGATACGCTCACCATTATTAAATCACTTCAAAATGCTTCAATGCATCCTTTATCGCTTCCACTTTCTCCGCTGTCGGATGTTTCCTCGGCTGTTTCAATTCTTCTACCGCATTAGGAGCATCATACATTGGCAAGCCTAAATCTCTCTTTACCTCTGCGATATATGCGGTATGTACTTTGAAGCCGTATTTAGCTTCTATGTACTCCTTTATCATTTTGTAGGTCACTCGTTCTTTGGGCTTATAGCTTTCGGCTCTTTTAGCGATATTATCAAGCGGAACTTTTCCCTCACCCTCACCAAACTCAACTTTTACGTTGATATGTCCGTCTGGCTTTTTGTGGGAAAGCAGTACTACCGTCTCACAATGCGCTGTCCTTGGGAAAAGATCTACCGGGCGGTAACACTGCAGATCGTAGCCCATCTCCCGGAGGATGGCGGCATCCCGTGCCATGGTGGCAGGATTACAGCTTACCATGATGATGCGGCTGGGCGCCATGCGCACTACCGCTTGCAGGGTATCGTTATCGCAGCCCTTGCGGGGTGGGTCCAGCACGATGACATCAGGGCGCAGGCCGCGTTCCGCTAAAATCTGCGAAGCCTTGCCCGCATCGGCGCACAGAAATTCCACATCAGTTACACCGGCGCGGGCGGCATTTTGGCGAGCATTTTCCACGGCACTGTGTACTACCTCAACACCGATGAGCTTCTGCCCCGGCTGCACCATGGAAAGCCCGATGGTACCTGCCCCGCAGTAAAGATCGAGAAGAGTTTCATTCGGCTGCAGGGCGGCCAGTTGGGCGGCTTCCCGGTACAGCTGTTCTGCGGCATCGTGATTTACCTGATAAAAGCTGTGCGGAGAAAGCGAAACAGAAACACCGCATAAAATATCCTGTAAAGTGCCTGGCCCTGCCAGCACTGTTTCTTGCTGACCAAGGATCACATTATCCCGGCGGGTGTTATGGTTTAGCAGTATGGTGGAGATGGCAGGGAACTGCTGTTGTGCTTCCCGGGTGAAGTCCTCGGCATGGGGCATTTTATCGCCATTGATGACAAGGCAAAGCATAATGCTGCCATCGGCGGCCGCCTGACGCAGATAAAGATGCCGCAGCAAGCCTTTCCCTGTCTGTTCATTGTAGATGGTAAGCCCATGGGTATCGGCATAATGACACATCCATGCGGCGATCTCGCTGAAAACCACCGGCTGCAGGGGACAGTCCCGGCAGGGAATGACAGTATGGCTGCGCGGCGCAAAAAATCCGGTATAGCTGCCAGCATCGCCCTGCCCAAAGGGAAACTGAGCCTTATTGCGGTAGCATGTGTGGCTGGGGGAGGGCAGAATAGGCAAAGGCTCTATTGTAAAGCCGCCGATGCGCCGCATGGCATCCTGTACCCAGCGCTGCTTTTCCCGCAGCTCCGCTTCGTAGGTGATGTGCCGCAGGCTACATCCGCCGCAGCGCTTATAGCTGGGGCAGTCAACCGGAACACGATCCGGGGAAGGGGTGATGACCTCTTCGATGATGCCATAGCAGTAGCTTTTCTGCACCTTTACGATTCGCACTCTCAGTTCATCTCCGGCGGCGGTCATTGGCACAAAGACCGCGATGCCATCAGTGTGCCCGATGCCGCTGCCCTCATTGGTGATGGATTCTATGGTAAGTGGGATGATGTCATTCTTCTTAAACATGGCGTTCTCCTTTTTCGGTGGCCGGTTCTTTTTTATTATACCATCCCGCAGCCTGCTTGGGAACCACCCGGCGCAAAAAGGCTTTCTATTCGGCAGCTTCTGTGCTATAATATCATGGTTATCACAGCAGAAAGGGGGGATCATGGTGCAGATCTCTTTGCAGAATGTTAGTAGGAGCTTTGGCAGCGAGGTTATTTTTTCCGATGTCACCGCCAAGATAGAGGATCACGACCGTATTGGCCTGGTAGGCCCCAATGGCACCGGCAAGACTACCCTTCTGCGGGTTATCTGTGGGGAATTGGAACCGGATGACGGTTCTGGGGAAATTGCCCGCGGAGCGGATCTTTCCATTGGCTATCAAAAGCAGAACTGCGGACTTTCCTTTGAGGGGACCATTTGGCAGGAGATGCAGTCAGTCTTTGCCGATGTGTATGCCATGGAGCACCGCATGAAGGAGCTGCAGGAGCGAATGGCGCAGGAAAATACTCCGGCCCTGGCAGAGGAGTACCGGCGCACAGAGGATGCTTTCCTGGCGCGGGACGGCTACCAAATTGAGGTGAAGATCAAGACGGTGTTGACCGGTATGGGCTTTGCGGAGCATGGCTTTGATAAATGTGTGGACAAGCTCTCCGGTGGGGAACAGACCCGTCTTGCAATTGCAAAGCTTCTGCTGGAGGCCCCCAGCTTGCTTATTCTAGATGAGCCGACCAACCATCTTGACTTTGCCACACTGAGCTGGTTGGAGGATTACCTGGCCAGCTACAAGGGAGCGCTGCTGGTAGTTTCACACGACCGCTACTTCCTTGATAAACTCTGCAACAAAATATGGGAGCTGGAGGACGGTACCCTGTGGGAATACAAGGGCAACTACACCGCCTACACTCGCCAGCGGGAGGAGCAGGATACCCGCCAAAAGAAGCTGTACGAGCAGCAGCAGGCGGAGCGCGCCAAGCTGGAGGACTATGTGGCCCGTAATTTGGTGCGTGCTTCCACCACCAAGATGGCACAGTCCCGCCAGAAGATGCTGGAACGGCTGGAGCCCATTGAAAAGCCCCACCGCCGCCTGAAGCCGCCCAAGATTCGTTTGGAATTTGAGACCGAGCCGGTCAAGGATGTGCTGGATGTTGAGGGGCTTACCATTGCGGTAGGCAGTGGAGAGCGGGAACGCATCCTTCTTGCCAATGCGGAATTCAATATCCAGCGGGGGGATAAGGTGGCTATCATCGGTCCCAACGGCAGCGGCAAAACAACGCTTCTGCGTACCATCCTTTCAGCGCAGCCGCCCATAAAGGGCCGCATCACCTGGGGGCGTGGCGTTAAGCGCAGTTACTACGATCAGGGAAGCGACCATCTGGATCAATCCCTGACCGTACTGGACACCATGTGGAAGGCCTACCCCCGTCTATATGAAACACCTTTGCGTACAGCCCTGGGGGCCATGGGACTTACCGGGGAGGACGCCCACCGGCTGGTGGGACAGCTTTCCGGCGGAGAGCGTGCCCGCCTGAAGCTCGCTATCATCTGTCTAGCGGACAGTAATGTGCTGGTGCTGGATGAACCTACCAACCATCTGGATTTGCCTTCTAAGGAGGTTTTGCAGCAGGCCCTTGCGGAGTACGAGGGAACACTGATCATCGTATCCCATGACCGCTACCTGCTGGACCGCGTGCCAAACCGCATTTTCGCGATAGAACAGGGGGCTCTGCACCAGTATAAGGGTGGTTACGGGGCTTATCTGAGGGCCAAAGCGGAGCTGGGCCCGGAAAGGGCCGCCGCCCCGCAGCCAAAGACCGAAAGCGAGCAAAAAAAACAGTATAACCGCGGCAAGGAGCAGCGTCGGGAGGACGCCCGCCGCCGTAAGGAATACACCGAAACCGAAACGCTCATCCATACGCTGGAGGAGGAACTGGAACAGATCAAGGCGGAAATGGCGCGGGACAGTGTGCAGAATGACTACCAGCGCCTGCAGGAGCTCTGTGCCCTCATAGAGGAAAAGCAGGGGCTTTTGGATTCCGCCCTGGAGCGTTGGCTCACCCTTAGCGAGGAGATGGGCAATAGTTGAATAAAAAAGGGCTGCCGGTCACGAAACCGACAGCTCTTTTCTTTATTCTTCGTTTTTTTGCAGTTCGCGGTAGCTTCCGCCCTTCACCGCATAGATAGCATCGTAATCGGCGTGCATCAGTTCGCTCAGCGGGGTTGCCGCTTCATAGCGCACACAGGTGCCGCAGTCGGTGCTGAGGGAGCGGGGGACCGGTGCCATTTTGGCATTGATCCCGGCTTTCATCATGGCACGCGCGGTGCACTGGGCGGAAAAGTGGGTGTGAAAGGTTGCAATGTAAGAATTCATATCACTTGGTCAGGATCAGGGTGAAATCCTCACCATCGGCCTTTACCGCCACCTTATAGCCATGGCTCCCGGCAAAGCGGGTCACATTCTCCACGGCACACTGATTATCTACCAGTACGGTCAGCTCGGCGGGATTGCTCTTCTTGACCTCTTTCTGCACCATAACCACAGGCATGGGGCAGGCAAGTCCTCTTGCATCTACCATAGTTACGCCTCCTTAGCAACATTCCGGAAGGAAACGATCGCCACGACAACAAAGCCGATGACAACAGCGATCATACCATTCTGGGTGGGGCCGTTGGCGGAAGAAGCCAGACCAAAGTTGTGGCACAGAGCGGCGCCTACCATCATACCCAGTACGGTAATGGTGGAATCTGCGCTGCCTTCGCCGGCCAGTACCAGCTGACGCAGCGGGCAGCCGCCCAGCAGGACGGACCCCCAGCCAACCAGAGCCATGCCCAGGGCGTTCCACAGGCCATCGGTGTGGGCAACAGGCTGACCCTCAAAGCCCAGGTTGAAGTTGCCGGTGATGAGGTTGCCGATGATAACGGCAATGATAACAGCGATAAAGCCATATAGCAGCTTGAAATCCTTGAACATCATAGCGTCACGGATGCCACCGACGGTGCACAGACGGGAACGCTGGGCCAAAGCACCGACGATCAGACCGACGATCAATGCAACGGCGATGGGAGCGTGCTTGCTGCCGGGGCCCTCAGTGGAGAAGTGAATAAAGGAGGGAGCAGCGATGAGCAGGATCAGCAGGGCCACTACGATAGCGGGCATTACGCTGCCTTCCAAGGCGCCCAGGTTATAGGCACGCTTCATGGTAAAGCCCTTCTTGAGGAACAGGGTGCCGATGAAGATGCCGACAACGAAGCCGACCAGACCAACGATGGCGTTCAGGTCGCCGCCGCCGATACGGATCATCATACGCAGCGGGCAGCCCAGGAACATCAAGGCGCCGATCATGACGAACATACCCAGTACAAAGCGCAGGGCAGGGGAGGAACCGCCGCGGCCTTTGAATTCCTTAAAGCCAAGAGCAGCGATGAGGGAGCCCAGTACAATGCCGATGATCTCGGGGCGGATGTACTGGACCACGCCTGCGGAGTGCAGGCCCAGGGCACCGGAGGTATCCCGCAGGAAGCACGCAATACAGAAGCCCATGTTGCCGGGGTTGCCCAGCGCAGTCAGCAGTACGGCAGCAGCACCTACCACCAGACCGGCCGCCACGACCAGCCAGTTTACTTTTTTCATGGTATAAACCTCTCTTTAAGTTGATTTGACAAACGCACAGTCAATCGTTCATCATAATACAGAATAACGATAAGGCAGAAAATTGTCAATATCATCTCGTCGCAATTGTTAAAAAATCGTTAACTAGGAACGAGATTCGACATTTACGAATAATTTCCGCCTGATTCCACTGTATACCTCATAAAAGAAGAAGCCCCCGTAAGGGCTTCCATCTGTTACTTTGCTTCTTTTTTACGCCGCGGTGGATACAGCTTGATGCAGTGATCCAACTCCACCGCTTTTTTCATTTGATCTTTTGCGTAGTCGCAGGCTTCCCCCCACAGGGTAAAGTGCGCATCACATCGGTTCTGCCGGAAATGGTCACAGGTCAGTTCGGCGTATCGGGGACCGCATTCCGGGCAGCACGCTTGTCCTATAAAATGCTTATCATCCAATGCGTACCAGCAGGGCAGCCGCAGCGGCAAGCCGCAGGTGGGGCAGGGGAATGCAACATACTGCTCCATCCTTATTGCTTTTTTTACACTATATATCAGCGGCAGCTTGGGCTTTTTTGGCTTTACCAGGGTATTTTTCAGCGCCTGCAGTTCTTCTTCGGTCGGTAAGGGACCGTAGCGTTCGGTTAGTGCCCGCCCGATAGCAGCTGTAAACTGGGCATCGCAGTAGGCATCGTGGTATTCCTGTCCCTCCGGTTCCGGCAGCTCCATGGCCTCCACCGCAGTTTTTAGGGCATAGTTGCGGATGCTATTCTCGGTCCGGTAGGCATAGGCCATCTGCACATCGTAACGACCCAACTGCTCCGGTATCTTCATTCCTATGTGCGCCAGGTTCTTTTCCAGCACGCCAAAGTCATTCCCGCTCCACGCAATGAGGGTATCACAGTCGCCGCACCAATCAAAGAACACTTTCGCCACCGCGGCAAGCGGCTCTTCGCCCTGTAGGTCCTTCATGGTGATCGCCAGGATCTTCTGAATATACGGGTTCATCTTGCGGTAGATCACAGGGCGGATCAACCGCCGGAATCCATCGATCTGTCGATATTCTTCATCGGTTTTCACAGCGCCTATTTCTATAATCTCATCAAAGCTGTTTCCATCCAGAAAACCGGTGTTCCATTCCAGGTCAAAAAATACTTTGTTCAAGGGATTTGCTCCTTTTTCTTGGGGTACTGCTCCTTATTTTAGCGCATTTTGCAGCAAAAGGAAAGCTTTTCGACAATTTTCCTTTGGTTTATGAGGCGCTAAAGTGCCAAATTCTATTGACAAACGGTCTTATACCTGTCTCTTATACACATCTCCGAGCCCACG
>ENA-OZFZ01000769-OZFZ01000769.1-human-gut-metagenome-genome-assembly--contig:-NODE-769-length-15022-cov-4.247144_pt1 | contig 15022 bp, 10 predicted proteins | sample MGYA00244621_ERZ653640 | MGnify/ENA primary metagenome ERZ653640 (study PRJEB26926, sample SAMN06165019) | human gut metagenome | biome: ENVO:00009003; feature: ENVO:2100002; material: ENVO:00002003... | reverse complement strand
AGCCATCGCCAACGTCGCCCTGCCGACCATGGCCCGTATGCTGGGCATCTCGTCGGCCACTTCGATCTGGATTGTCAATGCCTATCAGTTAGCCATCGTGGTTTCCCTACTCTCGTTTTCAGCACTGGGCGACGTGATCGGCTACCGTAAAATCTACATCGGGGGACTGGGCATCTTCACCATCGCCTCACTGGGCTGCACGTTGTCCGATTCTCTCGCCACGCTGGTCACGGCCCGCGTCTGCCAGGGATTCGGGGCGGCAGCCATCACGAGCGTCAATACCACGCTGATCCGCCTGATATACCCCCGCCGGCACCTGGGACGCGGAATGGGCGTGAATGCTACGGTCGTAGCCGTCTCCTCGGTGGCCGGCCCCACATTGGCTTCGGGCATTCTCTCCATCGCCACCTGGCCCTGGCTTTTCGCTATCAACATCCCGATCGGACTCATCGCGTGTTTGTTGAGCTACCGATTCCTGCCTAAAAACCCAGTACGCATCCGGGGCCGCCACTTCGACTGGCAGGACGGGTTGATGAACGCCCTCACCTTCGGATTGCTGATCGCTTCGATCGAAGGTTACTCGCACGGCCTCAAACCCAGCTATATCGGAATAAGCGTCATCCTGCTGGTCCTCATCGGCACACTGTTCGTGCGCAGCCAGCTCCACAAACCCTATCCGATCCTCCCCTTCGACCTGCTGCGCATCCCGATCTTTTCCGTTTCGGTCATCACCTCGATCTGCTCGTTCATCGCTCAGATGCTCGCTATGGTCGCGCTTCCCTTCTACCTGCAAAAGACATTCGGATATACAGAAGTACATACGGGCCTGATCCTCACTGCCTGGCCCGCTATCATTATGGTCGTGGCTCCGATCGCCGGCTTGCTGGTCGAACGGATCCACGCAGGAGCCATGGGCGGCGTAGGACTGCTTATCATGGCGGCGGGCGTGATTCTGCTGGCTTTTCTGCCCGAGCAACCCCACGTCGCCGACATCGTCTGGCGACTCCTGCTCTGCGGCCTCGGATTCGGCCTGTTCCAATCTCCCAACAACAGCATCCTGATCGCCTCCGCACCGCCCGAGCGAAGCGGAAGCGCCAGCGGTATGCTGGCAACAGCCCGGCTCACGGGACAAACGACCGGAGCGGCTCTGGTAGCCCTGCTGTTCCATATCGACCCGGAAAACGGCTGCCATATCGCCCTGTTGCTTGCCGGAGGGTTTGCCCTGGCCGGTTCCGTCGTCAGCTTCTCACGGTTATCGCTCGCCCTGCCGCAAGGACTCACCCGAAGCAAGGAAAAAGCCTGAATCCCCGTCCTCCAACACCGCCTTACGGACCATTCTCTCTTTTCGTTGCTCCCAAAAAGAGCAAAACAACACCATCTACATCGCTTTCAAAGGAGTGCGAAAATCAGAAGTTCCATACAAACAGATGCACAAATACCGCCGTTTCGCCGGATACTCCGGGAAACACATCACACCGGCAAAGAATATCCCGGCCGATAAAAAGTCGTTCGCCACAAAGTAAGAAACAGCGGAACTGCACGTTCGGATTATTTGCATCGGACTGCAAAATCCGAAAATCCTCCTGCGACAGTATATCCGGAATCCCGAATCCATTTCCAAACCGCGTCAGAAAAGAGAAGCTGAACCTCTCAACGAAAAAGGAGAATCCATACCACTCCATTTTCAATATGATCGCAAAATAAAAAGGATCGACCCGTAACGGGTCGATCCTTCACATATCTTGTCAGATCAAAGATATCTATTACAAATATCCCTGGTTCTGGCTACCGAAATTCGGGTTCTGCGTCAGCTCGCTATTCGGAATAGGCCATACGAACTTCGGGCTACCAGCAGTCTGTTTCATAGTCTGCAAATAAGACACCTGGTCAACCAAAGGAGCAAGTTTGGCATTGATATCACGTTTGAAACCTTGTCCCCAGCGCTTCAGGTCGAAAAGACGCGTACCCTCGGCAAGCATCTCGCGGCCGCGCTCTTCCTGAATAGCATTGAAAAGTCCAGATATCTTCGTGCCGTCAAGCAACGTAACATCATCCTTCACATCATCCGCCGTAAGGGCTGTCAGACCACGGGCCGTACGCAACTGGTTCAGCGGATCCAAACCTTTAGCAGGGTCCAAACGATACTGCGCCTCGGCATCGACCAGATACATTTGGGAGATACGGAACATCTTAGGTCTGTTGCGATAAACCAACGTAGTCGTATTGGTCTGGAAATTCTTGTTACCGCGGAACTTACCAATAAGAACTCCGACCCCCTTATTTCCACTGATCGTAACATTGGCATTCTTAACAAGGAAAATATTCGTACGGAAATCGGCATCTTCAAACAACTTGACAATATGCTGCTCCGGAATATAGGTAGGAGCATAGAAGTATACCCCCGAATTCGGCTCCCAGCTACTGTTCAGATAGCTACCGAACGAGTTCACAGTCGTCATGGTCGTACGAAGTACCTCCAGTTGCAGAATATTCTCGGTAGAAGTATCCTCGCGCCACATTCTTTCGAGACCTTCAGCCGTTGTCACCAAAGGATAAGTTCCATAAAGAGACTGGGCGTACTGGCTGGCCTCCGTATACTGGTGAAGGTGCAGAGCCAGCTCTGCGCGGAATGCGGTAATGGCATCTTTGGTCAGGTAAATCTGATCCGTCGGAGTACCCTGAGCAGTCACGGTTTTCTCAGCTTCTACGAGGTCTGCCTCTACGTTCTCATACAACTTTGCCAACGTACCGCGAGCCAGTTTCGCTTCCGGCTCCCACTCTTTCAGATAGGGAAGACCCAACTGATCAGCGGCCTTGTCCGGATCATAGTCCTCACAGAAAAGCAGCGCGGCACGGTGCATTACATAGGCGCGGAAGAAATACATCTCGCCTTTGTAAACATCCACTTTCTTTTGCTCGTCGGGAGTAAGATATTCATAAGCTGCATCCATATGACGGATCGCATAGTTGATATGCATCATCGTCGTATAATAACTGGACCAGAACGACGTTACATCCTGATCAGTGGGATACAAACGCCAGTTGAAAGGATAGATACCCTGATTACCGCTACCGATGCAAACATTCAGAACATCCACATAAAGGTCCGGTATCGAGTAGAAACTACCGGAAAGGAGCGCTTTCAGGTCCACATAAACGTAACCTCTCACACCCTCGCAATATTCCATGGTGTACGCATCCTCGGGCCGGATCGCCGTTTCGGGGTCCATATCCAAGTCGCACGACGTCACAGAAAAGAGGGTAACGAATGCCAAAATCGAATTTATTATCTTTTTCATAGTCTAAGCCTTGTATTTATTTTTTTATAATGAACACTGAAAATTAGAACTTAAACTCAAGGCCGAAAGTGAACTCGCGCGTATTCGGATAAGTATCGACATCGACACCCTTCTCTGCAGCCTCAGGATCCAGGCCGTTATAGCCCGTCACAGTCCAGAGGTTACGGCCACCGACCCAAACCTTAAGGCCCTTGATGAACTTCGTCTTCTCCATAATATGGCTCGGGAGCGTATAAGCCAACTGGATATACTTCAGACGCAGGAACGAAGCCTTCTCAAGCATACGGCTGTCAAAATTGATCGCCTGGTCCAGACGGGGATATCTCGCCTGGTCGCCTTCCTGCTGCCAATAGTCCCATGCCAGGTCGCACTGGTTGAACTGGGAAGAGAGTCCCATATCGGCATTAGCAACGAAATACATCGTATTGTTGAGCGCGTAGTTGCCGTGAACCCAAGAGAAGTCTGCCGTCAGGCTGAGTCCCTTCCATGCGGCTGTCACACCGAAACCGCCGGTATAAGGCGCATAAAGCGAAGTACCCAGATTCACCAAAGCAGCCTGGTTGAAATTGGAAGTAATGCCGCCGTCTGCCGTAGTCCAGGTATCCAGACCGGTTTCAGGATCGACACCGCGCCACTCCTGCATTGTCCAAGTCGGGAACGGATCACCTACGCTGTAAGCCTGCAGACCGTTGCCCATATAAGCGAATTCAAGACCCGGTTCCCAAAGATCGGTCAGCTGGTTCTTGTTGTAGTTGAAAGTCGCGTGGAAATTCACGAACCAGTCTTTCGAAGCGTAAATATCGTAGTTCAACGAAAGGTCGATACCGGAGTTGCGCATACCGCCGACGTTACCGGCACGACCGCTGTAACCACCTGACGGAGCCAACGGAATGGACATCAGCATATCGTTGGTTTGACGGCGATAGTATTCAATCGAGAGAGAGAGTTTTCTCCACAACTCAATATTGGCACCCACGGTCAATGTATTCTGGCTCTCCCACATCAGATCAGGGTTACCGATACCGGATACCATCCAAGTCGTGTAACCGCCGTAAGCCGAACCCGCAGCCATATATTGACGGTGGTTGTAGTCACCGATACCGGAGTTACCCTGTGTACCGTAAGACACTTTCAGACTCAAATCACTGATAGTCTGATTGTCGCGCAGGAACGTCTCATTCTTGATATTCCACATACCGCCGACAGCCCAGAAAAGCGCATTGCGGTTGTTCTCACCGAAACGCGAGCTTGCGTCGTTACGCAACAAACCGCTGATGAAATAACGCTCTGCGAAGTTATATTCAAGACGGCCAAATACAGAATTCGAAGCTGACTGTGCGATGCTGTAGGTCGGCAGACCGCCGGAAACTTCCGTACCCATCGCGATATTCAGGAAGCGCGAAGAGGTGATACCGATCGAAGCTACAGAGAAGCTGTTGTTATTCCGATAGAGGGTTTCCTCACCGAGCAGCGCCGTAAAGTTATGAACCTCATTCCAAGTATGCTTGTACTCGGCGGTATTGGTCCAAGTCCATTCATAGAAACGCTGGAACAGTTCACTGGCACTACCAGTACCGAACTTACCCGAAGGAGTAGGAGTTTCAGGGCTGGAAGCACCGTGTGAACGCCAGTCAAAAGCATCCACAGCAAGAGAGGAGCGGATCGTCAGCCCCTTCACCGGAGTCAGTTCAATGAAAGCCATACCATTCATCGTAATACGATTCTGCCAGCGAGGCATATAGTCTGCAGTCATCAACGGGTTGATGGCTTGGGTAGCATCAAAGAAATTGAGCATCTGACCGTTATCGTCATAGAGAGGCTGGTAAGGAGGCGTAATCAACGATGCCATCACCGGGTTCGATACATACAGACTGCCCATCGATTCATCCGTATCAGCAACCGAACTGTGCTGATAACCCAAACCGAGGTTCAAGCCCAAACGCAGCCAGTTGTTAGCCCTGGTATCGATATTCGTACGGAAGTTGTAACGATCCAACTCCGAACCGGGCAGAATACCGGTCTTATTGGCATAGTTACCCGAGAAATAGTAAGAGGTCTTCGCCGAGCCGCCCGAAACCGACAGATCGACCTGATACATCGGCGCATTTCTCTCAAGAATCTCGTTCCACCACTTGTAGTCATTCATAGGATTATAGTTCTCATCCATGAACTTAGCCAGACCGAAATTACGGATAAAATATTGACGGCCGGACGCAATCTTATCAGGAGTCGTCAAGGCATCGCCCGACAAACGAACGGCAACAGCCGCACCGATATAATCCAACATCTCGTTCGCACTCATCATATTCAATTCAGGCGATACGGCACTCGACATGGAGTATTGTCCCGTAAGCGTCACATCGACACTCTCCTGGTTGCGACGACCGGTTTTGGTCTGCACATAGATAACACCGTTGGCAGCACGCGAACCGTAGATCGAAGTCGCCGAAGCGTCCTTGAGGACGTTCACCGAAGCGATATCGTTCTGGTTGATCGTCTGCAGCGTCGAAGCCTGAATCGGCGCACCGTCCAACAGAATCAGCGGCGACGTATCGGCACCCATAGAACCCAGACCATGAATACGGATCGAAGAAGTCGAAGTCAACTCACCGTTACCGGTCATAATCTGAAGACCGGCTACCTGACCCTGCAAAGCGTCCACGACGTTGGTGCTGGGACGGTTTTCGATCTTCTCGGACTTCACCTGATCTACAGAACCAATCACCGAACCGATCTTCTTACCCGTACCATAACCGATCACCACGACATCCTCGATGCCCGTAGCCTCTTCCCCGAGAGTCACGTCGATATGCGTCTTACCGGCTACGCTCACCTTCTGGGTTTCGTAACCGATAAAAGAGATCGAGAGCGTCGCATTGGCGGGAACCGTCAATGTAAACTGCCCGTCTCCTCCGGTCGTCGTACCGGCAGACGTACCCTCTGCCACAACCGTAGCACCGATGATAGGTTCTCCCTTCTCATCGGTAACCGTACCCGTCACCTGCTTGTTTTGCGCAAGAGCCAACGAACAGAAACTCAGTACAGTAATTAACGATAGTACAATTTTCTTAATCATAAGCGTTAATTTAAAAATTGAGTTTGAAATAAAAAGTTCCGAGCAAATATAGAAATTAATTGCTTCATAAGCAAATAACCGTATTCAAAATAATCAAAAAAAGCACGTATATTCGGATTTATCTCCTTTCAAATCCCATATTGACCAATTTAAGATCTGACTTGCGACAAAAACGGCGCGGAAAAGCCATTCGCCCGACAAAGCAGCGGAAAAATACCGGTTTTACACCCCGCTCTTATTCGACACCTTATAATATATAAAATTCGGCAGCAATGGATCGAAACGATTTTTTTCGTATCTTCGCGCCGAATCAAAACCTAAACAATTTATGGCTTTTACAGAAATATTACCCGGAATACACTACGTCGGCGTCAATGACCGCACCACGACCCGTTTCGAATCGCTGTGGTCGCTTCCTTACGGCGTTTCCTACAACTCATACCTGGTCATCGACGAAAAAGTCGCTCTGATCGACACGGTCGAAGTATCGTTCGGCGAACAGTTCATCGACAATATCCGCGCGATCCTGAAAGACCGGCCGATCGATTACCTGGTGGTCGATCACATGGAGCCGGACCACTCCTCTTCGATCAAAACCCTGCGCCTGCTCTACCCCGAGATGCAGATCGTGGGCAATGCCAAAACCCTTCAGATGCTCGACGGATATTACGGCATCCATACCCTCACCCGGGAAGTCAAAGAGGGCGAAAGCATTTCGCTCGGCCAAAAAAACCTCTCGTTCTATATGGCGCCGATGGTTCACTGGCCCGAAGTGATGGTCACCTATTGCCCCGAACACAAGGTACTCTTCTCGGCGGATGCGTTCGGCACGTTCGGTGCCCTGAACGGCGGTATCCTGGACAGCCAGCTTTCGCTGGACCATTTCTGGGACGAGATGCGCCGCTACTACGCCTGCATCGTGGGCAAATACGGCGCCCCCGTACAGAAAGCCCTCCAAAAACTGAGCGGCCTTCCCATCGAAACGATCTGCTCGACGCACGGCCCCGTATGGCAGCAGGAAATCGGGCGCGTAATAGGTATCTACGATCAGTTGAGTCGCTACGAAGGCGAACCGGGTGTGGTGATCGCCTATGGTTCGATGTATGGCAATACGGCCCAGATGGCCGAGAAAATCGCTCGGGAGCTGGCCGTACAGGGTGTAAAAAACATCATCGTTTACAACCTTTCGTATGCCGACATTTCGAATGTCATCCGCGACATTTTCAAATACGACACGCTGATCGTGGGTTCTCCGACCTACAACGGCGAACTCTTCCCCGAAGTCGGGTCCCTGCTGCAAAAAATCAGCGAACGTTGCATTCCCTGCCGGAAATTCGCCTATTTCGGCTCCTATACCTGGGCTGGAGCAGCGGTACGCCTGCTGGGAGAATTCGCCCAGAAAATGAAATGGGAGGCCATCTGCCAGCCGACAGAAATGAAACAGGGATACGACGATCAGGGGGCACAATGCTGCACGGCACTTGCCAAAGCCATTGCCGAAAAAATCCGGTAGAAAATCCCGATTCGTCCGCAATAAACAGGGACGGTGCCGTCATTGGCACCGTCCCTGTTTAGTTTCTATCTCTTTCTGAGTCTTGCGACCGCGGCACAAGCCCCTATTTCATCACCTTTACGACCGCCTTTTTGATCCGTCCCCGACCGATCATCGGAGCATGGGCGTCCTCGGGACCGAAAACGACGAACTGTCCGGGCCTGATCCCGACGAAAAGCTGCGGCCGGTCTGCAAAAAACCGAATGTCTTCTTCCGCATCGAAAGGCCCCCGGGGAACACGGCACTCCCGACGCTCCCGCCAACCCATCGTTTCGACTTCGCCGGCAATCAATACCTGTACGTCGATATATTTATCGTGCACCTCCAGCGAAGCCTCCTCTTCCCGTTTGAGCTCCCCTTCTGTCACTTTCATAAAAATTTCAGCTCCTTCGATCTCGTACCGCCCCGGCTCAAGAGTATTCAAATCGGCCGCAGCGAGGTATTCCAACGCCCGCTTCAACCGGGAATCGGCCCCGCAATAAAAAGCCCAGTTTCTCAATGAATCCAAAATCATAACAACAACTATCTTTTGACCGGCCTCAACCGGACCACGACCGGATAGTGATCCGACAAATCCACATCGTACAAAACCTGGTAATCGAGACACTCCAAATCTTCGGAATAGAGGACGTAATCGATCCGCAAAACATCCATGAATCCGCGAAAGGTATAGGAATACCCCTTACCGCTCGCCCGGAAAGCATCGTCGAGGTCTTGTGCCATCACCCGATAGGTATAGGACATAGGCGTATCGTTAAAGTCACCGCAAACGATCTTACAGCCCGGAGTCGCAGCGATCGCCCGAGCGATCGTGTCCGCCTGTGCCGCCCGCAACATGCTGTTGTCGCGGAACCTGCGGAAGATATTCTTGATTTTCGCTCCGCCAGCGGTATCCGTAAGAAACTGATGCTCCGAAAGATACTTATCGTCATGCACGGTAATTGCGGTCGAATGCAAGTGGTTGTTAAAGATCCGAATCGTATCGTCCCCCACCAGCAGATCCACCCATACCGACTGCCCGTCCTGCTTCATAGGACCCAATATCGAATGAGATTTTCCGAGGATCCGGTATTTGGTATAAAGCGCCAGCGGAAATACAGGATCCCGTCTGTTCCCCTCCATAACCACCGTACGATCGTAATCGGATAACAGCGAATCCAACTCTTCGGCCTTGCTCGAGGTACGGTTGAACTCCTGTAAGCAGACAATATCGGGATTCACACGGCGGATCACCTCCGTCACCCCGTCGAAACTCCACTGTCCCCGGTCGTTATAAAAACTGCGAACATTGAAAGTCAGCAGGGTGATCACCCCCCGGCCGAAGCTCGTCTCTTCGCCGTAATGACGGCGCAACTCCGGCTTCAGGAAGAGCGGCACCTTGAAAAGGCCCGCCAGCAACAGTACGACAAGCGGAAGGGCAATGCGCCACCGCCACCGAATGATCCAGTACAACGTTATCAGCAGGGTGAATACATAAACCGCCGGAGCGACCAGCCCCAACACCGGAAAAATCCAGATTCGCCCCGGGTGGACGAACGGCGCCAGCAGCGTTACGATCATGGCTGCACCCGTCGCGACCGAAAGGATCAGCATCACCCCGTTGAACACGCTGCCCGGCAAACTTTTCCGACGTTTCCGGGAAGCACCGTGTCTGTAATCGTCGTAATACTCCCTGCTCATCGATCAATAGCGGATCACCCCTTTGTGTTTCCAATAATAGAGCAGCAGGAATCCCCACAACATACCGCCGACATGGGCGAAGTGGGCGACACCGTCCATCCGGCCCGAAATGCCGAAGAAAAGTTCGATCACGCCATACACGACCACGAACCACTTGGCTTTCATCGGAATCGGCGGAATGAGCAGCATGATGACCGCATTGGGGTGCATTACGCCGAAAGCAAGCAGCAGACCGAACACGGCACCCGAAGCTCCGACCGTCGGCACCATCAGGGCCATCATACCGACATTGCCATAGCGGTATTCCAGCCAGCCGACCAACAGTTGCAACACCCCGGCACCGACGCCGCACACCATGTAGTAGGTCAGAAAGCGCTTCGACCCCAACTCGTATTCGAGCGTACGACCGAACATCCACAAGGCGAACATATTGAAAAACAAGTGGGAAAATCCACCGTGCAGAAACATATAAGTCACCAACTGGTAGGAATGGAACAACGGACTCTCGACGTTGAAAAGCGCCAGCGCCCCGACGATTCTGTTCCCGACAGGCAGCAGCTCGGTCGCAAGAAGCATCAACGCATTGATGATAATCAGGTTCAGCACTACGGGAGGCGTCGAAGAAAAATAGCGGCTATTATTCATAGACAAAGTAAGATTTAGATGCAAATGTAACGATTATATCCCTTCCGGCAACCTCTCAACCAAGTTTATTGCGGATTTCTTCCAGTGTGATTTCGGCCATGACCGCCTTGCCCGAAGGCGTGAAGCTGACATTCCCGCCTTCGCAGAGCTGCCCCAGCAGAGATTCGGCCTCCTCCGTCGAAATCGTACGGGACATGCTGCGGGCTCCGCTGCAAGCCATGACAGCGGCGATCTTCTCGCGCCGCAATGCCTGAACGTCCACAGGCACGGCGAACTCCTGCAGCAATTCGTAAATCAACCGGTCGATCGTATCGTGCGGAATGTCGGCCGGAACGCCCTTTACCTCGACGGCTCCGCCGCCGCAAAACTCCAGGTCGAAACCCAACGCCGCGAAATCGACCGCATTCTCCTCGAGCAACGCATATTCGTTTTCCGAAAACGCGAGACGCTCCGGGAAAAGGAGCTGCTGGCTGACCGACGATCCGTTGGTCAGGAGCAGCAGGTAATTGTCGTACAACACCCGTTCCCGCGCCCGGCGCAGGTCCACGACCACCCACTTGCCGCCGTACAGCGCCGAGGCATACCCGTTGCCGAGCACCGTCACACCGCTGAAACAAGCCGCAGGGCCATCCATCAGCCGTTGCTGCACCGGTTCCCCGGCAGAAGGAATGAACTCCATTTCGGTCGGAGCGAACCCGGCAGAAGGGATCATCTCGTCGTATCGATCCTCCGCCCCCACACCCTTTCCGGCAGGCATCTCCCCGTCGTAAGGAGCGTCGAAGCCCGAAAAATCCACGTCGGGCATCCGTTCCGACACATCGGAAGCGTAATCCGCACGAAAAGGGTTGTAACTCTCGTTCGACATCGCCTTGGGTTCACGGTAAACGGCCCCTTTGGTCAGCACCGGAATCTCGACGCTGTCCGTCTGATCGAAATCCATGAGCGGCACCGCTCCCGTCTTGGCGAGAGTTTCCCGCACGGCAGCGTTGATGATCTGCCACACGGCCTCTTCGTCAGCGAACTTGACTTCGGTCTTCTGGGGATGGACATTGACGTCGATCCGCGAAGGGTCGATCGTCAGGTAGAGAAAATAGGAGGGCGAACAGGCATCGGGAATCAGCTTCTCGTAAGCCTTCAGGATCGCCTTGAAAAAATAGGGGGAGCGGAAATAACGCCCGTTCACGAAAAGATACTGTTCCGAACTATTGCTCTTCTTGGCGGCAGCGGGACGGCCCACGAAGCCCGTCACCCGCACGATCGACGTGTCGGCATCGACTTCCAGCAGGTTCTGTTTGATATGACGCCCCACCACATCGACGATCCGCGAAGCCAGCGAAGCAGCGGGCAACCGATAGAGCGGCTGATCGTTCATCAGCAATTCGAACCCCACCTGCGGATTGCAGAGCGCGACCCGCTGAAACTCGGACTTGATCTGCCCCGTGGAAGTCGTACTCTTTTCGAGGAACTTACGGCGGGCAGGCACGTTGTAGAACAGATTGCGCACATAAAACTGCGACCCCACGGGACAAGCCGCGAGGGTCTGCGAAACGAACTCGCCGCCATTGACCGTCGTGAGCGTACCCACTTCGTCCTCCGCCTGGCGCGTACGCAGCTCCACCTGCGACACGGCGGCGATCGACGCGAGCGCTTCGCCCCGGAAGCCGAACGTCTTGAGCGCATAAATATCGTCCAGCGAAGAAATCTTGCTGGTAGCATGCCGGTCGAAAGCCATACGGGCGTCGATGGGCGACATGCCGCAACCGTCGTCCACGATCTGAATCAGCTCCTTGCCGCCGTCCCGGAAATTGACCTTCACGCTGCGGGCTCCGGCATCGATCGCATTCTCCATCATCTCCTTCACCACCGACGACGGACGGTTCACCACCTCACCGGCGGCAATCTGGTTCGCAACGACCTCGGGCAGTAATTTGATACGGTCAGCCATTACTCCTCATAATCGTTAGGGACGACCGTAATCGGAGTGTAGGGATTGAACTCCTCGGTCTGCGGGGTTTTGGGTTTCTGCATATCGGAAATGAACGCGACCACACGCGGATAGCCGAACACCATAAGCAAAAGTACCAGCGCCACCAGTACGACCATCATCCACATACGGCCGGAGCCTCGCGACATCTCTTCGCGGCGACGGGCCGCCCGGGCCTGACTTTGCGTACGGATATACTGTCCCGGCTTATACTCTTTGCCCGCATCCTCGGCCCGTTCGCCGCGCAGCTCGGCACGACGCCGGTCGCGCTCCTCTTTCTCGGGATCGTAGTAACGCGGCAGGTAGTTGAATTTATTGGCGTGTTTCTTAAACGGCGTAAAACCGGACATAAAATTCTGTTTTTTAAGGTAAAGACAGCAGCGGTCCACACAAGGCTCCGAATCGACGAATCGCACCGGCACGCTTCATCGTCATCCGCAAAAAATACGGAGCCGGCAACACATCGTGTTTCGCCCGATCGGAATGCAGCCGTCCAAACCGGTTATTTCTTCGGTAAAGATACGAAAAACACCCGGAATAACCAGCCATGTCACTCCGGGAGATCTGACTTTTCGACCGTAGATTACCGGAAGAAACTCTTCATCCTGTCGAAAATGTTGTGTCCTTTGGACGCCTCGGCCCGCTGGAAGGAAGGCTGTGCGGCCAGTTGCTCCACCAACCGCTTCTCCTCGGCATTGAGCTTGGCGGGGACCGTAACATCCACCACGACCAGTATATCGCCGCGTCCGTAACCGTTCACGTCGGGCAAGCCCTTGCCGGCCAGCCGCAACACCTTGCCCGCAGGCGTACCCGGCGCGATCTTGATCCGCGCCCGGCCATCGACCGTCGGAACCTCGACCGAACCGCCGAGCAAAGCCGTCGGAACCGTAATATTCAAATTATGGATCAGGTCGTTGCCATCGCGTACCAGTTCCGGATTGTGCTCCTCCTCGATCACCACCTGCAAATCACCGTTCACACCGCCGTGACGAGCCGCATTTCCCTTGCCCGACACCGTCAATACCATTCCATCGCCCACACCGGCCGGAATCCGAATCTCCACCACCTCGGAGCCTTTGATCGTCCCTTCGCCCTTGCACTCGTCGCAGGGATTGGTAATCACCTTGCCCGTACCGCCGCACGTGGGACACACGCTCTGGGTCTGCATCCGACCGAAAAAGGTATTTTCGACACGATTCACATACCCCGCTCCGTTGCAGGTCGAACAAGTCGAATAGGAGTTGGCGTCCTTGGCTCCCGTACCTCCGCATTTAGGACAGGCGATCTGCTTGTTGATCTTGAGCTTCTTGACCGTTCCGGCAGCGATCTCCGCCAGGGAGAGCTTCACCCGCACACGGATATCCGTACCACGGCTTACGCGACGGCCGCCGCTCGAAGAGGTCCGATAACTTCCGCCGCTGAAATGACCCCCGAAAATATCGCCGAACTGCGAGAAGATGTCCTCCATCGAGAACCCGCCGCCGAATCCGCCGAACCCGCCGCCGGCTCCGGCCGCACCGCTCATTCCGGCATGGCCGAACTGATCGTATCTGGCTCGCTTTTCGGGATTGGAGAGCACATCGTACGCCTCGGCCGCCTCCTTGAACTTCTCCTCGGCCTCCTTATCCCCCGGATTCTTGTCCGGGTGATACTTGATAGCCGCCTTTCGGTAAGCTTTCTTTATCTCATCCGCGTTGGCGTTCTTCGCCACGCCAAGCACTTCGTAGTAATCTCTCTTTTCTGCCATAGTATTCGAATGCCGGACTTCGATTCCGGCTCAATATTCTTTTTCAATAGTCGTATTTTCACACTCTACGCTCGGCACAATAGTGCGCGACGGAGCAACTCCGCGCCCGTTAAACGAAAACGCCCGTTACTCTCCGACGACCACTTTCGCAAAACGCAACACCTTGTCGCCCATCTTGTAACCGGGCTGTACCACATCGACGATCTTGCCCTTCTTCTCCTTCCCGGCATCGAAACGGGCCACCGCCTCGTGGTGATCGGTATCCAACTCCAGTCCGAGCGCCTCGATCTCCTTCACATTCTGTTTCTTGAGCGTTTCCCTGAACTTCTGTGCGATCAATTTCACACCCTCACGAAGCGCCTCCAGGTCATTGCTCTTCTCGATCGCTTCCAGCGCCCGCTGCAAATCGTCCATCAGAGGCAGGAAATTCTTCACGCACTCGGCGCTTCCGCTCTGCACCAGCTCCATCTTCTCCCGCAGCGTGCGCTTGCGGAAATTGTCGAACTCGGCCTGCAAACGCAGGTACTTGTCCTGCCACTCCGCAATCTCCGCCTCCCAGTCGCGCGAAGGCAACTCCTCCGAAGCCGCTTTCGGTGTATTCCTATCCCCTGCCATTGTGTCAGCATCGGCAGAGCTTTCATCTGTCACATTGGCACACGGCTCCCCGTCGCAGGAGGGATACCCATCGCCCGCCGCGAAGCCTTCGTCGCCGCCAACCGCTTCATTATAAACCTTTTCCTTGTCCATATCTGATGTATTATTTGATTTTCCACTCCTCTATTGTCCAAAATATATACCAACCGGCAGAAGCATCAGCCCAAAATGAAAATTGCAGGCCGTTTATCCATTTCCGGCAGCAGGGCCGAGCGCCACTCACGAACCGTCAGCGTGCGGATATACTCCTGCGGCGAGGTAATATCGACGGCCAGCGTAAGCCGCGTATCGGGGGCGCATACCTCGAGCAACTGCCCGAGCAGCTTCGCATTCCGGTAAGGAGCCTCGATAAAAACCTGCGACTGCCTCTCGCCGGTCGCACGCC
>ENA-OZFZ01000768-OZFZ01000768.1-human-gut-metagenome-genome-assembly--contig:-NODE-768-length-15027-cov-4.913238_pt1 | contig 15027 bp, 14 predicted proteins | sample MGYA00244621_ERZ653640 | MGnify/ENA primary metagenome ERZ653640 (study PRJEB26926, sample SAMN06165019) | human gut metagenome | biome: ENVO:00009003; feature: ENVO:2100002; material: ENVO:00002003... | reverse complement strand
GCGCTGCCAAGGCCGTGGGCAAGGTCATCCCCAGCCTGAACGGCAAGCTGACCGGTATGTCCATGCGCGTCCCCACCCTGGATGTCTCCGTGGTGGACCTGACCGTCAACCTGGCCAAGCCCACCAAGTATGAGGATATCTGCGCCGCCATGAAGAAGGCCAGCGAGAACGAGCTGAAGGGCATTCTGGCCTACACCGATGAGGACGTTGTTTCCTCCGACTTCCTGGGCGACACCCATACCTCCATCTTCGACGCCAAGGCCGGCATCGCACTGACCGATACCTTTGTCAAGGTCGTCAGCTGGTACGACAACGAGATGGGCTACTCCGACAAGGTCCTCTGCCTCATCGAGCATATGTACAGCGTGGACCACAAGTAAATCGCTTACTACCGAAAGGTTTTCCTTCTTTTTGTTCCGCAGACAGCGCCGCGTCACGCGGCGCTGTCTGCATACAGAGACGCTGCGCGCCGCCTGTACAGAGGGGGGAAAGCGCTTCCGGCGGTTTTTGAAAGAAAATCGACAGCGTGACAAATATTTTTCATTTACCCCCTACCATTCCACCGGATTGTATGGTACAATAGGTACAACTTACCTAAGGGTAACGCAAGGGAAAGGAACCCCGCCATGGAACAGAACTCCATTCTGCATACTACGCTGTCGCTGGACAGCGATATCCCCCTCTACGCCCAACTGGTGGGCATCATCAAGCGCAGCATCTCCACCGGTGCCCTGCCGGTGGGCGCCCTGCTCCCCAGCGAGGCCGAGCTGTGCCGCTGCCTGAGCATCAGCCGCAACACCGTCCGTCAGGCCATCGGCGAGCTGGAGGACGAGGGTCTGGTGGTCCGCAAGCGCGGCCGCGGCACCTTCGTGGCCGACCCCGCCACCAACCGCCGGGGTGTCCGCTATTCCTTCACCACCGAGGTCTCCTCTATGGGCAAGGTCCCCTCATCTACGTTGGTGGACTTCGCTGTGGAGGTCCCCAAGCCCACCGTCTGCGAGAAGATGGAGCTGCGGGAGGGAACGCCGGTCTACTGCTTCACCCGTGTCCGCAACGTGGACGGCGAGCCTCTGATCCTGGAGACCAGCTACTACCCCCAGTACATCTACCCCAACCTGACCCGCGATATGCTCCAGACCCACAGCTTTTACAGCCTGCTCTACCATGTGGGCATCGTCCCCTTCGCTGCGGACGAGAGCTATGAGGCCGTCATTCTGGAGGACAGCTGCGCCGCCCTGCTGGGTGTGCCCTCCGGCAGCTGTGCCTTTTTCCACCAGCGGCTTACCCGTACGGAGGATGGCCGTATCTACGAGTATACCCGCAGCTACATACGCGGCGACCGGGTCCGCCTGGACGTACATATGCAGAAAAGCGGCATGAACTTCGTCCGCACCATCGACTGAATAGAAAAGCACCCCCGACAGGGGGTGCTTTTTCCACATAAAGCCCCGACCGAAGGGCGGGGCTGCGCTGTTTACGATAGCAGCAGGCGTATCAGTACCCGGGCAATGGCATAGCCCAGCACGCCGCCGCCGATGCCGGCGGCTGTGGCCCACACCCGTTTCCGCTTGGCGTGGGGCACCTGCTGGCTGTACAGCCGCTGATTTTCCCGGTTCAGGCCTACCAGTGCCTCCGGGTTCCGAGCGGACACCGCCTGTACGATAGCGTCCGCCATCCGGCGGCTGCCGCCCCTTTCGAGCCGCAGCGTGATGCTGCGCCCGTCATAGGTCAGCAGCTCCACCACGGTGCGCTTTGCCCACAGCAGTTTTAGGTCGTGACGATAGACCCACAGCACATCCGCCAGGGGCAGAACGATGTTCTGCCGCCGCCCGTACAGAAACGCCGTGCTCACCAGCGCGTCAGAGCGCCGGTCACCCTCCAGATAGTGGAATTCGCTCTCCGCCCGTTCCAGCAGCTTTCCTTTTTTCAGCTGCTTCAGCGTGCTGTTCAGTTGTGCGGTGTACAAGGCGGCGCTCGCCAGCAGCACAAAGGCGGCCAGCCCGAGGAAGCTGGCTATGAGGGACCAAAAGCTGCTCCCCGTGTCCGGTGTCAGCTCGCTGTCGATGTAATAGTCGCCGTAGGTGTACACAAAGTCCTCGGCGGTCATGCCGACGGCGGCGGCAATATCGTCGATATATGCCTCCGGCGTCTCACAGATCACGCCCACCAGACGTACCGGTGCCGGCGCGGTGGTCTCCGTCAGCGGGATATAGACGGCCAGCTCCGAGGGCGCGGCCGTATCGTCCGGCACTGCGCCGTCACCGCTGTCGTCAGCATAGGTATAGTCCACAATGTCCGCATACCGTGCGTATTCCGCGTCGCTCAGCTGCACCAGATAGCCGTATCCCTCCGTGTCCTCCGCCAGATAGAAGACCAGCTTGCGCCCGTCGCCCAGCGTCACCCGATAGGCCCAGGTGGTCATGTACTGCACGTCGATGTAGTTGTAGTCGCCCAGATAGATCTCGTCCCCGATGGGAACGGCCTCCGCTGCTGCGCTGTCCCGCTGCGCCAGCAGCCCCAGCACGATACACCCCGCCGTCAGCAGGGCCAGTATGCCGCCCACGATCCACCAGGCAGGGGAGTGTCTTACGTATCGGCGCATTTCCATATGTTGCCCCTCCAAATTTGTTGTGGTACGACATATTGTACCATATTCTGCCAGAATGTGCAATATTATTTCCCATAAACGGCATAAAAAACGCACCCCGGGTCTGACCCAAGGTGCGTTTTTGCTCACAGTGCCGCTGCGCCGATGATGCCCGCCTCATTGCCCAGCCGGGCACATTCAATGACCGGCGGTGTCCGGTCGTGCCCGCCGAAGCAGTTGGCCGCCACATACGCCCGTATGGGGGCCAGCAGTCTCTCGCCCTGGCGGCTGATGCCGCCGCCGATGAGCACCTTTTCCGGCCCCAGAATGTTCACCAGGTCCGTGATGCCCGCCGCCACGTACACGCAGTAGCGGTCCACCACAGCCTGTGCCGCCGCGTCTCCGGCGGACGCCGCGTCAAATACGTCCTTCCCGGTCAGCCCCTCACCGTATCCGGCCAGCAGGGACTCCGGCTGCGCCGCGGCCGCCCGCTTTCCCTGCCGTATCAGTGCTGTGGCGGAGGCATACGCCTCCCAGCAGCCCTTCCGACCGCAGGTGCAGTCCTCGCCGTCCAGCACCAGCACGGTGTGGCCCACCTCCGCGCCGGTTCCGCCAACGCCCTCCAGCAGCCGGCCGTCGGCCACGATGCCGCCGCCTACGCCGGTGCCCAGGGTGATGAGTATCATGTTCCGGCAGCCCACGGCCCCGCCGGCCACCGTCTCCGCCAGCGCGGCGCAGTTGGCGTCGTTGCTCAGATGACAGGGGAGCCCCAGCCGCGCCGTCACCATGCTGCATACCGGCACATTGAACCAGCCCAGGTTATAGGCGCAGACCACCACGCCCCGCTGGGGGTCGCAGGTACCCGGGGCGCCCACACCGATGGAGGCGCAGTCCCGGGCCGTCAGGCCCGCCTTGTCCAGTGCCAGCTCCACGGCGCGGCACATGTCCGCCACCACCTGCTCCGCCGGACGGCCGGCTCCGGCGGGGACGCTGGCCTCCGAGATCAGGTGATAGCCGCTGTCCACCACGCCCACGGCGATGTTGGTCCCGCCCAGATCAATGCCGATGCGATACATAAGGATACTCCCTTTCATGTGTGATATCGAAAACGGCGGGGCGGGCCGTCTGCCCGCCCCGCAATGGTGCGTTTGCTCAGAAGTGGGTGACAAAGTCGCTGTTTACCGCCACAGTGCGGCTGATGTTGGAGGAATTGATGCTGGCGAAGATGGTGCGCATCACCGTCAGCGCCTCCCGTCCGGAGACCTCCGGCTCGCGGTCGTGGACCAGTGCGTCCACGAACTCGTCGATGACGCCGGTGCCGTTGTGGGGCACATCAAGGTTGTAGCTGGTGGTGTTGCCCTCCAGATCGCTGACCGTGATGGGGGCAGAAGCCTCGTTGTAGATCAGCATGATGCCCTTGGTGCCGTACAGGCAGGTAGACTGGCACTCGTTGCCGTAGATGGTCCAGCTGGCCGCCATGGTGCCCAGCGCGCCGCCGGACATCCGCAGGATACACAGGGCGTTGTCGTCCACGCCGATGAGGTTCCCCTCGCTGTCGCGCTTGTTCAGCGTCACCACCTTGGCGGTGGTCTCGATGACCTTCTGGCCCAGCAGGTATTGGATCAGATCCACCTTGTGGATGCCCATATCGGACAGAGCGCCCAGCGCCGCCTTGTTTTTATCAAAGAACCAGGTGCCCTCGTCCACGGACCAGCCCTCGGGGCCGGCGTTGCCCAGCACGGCGCGGAATGTGATGACATCGCCGATGACGCCGCTGTCCAGCAGCTGCTTGGCCCGGCGATGCACCGGATCGAAGCGCATGTTGTGACCCACCATCAGGTGACGGCCATTGCGCTCCGCCGCAGCTACCATGGACTCGCACTCCGCCAGCGTCACGGCCATGGGCTTTTCGCACAGGACGTGCTTGCCGGCGTACAGCGCCGCCGTGGAGATCTCCGCGTGGCTGCGGTTTTCCACGCAGATGGACACGGCGTCCACATCGTCGCGGTTCAGCAGGTCAAAGTAGCTGTCGCACACCACGCCGCCATATTGGGCGGCCATCTCCTCGGCGCGGGCCCGATTCTTGTCGTGATAGGCTACCACCTGGGCATTGGGGTTCGCTGCGTACTCGGGCAGATGGCGCACCTGCGCGATCTTGCCGCAGCCGATGATACCAACTCGAATCATACAAAAGCTCCTCCTCTACTGTTCTCGTAAATCATCCTCGTCTAAATTATAACAAATTCAGGGGCAGGTGAAAAGCCTTTTTTCGCAAATTGCAGAAAATTTAACCAAGACGCAGGGCCGTGGTCAGGGCGCAGCCCCTCTGCATGACGTGATCCAGCACCACGCCCCGGGGCAGGGCCAGGCGGCTGAGAGCCAGCAGGGGGCCCTTGCCCGTCAGCTTGAACAGGGCCTCCTTGGCGGTCCAGGTCTCCCAGAAACGGGCGCAGTCGCCATCGTCGCCCACGCGGATGTAGGCCATCTCCGCCTCGGAGCAGACGCGGCGCATGAATTTCTCGTCCGCAGAGCGGACCACCTCCACATCCACGCCTACCGGCACATCGGCGATGGCGCAGACGGCGTAGGGCCCGGAATGGCTGACGGAAACGTAGACGCCCACGGCGTCCACGGTGGGCTTGCCCATCTCATCCCAGCGCAGGGGGACCTCCCCCTCGCCGCAGCCCAGGCGCTGCGCCAGCAGGCGGCGGGCCAGCAGCTCACCGGCCACGGTGCGCCTGCGGTCGTCCTCGCCGGCGATGTCGTTGACGCGGCGGCGGCGCTCCTCATCCATCATACCCACGGTATGGGCCATGGTATCCGTGTCCAGCGTGCGGATGTCGTACCAAAGAAGCTCCATGTTTCCCTCTCCTCCCGATAATTCATTTTTGAGTTGAGTATAACACAACACCGCAGAAGATACCAGTATTTTATGCGCTTGCTTTTACGGAAAGAAAGAGGTACACTGTCACTGTATGGAATTACGGTGTGGATACACATACATCATATATACCATCGGTTGACAAGGGCAGACACGGTTTTGACGGGCAGAAATACGCCCATACGGCGTCAAGTCCCTTGACAATACGGCAGTATTCTCTACGGACCTTTCCTTGTCTGGACGCATTTCTGCTCCGGCAAAACTGTCCGCATCTGCCAGCGATGGATATTCGAGCGATTTTTGGTTTTTGAGACGCAGGCGGGCGAGCGCCCGCCAAGGCGAAAAGGACAAAAAGCGACGGAAAGACGCGCTGGCAGGCGTGTTTGCCCTTGTTAACCGATGGTATCATATGGATATAATACGCTTGCTCAGGAGGAGCAGTTATGGTTTCTATTGTAGAAGTGACCACGAAGGCGCAGCTGCGCCGGTTCGTGGATTATCCCAATCAGCTGTACCGCGGCGTACCGCAGTTCGTGCCCGCCACGTATGGCGATGACCTGTCCGACTGGGACCGTCAGAAAAATCCGGCGTTCTCCTACTGCGACGCGCGGTGCTGGCTGGCGGAACGGGACGGGGAGATCGTGGGGCGCATCGGCGCCATCCGCAGCCGCAAGGCCAATGAAAAGTGGGGCACCAACCGGATGCGGTTCACCCAGGTGGACTTTATCGACGATCCCGAGGTATCCGCTGCGCTGTTCGCCGCCGTGGAGGACTGGGCGCGGGAGCTGGGCTGCACCGCGGTGCATGGGCCGCTGGGCTTCACCGACATGGACCGCGAGGGCATGCTGGTGGAGGGCTTCGACCGCCGCAGCTGCTTCTTTACATACTATAATCACCCCTACTACATTGACCACATGGCGGCGCTGGGCTACGTGAAGGACGTGGACTGGATCGAGGAGCTCATCACCGTGCCCACCGACGAGAAAACCATCCGGCGGTGGGAGAAGCTGTCGGACTTCGTGCTCAAGCGCAACCATCTGCACATCGTGGAGCCCAAGAGCCGGCTGGCGTATCTGCCGCTGCTGAAGCCGTTTTTCGACCTGGTGAACGTGGCCTACGCCCCGCTGTACGGCACGGTGGATCTGACGGATGAACAGATCAAAAAGTATGCTTCCAAATTCGCGCCGCTGATCAACCCCCACACCACCTGTTTCGTCATGGATAAGAACGACCAGATGGTCGCCTTCGGCGTAGGCGCACCCAGTCTGGCCACCGCCATGCAGAAGCACAGGGGACGGCTGTTCCCCACCGGCTGGGTGGACGTGCTGAAATCCTTCCGGAAGAACGATACCATAGACCTGCTGCTCATCGCCGTGCATCCGGACTACCAGTCCCGTGGCGTCAACGCCGTCATCCTCAGCAAGACCATGAAGGGCTGCCTGAAGATGGGCATCAAGCAGGCGGAGACCGGCCCCATGCTGGAGATGAACGGCAAGGTGCAGGCCCAGTGGAAGGACTTCCAAACGGAGCAGCACAAGCGCCGCCGGTGCTTCATCAAGGAGCTGATCCCTGCCGCCGCAGCGGCGGAGACGGAGAATGCCCCCGCCGGAGCCGCCGTATAAAGGACAAAAGGGAACGCGCACGATGTGCGCGTTCCCTTTTGTCTTATGACAGGCCGTAGACCTCGGTGAACTTCTTCTCCAGATAGGCCACGTAGCAGGCGGGGTCGAACTTGCCGCAGACCGATTCGAACAGGGCCACGGGGTCCTTCATGCAGCCATGCTTCCAGATCCTGTCCTCCAGCCAGTTGTTGATGGGGGTCAGGTCGCCGGAGCGCACCACGGCGTCCACGTCCAGATCCCTGGACATCTCCTGGAGGTACTGGGCGCCGTAGGCCGAGCCGATGGCGTAGGAGGGGAAGTAGCCGATGTTGCCGTTGGCCCAGTGGGAGTCCTGCAGCACGCCCTGCCGGTCGTCGGGCACATCAATGCCCAGATATTCCTTATAGAGGCGGTTCCATTCGGCAGGCAGATCGTGGGCGGTGAGGGAGCCGTCGAACATGCGCTTTTCCAGCTCATAGCGCACCATGATGTGCAGGCAATAGGTCAGTTCGTCGGCCTCGGTGCGGATGAGGGAGGGCTCGGACTTGTTGATCATGCGGTAGAAGTCGTCCTCCGTCACATGGTCCAGACGTGGGGCGAAGTGCTCCTTCAGCCACGGATAGATGATGGAGCAGAAGGCGCGGCTTCGGCCGATGATGTTCTCGTAGAAGCGGGACTGGCTCTCGTGGATGCCCATGGAGACGCCGGTACCCAGATTGCTGCGGGCCAGCTCCCTGCCGGTGTGCAGCTCGTACAGGGCGTGGCCGCCCTCGTGGATCACGGAGAACAGGGAGGAGGCCACCATGTCGGCGTGGTAGTGGGTGGTGATGCGCACGTCGTCCCGGGAGAAGTTGATGGTGAAGGGGTGCTCCGTCTCGCCGATGGTACAGTGGCTCCTGTCGATGCCCATGACATCCATGACGAAGTCGGAGAACTCCCGCTGGATGGGGATGGGGAAATCGGCGTGGAGCGGTGCGTCGTCCACCCGGTCGGCGTGGGCGGTGACGCGATGGATCAGGGGCACCAGCTTTTGCCGCAGAGCGGTGAAAAATTCGTCGCAGGCGGCAATGGTCAGGCCCCGCTCATAGTTGTCCAGCATCGTCTCGTAGGGAGCCTTGTCCGGCTCCCAGTACAGGGCGAAGCGCTTCAGGGTGTCGAACATCTCCTGCAGATACGGCTCGAACAGGGCGAAATCATTGGTCTCTTTGGCGGTCTGCCACACATCGTCAGCCTTGATCGACAGACGCTGATAGGCCACGAACTCCTCCTCCGGGATGCGGCGGGTACGGTCGTAGCTGCGCCAGTACTCCTCCACCTTGCGGCGGGTGACGGCGTCCAGCTCCTCCCGCGCAGCCATCAGGGTCTCCAGCATCTCCACCGTCTCCGGTGCAGTGGTGAGCTGATAGTCGATACGGCTCAGCTCCGCCGATGTGTCGCCCCGGACGGCGGCAGCGCCCTTGGGCGCCACGGTGACGCCATCGTAGTACAAAAGGCCCATGGCGTGGCCCAGTGCAAAGCTGGTCTGTTCATAGGTTTTCAGCTTTTCCAATGCTTCGGTAACAGTCATGCGCATACCTCCTTTTGTCATTTCTCTGATTATACCATCCGCGGCGGAAAGACACAAGCAGGGAAAAAGTATACAGAATCTTAATAGACTGCCGGCGGCAAACATGGTAGAATAGAGAAAATACAGCCAGAAAGGGCGGAGTACACTTGGAACTCAACAAAAAAACCATGCAGCGCATCATGCTGCTCATCACCTTTGCGGTGCTGCTGTTCTGGGGACTTTACAACATCTCGGCAGTAACAAGGGTGCTGGGAAAGCTGCTGGATCTGCTGTCGCCGCTGCTGCTGGGCATCTGCATCGCTTTTGTGCTGAACCTGATGATGGCGGCGCTGGAGCGGCTGTGGGACCGTGCGCTGGCCAAATGGGACAGCCGGTGGAGCCGGAAGCTGAAGCGGCCCGTCTGCCTGACGCTGACCATAGTGCTGTTCATCGGCATCATCTTCGCCATCTTCTTCATCCTTATTCCCCGGCTGGAGGAGGCGGGCTCCACACTGGTGGCCAACATCCCCACCTACGTGGCCCAGATCCAGGCATGGTGGGAGAACCTCAGCGCCTTCGGAGCGGAGCACGGCGTGACCCTGCCGGAGCTGTCGCTGGACGCGGACAGCGTGAAGAATACCATCACCGGCTTTTTGCAGGAGAAGGGCGACAGCGTGGTGAACACCACGATGAACATCACCGCCTCCATCGTGGGGGCGCTGGTGAACTTCCTGCTGGCGCTGGTGTTCTCCCTGTACCTGCTGGCCCAGAAGGAGACGCTCCTCGCCCAGTCCAGGCGGCTGCTGCGGCGCAGTCTGCCTCAGAAGGCGGCAGACCGGCTGCTGCGGCTGCTGAGCCTGAGCAACAACGCCTTTTCCAGCTTTGTCACCGGTCAGGTGACGGAGGCATTCATTCTGGGCACCCTATGCTGCCTGGGCATGCTGATCCTGCGGCTGCCCTACGCCCTGCCGGTGTCGGTCATCATCGCGACGCTGTCGCTGATCCCCATCTTCGGCGCGTGGATCGGCGCGGCCACCGGCGCGTTCCTCATCGTGTTCCAGAGCCCCATCAAGGCCCTGACGTTCCTGATCTTCCTGCTGATCTTGCAGCAGGTGGAGGGCAACCTCATCTATCCCAAGGTGGTGGGCAAGTCCGTGGGACTGCCCGGACTGTGGGTACTGGCCGCCGTCACCTTGGGCGGCGGGGCCTTCGGTGTGCTGGGCATGCTGCTGGGCGTGCCGGTGTGCTCCATCGTATACTCGCTGGTGCAGGAGTTCATCCGCGGTAAGCCGGCGGAGGAGTCCGCAAAATAAACCGTGCAATCAGAAGCGCTCCGCCTTCCGGCGGGGCGCTTTTTCCCGCGCCGTGTTTACAAATAATTAAAATAGCCCCTATTGACATTATCTGGGGAGGGTGGTAAACTGCGTTTAGCACTCGAAAAGCAGGAGTGCTAAACGGAGAAAGCTATGGAATTGACAGACCGCAAAAAGCAAATATTGAAGATCGTGGTGGAAAGCTACATCAACACCGCCGAGCCCGTGGGCTCCAAGGCCATCGTGGAACAGATGCCCGGCAAGATCAGCTCCGCCACCATCCGCAACGAGCTGGCGGATCTGGTGGAGATGGGCTATCTGGAGCAGCCCCACACCTCTGCGGGACGTGTGCCGTCGGCCAGGGGCTACCGGCTGTACGTCAACGAGCTGATGGAGCGGAAGGCTCTGTCGCCGGAGGAGACGGCCAAGATCAACGATGCCCTGTCCGGCCAGATGAAGCAGGTGGATCAGGTCATCAGTCAGGCCGGACAGATGGTATCCAGCTTTGTGGGCTACCCCACCTACGCCGTGGCCGATCACCGGACGGTCGCCACCGTGCAGCGGTTCGAGCTCATCTCCGTCAGCGAGAGCAGCTTTATCGCTGTGGTGATGCTGTCGGACAACCGCGTCAAGAGCCAGCTGATGCAGCTGGACCTGCCGGTGGACGCCGAGACGCTGCCGCAGCTGAGCCACCTGCTGAACACCCACTTTGTGGGGGCGGCGCCGGAACAGATGAATGCCACGCTGATGAGCCTGTCGGATCAGGTGTCGGGCCAGTGGTTCCTGCTTCTCAACCGCGTGACGGAATATGCCTGCACGCTGTTGGAGGAGACCCAGCACCAGCAGGTGTTTACCAACGGCGCCAGCCAGCTTCTGAAGTTTCCGGAATTTCGGGACATCGACAAGGCTCACGATCTCATGAGCTTCATGGTGGACAATAAGGAGGACCTGCCGGTGCCCCAGAGCGATGCGCCCATGCAGATCCTTATCGGGCCGGAAAACGTCAACGACGCCCTGAAGGAGAGCAGCGTGGTCATCGCCAGCTACGATATCGGGGACAACATGCGGGGTCTGGTGGGCGTTGTGGGCCCCACCCGCATGGATTACGCCGCTGTGGCGGCGCGGCTGAGCTACTTTGCAGAGAGCCTGAGCCGTATGTTTGGTAAAAAACAGCTACCGGAGGATATACAATGAGCGAAAAGGATAAGCAGAAAAAGAAGGCGTCCGCCGAAGAAACGGCGGCACAGGAGACGGTGGAACAGACTGCGGCGCCCGCTGAGGAGGCGGTGCAGGAGGAGACGTTCACCGTCACCAAGTCCCAGATGGAGCAGATGGAGCAGCTGGCCAAGGTGCTGGCCGATGCCAACGACAAGTACCTCCGTCTGGCGGCGGAATACGACAATTATCGCAAGCGCACCACCCGCGAAAAGGAAAACGTGTACGGTACGGCCAAAGCCGACACCATCAAGCCGTTTTTGGCGGTGCTGGACAATCTGGAGCGGGGCGTGCAGCAGTTTGAGGAGGGTGACGGCCACCGGCAGGGGCTGGAGATGATCTGCAAGCAGTTCATCGACGTGCTGGGCCAGATGGGCGTTACCGAGATCCCCGCGCTGGGGCAGCCCTTCGATCCGGAAAAGCACAACGCCGTGATGCACACGGAGGACGAGAGCGCCGGAGAGAACACCATCGTAGAGGTGTTCCAGAAGGGCTTCATGATCGGAGATAAGGTGCTGCGCTTCGCCATGGTGAAGGTGGCAAACTGAAAGGAGTATTTCCATGAACGAAAAGAAGCTGTATAAGAGCAGTACGGACAAGAAGCTGGCCGGCGTCTGCGGCGGCATCGCCGAGTATTTCAACATCGACTCCACGCTGGTGCGTCTGGGCTGGGTGCTGTTCAGCCTGCTGGGCGGCAGCGGCTTGCTGGCGTATATCATCGCGGCGCTGATTATGCCCGACCGGCCCTATTGATCTCTTAAACCCGTAAATAAATGAAATTAAGATAAATTCAGGAGGCAATCATTATGTCTAAAGTTATCGGTATCGACCTTGGTACGACCAATTCCTGCGTAGCCGTGATGGAAGGCGGCGAGGCAGTCGTTATCCCTAACGCGGAAGGCAACCGCACCACCCCGTCCGTGGTGGCGTTCAGCAAAACCGGTGAGCGTATGGTGGGTCAGGTGGCAAAGCGTCAGGCCATCACCAACCCCGACCGCACCATTTCCTCCATCAAGCGCGAGATGGGCACCGACCACCGCGTCTCTATCGACGGTAAGAGCTACACTCCCCAGGAGATCAGCGCCATGATCCTGCAGAAGCTGAAGGCTGACGCAGAGGCGTATCTGGGCAGCACCGTCACCGAGGCTGTCATCACCGTCCCCGCCTACTTCACCGACTCCCAGCGTCAGGCCACCAAGGACGCCGGCAAGATCGCCGGTCTGGACGTAAAGCGTATCATCAATGAGCCTACCGCCGCCGCGCTGGCCTATGGCGTGGACAAGGAGCAGGCCCAGAAGATCATGGTCAACCTGGCCATCTCCACACACCGCAAGGCCGTGGGCGAGGCCATCTACAAGGTGGCCCAGGCCTACCTGCGTCTGGAGGCCAAGAACGAGATTTTGCGCATCCAGAAAGAAGTCGCTCCCCTGGCCAGGGAAACGACCCGTTACTGGGAGCAGCTGGAGTCCGCTGACGGCCGTCAGGGCGTGGCCCTCAATCTGGCCCAGCAGCACGAGCGCGAAGTGGAGCTGACCAGCGAGCGCATGACCATGGAAGAGGTCATGGAGCGCACCAGCCTCAAGATCCTGGCCGGTGTGGAGCCGCAGCAGCGCCTGAACATCGACAGCAAGAGCGCCAACGACATCCTGCGCGGTTTCAACGGCAAGGATTACCGCTGGGAAGACCGCTGGCTGGTCACGGAAGACAATCTGCTGCTGCGTTCCCAGATCCGTCTGGGCGATTACAACATCATGCTGGCCTGGGCCGAATACGTGCCCGACATGACCATCCGCGTGGACAAGAACCCGCCCGCCGGCCAGTACCAGCCCGCTGACGGCCAGGAAGACTACTTCTGGCGCCTGACCTTCGACTTCCCGCTCATCGACTGGAACCGCCGCTATCGCGGCGTGCAGGCGGCCCGCATGAAGAAGGCCCAGGCCTTCCATGAGCTGTCGCGCAAGCGCACGGATTACTCCAACACCTGGCTGCAGTGCGAACAGCGCGTGGCCCTGGCCGAGACCAACCGCCGCCTGGCCAAAGTCCATTTCGAAACGGCCGAGATGCGCTACAAGGAAGCCCGCATCTCCTTCGAGACCGGTCTGGGCGACATGCCCGCCATGAGTTCCGCCCACGAGGCCATGGTCCAGAGCCGCATCAAGCTGATCGAAGCCGAACTGGAACTCAAGCTGGCCAATCTGGAATGGATGTACGTCGCCAACCTCTTGCAGGAACGCTTCCTGGGCCTTCCTGCCACGGAGATTGAAAAATAATGAAAAGACTGACCGTTTTCTGGGCCCTGCTGGCCTGTCTGCTGCTGGCCGCCCCGGCCATGGCCGTGGAGACCACCGCCACCGGCAAGGTGGTGGCCACCGTGACGCGTGATGTGCGTCTGCCCTTCAATGCCGTCATCGACGAGGTGCTGGTCCGTCCCGGGGATGCCATCAAGGCCGGGGATCCGCTGGTGCGCTATCATCTGCAGGACGAGGCCGAACGCGTGCTGCAGCGCGAAGTGACCACCGGTGCCGCCACCGAGAGCCTGCGCGGCCAGATCCTCGATCTGGAGCGCGAACTGGTGCAGGCCCGCGCCGAGCGCAATCGCGCCAGCCAGCTGGCCGCTTCCGGGCTGGGCTCGCGCCAGGCCCTGGGGCGTCTGGAAGAGAGCGTGCGCTCCCTGCAGCACCGCATCGAGCTGACCCAGATCTCCATCAAGAAGAACGAAGAGAGCTTCCGGGCCCGCCTGAAGGAACTGGAAGGCTATTACGGCCAGCCCATCCGGGAGGGCGAGACCCTGCCGGATCAGCTGGTGCTGACCTCCCCCATCGACGGCTATGTGCTGCAGCTCATGCCCAACCTCAATCCCGATGTGCTGCTGCCTGCCCAGGCCACGCCCGTGACCGTGGGCCAGCTGGATCCCGTGCTGATCCAGGTGCCGGTCTATGAAGGCGACCTGGGCCGCATCAAGGAAGGCGGCCATGCCCGCGTGGAGATCCCCTCGCTGGGCGACAAGGTGTTCTCGGCCACCATCACGGAGATCTCGTGGATCTCCACCAACATGGATGTGGCCCAGCCCTCGTATTACACGGTGGAACTGACCGTGCCCAACAGCCAGCTTGAGCTCAAGCCCGGCTTCAAGGCGCTGGTGCGCTTTGGCGCTGCCGAGTAGCCCATGAAGCTGAAAAGCCTGCCGCGCCAGCTGGGATACATCCTGGGGGCCCAATGGACCAGGGACCTTTCCTGGACCATCTTCACCATCCTGCTGGCACGGCGCAGCCCCGAGATGCTGGGCCAGATCGCCGTGGCCCTTTCCTGCGGCTATCTGGTCAAGACCGTCTCGGACGTGGGGCTCAACGACTTTCTGCTGTCCACGTTCGCCCGTCGGGAAGAACGCCCCCGTACCCTGCTGGGCGAGGTGACGGGCCTCAAGACCTGCTTCATGATGCTGGCCCTGATCGTCACCTGGTTCGTGACGGGCTGGCTGGGGTACAGCTTCGAGCTGCGGCTCATCGTCCTGTTCATCGCTACGGGCTTCGGTCTCGACGGGGTGACGGACTCTTTCTTCGCGCTCTGCCAGGCCCGCGGGCGGCAGGACGTGGAGATGCGCATCCGCGTGCCTTCGGCCCTGCTGGGCATAGGCTACGGCATCGTCTGCGTGGTGGCCGGAGCGCCCCTGATCTTCATCGCCCTCTACAAGCTCATCGAATCCGTCCTCTGCACGGGCTTCGCCTTCCGTGCTCTGGGCCGCAATCCCTTCGTGGGGTTCGGCTACGACAATGTGCGCGACCTGGCCGTGAAGATGAAGAGCGGCTTCATCTTCACCATCATGGCCGCCTGCGCCATGTTCTACAACCTGTCTCTTATACACATCTGACGCTGCCGACGAATAG
>ENA-OZFZ01000765-OZFZ01000765.1-human-gut-metagenome-genome-assembly--contig:-NODE-765-length-15091-cov-4.413208_pt1 | contig 15091 bp, 12 predicted proteins | sample MGYA00244621_ERZ653640 | MGnify/ENA primary metagenome ERZ653640 (study PRJEB26926, sample SAMN06165019) | human gut metagenome | biome: ENVO:00009003; feature: ENVO:2100002; material: ENVO:00002003... | reverse complement strand
GCACGGTGCCCTCGGTGGCGCGGATCAGCGCGCCGGAGCCGGGGGTGAAGTCGTAGGCATCCAGATCCACCATGCCGATAAGGCCGTGGCGGATGCGGCCGTCGGACTGCTGGCGCTCGATGTAGATCAGGGAATCGGAGAGCGTCTCGAACACGCCGTCTGCCATGTACTTGCGCATGGCGGCGTTGATGTCCTCGATGTACTCGTCCACGTTGGGGGCCTTCAGGTTGGCCTCCGGCAGGATGAGACGCAGCGTGGAGGGGGCGTCGCCCACCTTCTCCTCTACCGCCCGCCAGTACTCCGGCTCAGAGGTGAACTGGTCGCAGGCCACCACGGCCCACTTGGTCATGTCCTGTCCCTTGGGCAGCAGGATGTCGGCGGGATAAAAGCCCAGCTTTTCAAATTTCTTGTTCATGGTGTTCCTCCTCTTTCATCAAAAGGTGCAGATGCATTTGTTCCTATCCGTCATACTACCAAAAATCACCGGTGTTTGCAATCGATTTTCAAAATTTTTCAGGCAGGCTGACAAATTTTTGCGTATAGTCCGATGCGGCGCGGGGAGACTATGAGAGAAAGCAGTCTTGACACAAGGAGGGACTCTCATGAAGATCGTAGACCGCATTGCGCTGGTACTGGTCATCATCGGCGCGCTGAACTGGGGAGGCGTGGGGCTTTTCAGCTTCGACTGCGTGGCCTTCCTGTTCGGCGGGCAGACCGGCGCCGTCAGCCGCATCATCTATACGCTGGTGGGCATCGCGGGACTGTGGTGCATCACCCTGCTGTTCCGCGAGGATGGGACGGAGAACACATAAACACAGAAAAAGACCGCCTCTCGGCGGTCTTTTTCTGTGTTTATCGCTTAGTTATCATTATGGACAAAACATGCTGCTGTGCGGTACAAGTGGAGAACGGTTCTCCTTTCTGGGCCGCCGCGCAGAAAAAACACGCCCTTGCCAATCGATGGTACCGTATTGCTTTATGATCTGTTGTACTTTTTCTTTCGGCTTACAACCGTTGTGCCGATAGCAGCACCGCCGCTGATGAACAGAAGTGCGCTCCACAAAACGGGATCGCTGCTGTCACCGGTATTTGACGAGGCAGTATTTCCGGGCTTGTCGGGGTGGTCGCTCGGCTTCACCGTAGAACCCTTTGCGGGAATTGCAACAGCGGCCTTCTTATAGCCGCAGACGGTGCATTCCTCGTGTTTGGAGCCTTTCCTGGTTGCGGTGGGTTCCTTATCGATCACCCACTTGAAGCTATGCGCCGCTATGTCCTTCCTGTCACCGCAGGGGCATTCATGCCAATGGTTGTCTGCGTCTGACTTCCAGGCCGTTCCATGGTTATGGATATGCGGAATACTCTTGTATGTTACAATAACGGTCTTGTCGGCGTCCATGATAACTTCCAGCATATTGGAGAGGACCTCTGCTTTAACACCATTCACCGTAACAGTGTCAATTTGATAGCCGCTATCGGGAGTAAAAACAATTGTTTCATGCGATCCGGCCGCCAGCCCTGCTTTACTTGCAGAAATCGTTCCATTCCCACCATTCACCTGTGTTGTCAGGCTATAGGTTGTCTCAACCTTCCGTGTTTTCGTCACATTAGAGGGAATGATATAGTCGCCCTCTCCGACAGTGATCCTCAGCATTGCGGAGGCAAGCAGCACATCACCTACTCTGAACTCGGAGTGGGGCAGACGATATGTCACACTGATGCTTTCTCCATTGAAACGGCCGGGATTTCATACAAGGCGGGCATCGCGATCAATCGTAAGGACATATTCAGCCTCACCGCCTGATTGTTCAATCATGCTTTCCATGCTTTCAGACATATCATACGTTACGGTATATGTCACGGGATAGTGTTCACCGGTTTTATTTCTCTCAATGGTTTCAGGCCCTTGTATGACCAGTGTGCCGTGGTCCTGTGAGGGTTGGACAACGGCTACGGCATAGCCGTTTCCAGACACATCCGGAAGCGTGACGTCTATATCTCTTGGGTTTGTATCTCCTGTGTTTGTCTTCCGAGCTGCATAAACCTGCGCCTCCGAAGCATCGAGAACCTTTCCGGTTTCATCCACCGGCAAGGACAGCACATAAACCGGCAGATCGTTCAGTGTCAGGCCGCCCACCGTCAGCTTAGCTGCGCCGTCGCGCTGAACCCAGAAGGTGGCCAACGGATCACTCCAGCCCATGCTATCCGAAGCATTGGTCAAAGCGGTTACATTTGCAGCACTGGTGTTCCCCAGCCTGATGTCAAGGCTGCTGTCAGCCGGGGTGACGGTCTTACTGTCAGTCTGGAAATAAACTGCCTGATCTCCAACAGCTGCCTCACGGGAGATATAGAGGTAACGATCGCACTTTCCATAGTCTTTACCGGTGACAGCCAAATCATTTGATATGCCGCCTGTGATCTGATATTCGTCATCGACGGTGACCTGCATGAGATTGTTGTTGATGGTACCGGCATTCAGCTCGATCTTCGGCACCGTGCCGCCATAATCACTGGCATCAAAGCAGACACCGCCGCCAAAGGCTGTTGCGGCGTTGTTCTCGATCGCGCCGCCATTCATAATGAATTGGCCGCCTCTGCGGACAAATACGCCGCCGCCGATCCGGTAAGCTTCGCCTTTTGCACTGTTTGTACCGGAAATGTTGCCGGAGATCGTACCGCCGTTCATTGTGAAGGTGCCTTTGGATATCATGGTTCCGCCGCCTGTTTGCTCGGCTTTGTTGTTGCAGATCTCGGCACCCTCATACATGGCTGCGTTGTGGTTTCCGCCATTATTGGACAGTACCACACCGCCGCCGCGATCCGTAGAAATATTACCGTTGATTTTTCCGTAAATATCTAAGTGCTCATCCGTTCCGTTGATATAAACCGCGCCATAGTACGCGCGATTATTGAGAATCCTTCCGTTTTCTCCAATTGTCACCGCTGTACCGCCGTCAGTTTGCAGGATATGGTTGCCTGTGGCATGCACATTGCTGATTTCACCGTCAATCACGATGGTGCTGTTTTTTGCAAAGATGACATTGCCGTTCAGACTGGGGCAATCCGTGATTTTGGAGCCGTTTTCCATTTTGAAGGATCTGGCGCCACCCGCACAGTAGATCATGCTGCCGCCGGAGATTTTCTCAATCAGAGCGGTGGAGGTCAGCGCTCCCTCTGCGCTATTGCGCAGATGAATTACGATGCCGCTATTCGCCTGCCACATTGCGCTCTTGTTTGCAGCAATGCTGCTGATGGCGCCGCCGATCTCGACCTTACCGCCGTCTGCATAAACTCCGCGGCCGTCAATGTTCTGGATCTTCGAGCCTTCCTTCATCACGAGTGTACCGCCCTGAAGCCAGATCGCACCTGCCGGACCGACTGAGCCTGCCGCAGAGTCTTTTGTTCTCGTATAGCCAGCCATGGTATCCTCTATCACACTGCCTCTTTCCATGACGATTTTTGCCTGGTCGGTGGCGCGTACAGCGGACATACCGCCAAAGTTGCGCAGCACAGCACCACTACCCAGTGTCACGGTGCAGGGCACAGTAGCGTTGGAGGCAATGATCGCGTCCTGCACAAAAATCGTATTATCCGCGCTGCCGTCACCGCTGACAGCCTGTGCGAATACAGTACCCTCGTGCATCCCTGCATCGTCCAGAATGATTTTGGAAAGAGTCAGGCCGACAGAACTCGCCGATAAAGACTGAACCTCGATCATGGCGGGATTATACCAGCTGCGGGCTGTGTCACTTTGCAGGTTAAAATCAGCGCTGCGTGTAACGGTGTAAGGACCGCCGTCTCCACTGGTGATCGTAAGACTCTTATCATAAAAACGAGCACACTGATCCATGGTCAGATCGCTCATGACATAGATCGCTGCACCGTCAGCCGCGGCATCGACCGCCTTAGCCAGCGTGGCGAAAGGGAGATCTTTTGTGCCGGTATTCTGTTCGTCGTTACCGGTGCTGCTGACATAGACCTCCGCAGCATTATTCTGTGCTGCCGGATTCGCTGCCCCCGGCGCATTTTTCTGTTCTCCATATTCGGACAACAGCTCCTCGTTGACGGTTTGCTCCTCCAATACGGGAGTCGGAGCCTCTTCCACCGACTCAGGGGTATTACCCAGCTCCGCCGCAAAAGCGGCAGCAGGCAGTAACCCCATCACCAACGCAGAGCAGAGTAAGACACTTAACAACAATTTCCGCATAAAACATTCCCCTTTCTATTTCTTGTTTTGTGTTCCGTTGTAATTGCAAGCGTCCGATGAATCGAAAATCATAATTTGGCAATCGTCTAACTTTTATAGGAACATCCGCTTGTCCATCGCCGTTATCAAGTCCTCCCCCTGTAATTATTTTGCGGCACAAATGGTACAAAGCTCCTTTCCCCGCAAGTGCATAATTTTAGTATGGCATATTTTTATCAACTTTTCAACTGGTTTTCAGAAATTCCCGCTGCAAACACAAAAAGTCCGTCTGCCGCAGCAGCCGAAAAAGAGGCTCATGGAAAGCCTTGTATCAGGTTCTTTTTAAACCGCAAACATTGCGGGAGAAGGTAATTGCACCTTCTCCCACATTTTGGCAATTGTGCTGTTCTTCTTCGCTGTCCGCCAGAAAGCTGATAGGGCCGCGGGGAGAGGACGGGGTTGCTTTTTTGCGGCGCGTGTGGTAGGATAAGAAAAAACAAGAGAGGAGTTGAGAGGATGAACCTGATTTCCTGCTGAACTACGGTACGACATTGTGTCGGGCGGCGCTGACCGTCCTGTTTGTTGTGCCTTTCGCGGGAAATTGGCGTATCTCTCAGCTCTGTGCGTGGTCATAGCCTGCCTATCGGCGGGTGTGGTGTGCGTTTTTGGCTGTGGGAGCTGTTTCCCGCAGTCATTTTTTCGTATAGGAGGCATGACCATGTCCATTATTAAAGTATCCGACCTTACGTTCTGCTATGAAGGCAGCTACGACAACATCTTTGAAAACGTCAGCTTTCAGCTGGATACCGACTGGCGGCTGGGGCTGACAGGCCGCAACGGGCGAGACAAAACCACGCTGCTGCGGCTCTTAGAGGGAAGGTATCCCTATCAAGGCACAATACACGCCAGCGTGGGCTTCGACTATTTTCCCTACGCCGTGGAGGACCCATCGCTGTGTCCCATGGAGCTGCTGGAGCGCATCTGCCCCGACGTGGCTTCGTGGCGGTTCCTGCGGGAGCTGACGCCGCTGGAGGTGTCGGAGGACGCACTGTACCGTCCCTTTTCCACGCTGTCCGGCGGCGAGCAGTCCAAGCTCCTGCTGGCCATGCTCTTTTCCCGGGAAAACCGCTTTCTCCTCATCGACGAGCCCACCAACCATCTGGATCAGGTGGGGCGGGCGTTGGTGAGCCGCTATCTCCGCGGCAAAAAGGGCTTCCTGCTGGTGTCCCACGACCGCGCCTTTCTGGACGGCTGCGTGGATCACATCCTGTCCATCAACCGCAGCAGCATCGAGGTGCAGAAGGGGAATTTTTCCTCGTGGTACGAGAACAAGCGGCGGCAGGACGCCTTTGAGCTGTCGCAGAATGAGCGGCTCAAAAAGGAGATCGGGCGGCTGAAGGAGGCGGCGCGGCAGTCCAGCGACTGGGCCGATAAGGTGGAAAACTCCAAGATCGGGAAAAACTCCGCCAAGGTCAAGGGCACCGCCGACGCCATGGGCGGACGCGCCTTCATTGCCGAGCAGTCCCGGCGGATGCAGCAGCGGCGGAAAAATCTGGAACGGCGGCAGCAAAACGCCATCGAGGAGAAGTCCGCGCTGCTGAAGGACATCGAACGCAGCGATGCTTTGAAGCTGCATCCGCTGACCCACCACTCCCAGCGGCTGGCAGCGCTGTGGGAGGTGTCCATCGACTACGGCGGTGGGGTCGTGTGCAGCGGCGTATCCTTCACCGTGACGCAGGGCGACCGCGTGGCGCTGTGCGGGGCAAACGGCTGCGGCAAGTCCAGTGTTCTCAAGCTGCTGTGCGGGCAGGATATCCCCTATTCCGGCACCTTGGAGACAGCCAGCCGGCTGGTCATCTCCTACGTGCCGCAGGACGCCTCCGGTCTGCGGGGCCTGCTGCGGGACTACGCCGCTGGGTACGGTCTCGATGAGAGCCTGTTCCTGACGATCCTGCGGAAGCTGGGCTTCGAGCGGGTGCAGTTCGAGAAGGATATGGGCGACTACTCCGCCGGACAGAAGAAAAAGGTGCTGCTGGCCCGAAGCCTGTGCCAGTCCGCCCATCTGTACGTCTGGGACGAGCCGCTGAACTACATCGACGTTCTCTCCCGCATCCAGATCGAGGAGCTGCTGCAAGCATTCCGGCCTACCCTGCTGTTCGTGGAGCACGACCGGGTGTTCTGTGAGAACATCGCCACGAAAACCGTGGAGCTGTAAAATCAAAACCTCCGGCCAAGCCGGAGGTTTTGATTTTCAGGACAGTGTTTTTTCTGCAAAGCCCTGCCAACCGGCGGCAAATTCCTCCGCCAGACGGGCAGAGCCGCCCCCCTGCCAGCAGCGAGCCAGATAATACAGGCCGCACATGCAGGCATACTTATCGTAATAGCTGCCAAAGACGGCGCTGTGCAGCTGCTCCTGCTGCTGTGCAGGCTGCGTCTCCTGTCTGGCAGAACGCATCGCGGCGGCACTCCGCGTCCAGACGGCCCGCAGTTCAGGCGCATCCCAATCCACCTGATTGGCTTCGCGGTCATTATAGGAGACGAAGTGGGCAAAGCCCTCGTCGAAAGTGAAGGCATCCAGCCGGGACAGATAGTCACCTGTTTCCTGCGCCGCATCCAGCTCCGGTCGGTGCCGGTGGATGCAGACATGGCACAGTTCGTGAGTCAGCAGGTTATGCGCCACGCGCTCCACCGGTACGGCGCCCAGATACTGGACCCACAGGCCCATGTCCAGAACGGCGGTATCCACCCCGGCGGGGCTTTTCAGCACCACCGCGTCGTTGGGCGGCGGATAGCCCACGATCAGCGCTGTCTCCGCACCGCGCAGAATGTCCTGCCAGTCCGGAAACAGCGCGTCCCAGACCGGACGGTTGCCGGGAACGAACGTCTCCACAGTCCGCAGCACCTGCTCGTAGACCTGCATGACCGCCGCCTTTTGCGCATCGGAGCCGTCCGGCTCCTGAAAGCAGTAGCCGGGCTGGGTGAAAAACCACTCCTGCGCGTGCGCGGCAAGGCTTCTCCCCGCCAGGTAGTCCGTTACGATGTCGGTGTAGAGTTTCACGGCGATACCTCCTTATTTCCCCGCCAAGCGCTTGACCAGAGACTTGTCCGGGTCGGCCAGCATGGTCTGGTAGGTGGTATAGATCACCATGCCCGGCTTGGCGCCGGCGGGTTTCTTTACAAATTTCACCGGCGTATAGTCCACCGGCACCTTGGTGCTGCCCTGCGCCTGGGAGAAATACGCCGCCAGCGACGCGGCCTCCAGCAGGCTCTGTTGGTCCGGCTCCGCGCCGCCGGTGCAGAGGATCACATGGCTGCCGTGGATCTTCTGGGTATGGAGCCAGATGTCCCGCTTGTCGGCGTCCTTTGTGGTCAGGCGGTCATTCTGCCGGTTGTTGCGGCCCACCAGGACACGCAGGCCCGCGGAGGTGCGGAACTCCCGTGGCCGGGAGGCCCGCTGGAAGCCGGGCTGCTTTTTGCCCCGCTGGCGGATATAGCCGCCGTCGGTGAGCTCGATGCGGACATCGTTGAAGTCCTGCTCCGATTCGGCCTGGGACAGCTCCTGCAGAACGCTCTCCAGATATTGCAGCTCCTCCCTACCCTTTTGCAGCTGGGCCGTCAGGTACTTCTCCGCCGTTTTGGCCTTGGTGTACTGCTTGAAGTAGCGGGCGGCATTCTCCTGCGGCGACAGGCGCACGTCCAGCGGGATGTCGATGTCGGCGCAGTTCTCATCGTAGTAGTTCTGGGCGGTGAGGCGGCTCTGCCCCCGCTCCATGCGGTAGAGGTTGGCGGTGATGAGCTCGCCGCAGATGCGCAGGCGGTCACGGTCCAGACAGGCGGCCAGCTCCTTCTCCTGGGCGGCGATCTTACGGCGGACGCGGTCCCTGGCAGTGGTGGCAGTCTTTAGGAGATCCTGCCCCTTCTGCTTCACCCGCTCCGCCTGCTCCCGCTTTTCATAGAAGCCATCCAGCAGGTGGGAAAAGCTGTCGCAGGGCTCCGACTGGGCGTAGGCACCGTACTGGAGGATGGGGCCATAGGTGAAGTCAGAAAGCGCTCCGTTCCGTTTGATTGCAGTCGGTGTAAAGCGATTTTCATTCACAGCGTTCTGCCACTGGGAGAAGACGCTCCACAGGGGTGTTCCCTGCGAAACGGGGGCGTCGGTGGCACCGCAGGCGCGGTAAGCCAGCTCACGGGCCACCAGCGGCGGCAGGGCGGTGAAGGTATCCAGCAGCCAGCCGTCCAGCGGCGCGTCCGGCGCGGCGCGCCGCAGCAGGGCGGCGAACTCCTCCTCCGTGACATCCAGCGGTGAGTTCTTGTTCTGACGGGCAGGCAGGCGGTAGAAAAGGCCGGGCAGCACCTGGCGGTCCTGCTCTGACTCCAGGTCAATGCGGCGCAGGCAGTCGATGATACGGCCGTCCCTGTCGCAGAGGATCAGGTTGGCGCGGCGGGGCATACCCTCCCACACCAGCGTGAAGCGGCTGCGCTCCCCCAGCTCGTCGGCAGCCAGCACGGTCAGCGTCACCACGCGCTCCAGCGGCTCCTGCCGGACGGACTCGATGACGCCTCCGGACAGGTGCTTGCGCAGGAGCATACAGAACATGGGCGGCTGGGACGGGTTGTCCCGCACCTGCTCTGTCAGGTGCAGGCGGGGTTGGCTGCCGCCGGCGTTCAGGTACAGGCGGCGGCTCCCCCGCAGCAGCAGAACCACCTGATCCCTGGCGGGCTGCTGGATCTTCTCGATGCGGCTGCCGGTGATCTGGGGCGACAGCTCCTCCACTACGCCTTGCAGGCAGATGGCGTCTAACGGCATGGCTGATCCTCCTCCATCATCACGGTGAACAGTTGGTTGACACGCTTGGTGTCGCCCCGCAGGTACAGCCACCCCAGCAGGCATTCCAGTGCCGTGGCCTGATGATACTGAGCGGTGGTGGCGTTTTTAGGGATACCGTGGACGGCGGCGTTGCGGCCGCGCTTGAATACGGCATCCTCCTCCGGCGTCAGCAGCGGCAGGATGCGCTGGGCCCTGTGGGCCTGCTCCGGCGCGCAGACCAGAGCGATGGCGGCGCGGTGCAGGTCTTTGCCGGTGGCCTTGCCGTGGGCGCAGAGCCACGTGCGCACCAGCAGCTCATACACGCCGTCGCCCACATGGGCCAGACCGATGGAGCTGACGGTGCGCAGCTGGTCGGCAGGCAGGGCGATATGAAAATAATCCATGAGAGAGCCTCTCCTTTGTGCGTATTTACCTGCAACAGTATGCCACTTTCCGGCGCATTTGGCAAGAACAAGTATCGACAGGCCGAAGCGGGCATGATAGAATATGGCAGCGTGATATAAATGAGAGCAGGAGGTAAGGGATATGCCCAATACAGGCGAGCGCCGGTTCAAGAGAGGTCAGATCATCTGTAAGCCCGGCGAAATGGATATGAACATGTATAACATCCTCTATGGCAGCGTGGCCGTCTACAAGGACTACGGTACGCCGGAGGAGGTGGAGGTGGTGACGCTCAGCGAGGGGGATTTCTTCAACGTCATCAGCTTTCTGGAGTCCCGTCCCCGCAACACCACGGTGGTGGCGCTGGAGCCGCTGGTGGTCAGCGAGATCACCATGGAGAACTTCGGGAAGTATTTCAGTGAGCGGCCCGCCAAGATCATGAGCCTCCTGCAGCACATGAGCGCCCGCATCCGGCAGCTCCAGAAAGCCTACGTGGAGACGTGCCACGCGCTGGAGGCCTACAGCGACAAGGAGCGGCTTCAGGCGGAGCACGGCGAGTGGTACGCCCAGCACAGCAAGATGGTACACTATATCGAGGCCATGTTCCCTTATATGCTGGGCAAGACCGAAAACGACGAAGAAAAGTAAATTAGCAAAAAGAGAGACGGCGGGAGCCGTCTCTCTTTTTGTTTGCAGGAACGCTTACAGGGACTCGTAGAGGGCCTTGCAGGCGCGGTACATCTCGTAGCAATCCAGCTTGGCCACCACCTCGAAGGGGGCGTGCATGCTCAGCACCGGCACGCCGGCGTCCAGTGTGGCGATATTGCGGTTGGCCATGTACTGGGCCACCGTCCCGCCGCCGCCGGCGTCGATCTTGCCCAGCTCGCAGATCTGCCACCGCACGCCCGCGCCGTCCAGCACCGCGCGCACATAGGCCACCGTCTCCGCGTTGGCGTCCGAGGAACCGGACTTGCCCCGCGCGCCGGTGTACTTGCAGATACCCACGCCGTAGTTGACGAAGGCCGCGTTCTTCTTCTCGTACACATCGGCAAAGTTGGGGTCATAGGCCGCCGTCACGTCGGCGGACAGGCAAAAGGCGTTCTCAAAGCACGCCTTCAGCGGCACGTTCTGGCCGTCGCACAGGTCAGACATAAAGGCGTCAAAGGCCGCGGACTGCATACCTGTCACGCCCATGGAGCCGATCTCCTCCTTGTCCGCCAGCACGCATACCGCCGTCTTGTCCGGCGTTTCGATATCCAGCAGCGCCCGCAGCGCCGCGTAGCCGCACACCCGGTCATCGTGACCGTAGGACCCGATCATGCTGCCGTCAATACCGATGTCCACCGCCTCCGCGGCGGGAACAGCCTCCAGCTCCGCGGAGGCGAAGTCGCTCTCCGTGATGCCGTACTTGTCGTGCAGCCGCTTCATCACGTGCAGCTTCACCCGGTCCTTGTCCTCGCTGTCCCCGATGGGCCGGCTGCCCACCAGCAGGTTCAGCGTCTCGCCGGGCACCGCCTCGTTCAGGGGCTTCCGGCCCTGTTCGCCGCCCAGATGGGGCAGCAGGTCCGTGATGACCAGCTGGGGCTCACCCGCCTCGCCGATGCACACGTCTACCACGCTGCCGTCCTTCTTGGCCACCACGCCCCGCAGCTGCAGGGGGATAGTCACCCACTGGTACTTGCGGATACCGCCGTAGTAGTGGGTCTTGAAATATGCCATCTCGCTGTCCTCATACAGCGGCGTGGGCTTCAGATCCAGCCGCGGCGAGTCGATATGCGCCGCCGCGATCTGCGCGCCCTCGGCCAGGCTCTCCTTACCGATGACCGCCAGCATCAGTCCCTTGCCCCGGTTGCAGGTGTACACCTTATCCCCGGCCTTCAGCGCCATGCCGCGCTTATACTGCACAAAGCCCTTCGCCTCTGCCGCGGCGATAGCCGCCCGGGCGCTGAGCCGTTCGGTCTTTCCCGCGTTCAGGAAAGCCTTGTAGTCCGCGCAGTAGGCCTCCATCTCCCGAAGCTGCGCCTCGTCCAGCGTATCATACCCGTTCTTGTCATTCCGCAGCAGCTGCTCCCGCAGCGCCTTCATTTCCTCGCTCATGCTCGTTCCTCCTTCAATATCGTCTCCAGCGCCTGCCGTGCCTTTTCCGTAAAGGCCGCCGCGCTGCCGCAGTCGTTCACCAGCACGTCCGTGCACCGGGCCCGGTAAAATGCCTCGTCCTTCTGTGCCCGCACCCGCAGCCGCGCGTATGCCTCCGGTATGCCGTCCCGTGCCATGATGCGCGCCACCCGCGTCTCCGCCGGCGCGATCACCGCCACCGTCCGGCGGCACAGCCTGTCCAGCCCGCTTTCGATCAGGTTGATGGCGTCAATGCCCACCACCGCCGCGTCGCTCGCGTCCATCCGCCGCCGCAGCTCCCGGGGCAGTCGTGCATAGATGATCCCGTTCAGCGTCTCCAGCGCCGCCGGATCGCCGAATACGAGGTTCCCCAGCTTCTGCCGGTCCAGACCGCCGTCCGCCGCGAACACCGGGCCGAACGCCCCGGCGATGGCCTCCCGCAGCGCTCCGTCCGTCCGCAGCAGCTCATGGTAGATGGCGTCGCAGTCCATCACCAGCCCGCCCAGCTGCTCCAGCGCCCGCAGGGCGCTGGTCTTGCCCGCGCCGGTAGGCCCCGTGAAGCCGATGACCAGCGGCGACGCGTCCACCGTGTGGAACCCCGCCGCCTTTTTCAGTCGGTTGCTCACCGCCAGTCCCAGTCCCGCCTCGTCCGGGCACTGGGCATAGATGGCCGTCACCTCCGTCTCGTCGAAGGTCCGCAGCGCGTCGAACACGCGCTGTGCCTGGGCCAGCTTGTCTCCTGCCGGTCCCAACCGATGTACAATGTGCCCCGCGAACAGCGGCGCGTACTCGTCAAAGCAGATGACCCCGGCCCCCGCCGGCAGGTGCGCCGCGATGTATGCCGCGCTTCGCCGCGGCGCGCCCGTCACCACCGTCACGGCGGCCCTGGGCGCGTAGTGCCGGTACTTCATTCCCGGTGCCTTGGCCTTCTCCCCGTCGGACAGCTTCTGCCGCACGGCCTTGTCCACGGCCACCTCCCCCAGCACCGCCTCCAGTGCCTCCAGCGGCAGTCCGCCGGGCCGCAGCAGGCGCGGCGGCTGCACCGTCAGATCGATAATAGTGCTCTCTACGCCTACGGCGCAGGGCCCGCCGTCCACGATCCCGTCGATCTTGCCCATCATGTCCTCCATCATGTGCCGCGCACAGGTGGGGCTGGGCCGTCCGGAGGTATTCCCGCTGGGCGCCGCCACCGGCGTATCCGCCGCCGCGATAATGGCCCGCGTCACCGGATGGTCCGGGCAGCGGACACCCACGGTGTCCAGCCCGCCGGTGGTCCGCAGGGGCACGCAGTCCCGCCGGGGCAGGATCATGGTCAGCGGCCCCGGCCAGAACCGTTCCGCCAGCGCATAGGCCGTGTCGGGGATATCCACACAGCAGCGTTCCAGCCAGCCCGCGTCCGGCACGTGCAGGATCAGCGGGTTGTCCTGTGGCCGTCCCTTAGCCTCGAAAATACGGCGCACCGCGTCCTCGTTGAGCCCGTCGGCCCCCAGCCCGTATACCGTCTCCGTGGGGATACCCAGCAGGCCGCCCCGGCGAAGGATCGCCGCCGCCTCCGCGATGGCGTTTTTGTCCGTTTCCGGATGGAATATGATGGTCTCCATCACCCGAACCTCGTTTCTTCTGCTCTTTTATTCCGCCGCAGCGGCAAAACTCCTCTTTTTACAGTCCCAGATCCTCGCCCACGAGAATGACCTTGATGCGCTCATGCACCATGGAGTACCGCGTCACCACCACATAGGAACAGATGCAGTCCGGACTGGTGCAGTCGCCGCACTGTCCGGTCAGGCCGCAGGGCGTCTTGATACCGAACCGCTGTGCGTTGGCCGGCGCGGCGATGTTCCGTGCGCGGGCAATGGCGTCGTCCAGCGTGCCCAGCACCTTGTTCATACCGGCGATGACCACCACCTGCCGGGGTCCATAGCACATGGCCGCCACCCGGTTGCCCATGCCGTCGATGTTCACCAGCTGCCCGTCCTTGGAGATGGCGTTGCTGCTCATCAGGAACGTGCCGCAGCTCAACGCCTGGTGCATCAGCGCCTGCTTCTCCGCCGGGTCCTTAGCGGTATCCCGGTCGATGAGGGTATAGCCCTCCTGCGCCAGCCGCTGCTTCAGCCCCAGCTCGTCCACCGTCATCACGCCGCCCCAGGATACACTGTCCGTCTTGGGGATCAGCTCCAGCGCCTTCTCCACGGCCTCGGCAGCGGTGGAACAGTAATAGGCGTCAAAGTGCCGCTTCTTCATAGCCTCCACCGTCTTGGGGCCGGACAGGTCATACATTTTCTTCTTATTCTCGTTCATGGTCAACTCTCCTTTCCCTCCTGCAGCCGTTGGGCCTGGTCGTTCAGGGTCAGCGCGTCGATCATGTCATCCAGATCGCCGTTGATGATGGCCGCAATGTTGAAGTTTTTATTGTCTCCCGTCAGCCGATGATCCGTGACCCGGTTCTGCGGGAAATTATACGTTCTGATCTTGCCGCTTCTGTCGCCGGTGCCCACCTGGCTCTTCCGTGTGGCGGCGATGGCAGCGTTCTGCTTCTCCTGCTCCGCCTCGTACAGCTTCGAACGCAGGATCTTCATGGCCCGATCCTTGTTCTTATACTGACTGCGCTCATCCTGGCACTCCACCACCACGCCCGTGGGCAGATGGGTGATACGTATGGCGCTCTCCGTCTTGTTCACGTGCTGTCCCCCCGCGCCGGAGGAACGGAACGTGTCGATCTGCAAGTCCTTGGGGTCGATGGAAAACTCAACCTCCTCCGCCTCCGGCATCACCGCCACCGTGGCGGCGGAGGTCTGGATGCGCCCGGAGGACTCCGTCTCCGGCACCCGCTGTACCCGGTGCGTCCCGGCCTCGAATTTCAGCCGCGACCAGGCGCCCGCGCCCTCGATCTCGGCGCTGACCTCCTTCACGCCGCCCAGCTCCGTCATGTTCTCACTGACGATGCTCAGCGTCCAGCCCCGGCGCTCGGCGTACATGGTGTACATCCGCAGCAGCGACGCGGCGAACAGCGCCGCCTCCTCGCCGCCGGTACCCGCCCGGATCTCCAGGATCACGTTCTTCCGGTCATTGGGATCCTTGGGCAGCAGCAGGAGCTTCAGCTCCTGCCGCAGCCGCTCCCGAATGGTGTAAAGTGTTTGAGCCTGCTCCCGCATGGTGCGCCCCACTTTTACCGCGCCGTCGTCCCGGAGAAAGCGACGAATCTCCCCGGCGATTTTGGGCACGGCGTAGGTGGAGAAGCAGGTGCCGTAGTCAAAGTCGAATCCCTGCACCGCCTTCAGAAACCCCAGGCACCCCAGCTGGTACAGGTCCTCCGGGTCCACGCCCCGGCCGTAATACCGCCGCACCACGCTCCAGATCAGGCCGTTGTTCTCAATCACCGCCTGCTCGCAGGCATCCCGGTCCCCCTCCTGGGCCGCCCGCAGCAGCTCCAGCGTGGCGCTCATTTTGTGCCCTGCATCCGGGGCGCCAGCCGCTTGCGCATCACCACGGTGGTGCCCCGGCCCGGCGTGGAGCGGACCACCAGCCTGTCCATAAAGCTCTCCATAATGGCTGTCTCTTATACACATCTGACGCTGCCGACGAAT
>ENA-OZFZ01000750-OZFZ01000750.1-human-gut-metagenome-genome-assembly--contig:-NODE-750-length-15301-cov-6.442673_pt1 | contig 15301 bp, 12 predicted proteins | sample MGYA00244621_ERZ653640 | MGnify/ENA primary metagenome ERZ653640 (study PRJEB26926, sample SAMN06165019) | human gut metagenome | biome: ENVO:00009003; feature: ENVO:2100002; material: ENVO:00002003... | reverse complement strand
CTACACAAGGCTATTCGTCGGCAGCGTCAGATGTGTATAAGAGACAGTAATAAATTTAAGCAAAGTTTACAAAAGAAAACAAAAATGTTTTAAAATACAAAAAAAAGGCAAGATTTCTGTAAAACCTCATTCAGAAGTTTCTCAGAAGTCTTGCCTTTCTTTACCTATATTTACTACTTAAGTACCTTTATCAGCCACTTGATTATTTATATTTGCCGCTTAGATATTTTATTCAAAAAACATTTTTATTTCTTAAGCGTAAATTCAAACTTCAAGCCGCCTTCCTGCTGATTGCTCACACGGATGGTTCCGCCATGCAGGAGAACGGCATTCTTGACGATAGCAAGACCCAAACCGGTGCCACCCATCTTGCGGCTGCGTCCCTTATCTACCCGATAGAAACGCTCAAATAGACGGGAGAGATGCTCGGCAGGAACACCCTGACCGTTATCACTGAAGATGAAATGCCACTTATTGCCCTGCTCCTTGGCACTCAACGTTATCTTACGCCCTTCACCGGCATAGGCTATGGCATTGTCGGTAAGATTGCGGAACACACTATAGAGCAGACTGCGGTTACCCTTCACGATAATATGCTGGTCGGGAAGAAGATTCTCGAAAGTCATCTTGTGTGACTCTCTTTCCAGCGCCGTCTCACGGGCTATTTCACTCACCATCTGCGTAATGTCTACCGCCTCGAAATCTAGCATATCCGAACCGTCATCCAACCGGTTCAGGGTAGAGATGTCGCGGAGCAGAGAGGTGAGACGCTCGCTCTGGGCATAACAGCGCTGCAGAAACTGCGACTTCATCTCTTCGTTGATATGCGGATTGTCGAGTATCGTTTCCAGATAACCCTGGATACTTGCCACAGGAGTCTTCAGCTCGTGAGCTATATTCTGGGTAAGCTGCCGCTTCAGTACATCCTGTTCACATCGGGTGGTCTGTATGCGCTTATACATCTTGATGATACGCTCGGCTATCTCGCCCAACTCATCGTTAGGGAACTTGGCGAGATCTTCCACCTCAAGACTCTCGTTGTGATCTGCCTTATAAGCAAAGATGCTCAGTTTGGAGACATTCTTACCCAGACGGTCCGTAAAACGGTAGAGCACGATGGTAAGCAGAATGACGGCTACGATGGCAAACCAGATGAAATGCTGGTCAGCCTGCAGCGATTTTGCCAAATCATTATTGTAAGGTAGTGCCGTACGGATGATGAGCTTGCTTTCCGGAAAATAAGAAGCCACATAGAAATAATCATGCTTCAGGGTTTTAGACTGTCGCTCCACGCTTGAGCCTACCCTGTTTTTCAAGGCCTCTGCTATTTCCTCACGTTTAGCATGGTTGGCAAACTGATCATAGTCGGAACTCATGTTGTCATAAATCACCTTACCGTTCGGGCGCACCAGCGTAACACGAAGGTCCTTGCTTTCATGTTCGCGTACAAAAGCCTTCAACTTCTCATGAGCCACAATCACATCCCTATTGTGAATGCTATCCTGCAGAATAATTCCTTCACCAGGAGAGAGCGCCAGATCTTCTGCCAACAGTTCATTATAATTTTCCAGCTTGATAGTAAGCGTACCTATTTTATACTGCTTCTCTCGTGCCTGCTGGAACACGATAAAACTGACGGCGAACACAAGGAACACCGCCAGTACACTGAAGTACAACTTCCTACCTACACTATTTAACTTAAACATTTTAATTACGCATCAAAATAATAACCAAACCCCAGACGGGTAACGATGCACTTGGCAAATTTACCAATCTTCTTTCTCATACGGGTGATGTTGACATCTACCGTGCGGTCGAGTACCATCACATCCTTAGGCCATACCCGGTCGATAAGTTCCTGACGTGAGAAGACCTTGCCGCGCTCTTCGAGGAAAAGACGCAGGAGTTCGAACTCGGTCTTGGTGAAAGGGATTGCCTCACCATCGATGCTCACCGTCTTCTTGTCCAGATTCAACTGCAGTCCCTGATAGTTGATGATCTTCGATTCATCAGCATCACCAGCCTGTTCAGCCGTACGGCGCAAGACGGCACGCACTCTGACCATCACCTCTCGGATAGAGAAAGGTTTCGAGATATAATCATCGGCACCGATATTGAATCCTGTCACCGTATCGTTTTCCGTATCTCGGGCTGTAAGGAAGATAATCGGAACATTGGCTGTCATCGGATTGCCCTTCAACTGCTTAGCCAGCTGGAAACCGCTCATTCCTCCCATCATGACGTCCAGTAGCAGCAGATCGAACGAAGCGATGTCCATCTCCAAAGCCTCTTCTGCCGAATTGGCTGTTTCTACCTCATATCCTTCTGTTTCGAGATTGAATTTCAGAATCTCACACAAGTCTTGCTCATCATCAACAACAAGTATTCTTTTCATATTCTCTTCCATATTTCATGTTATTTAAAATACCGCTGCAAAATTACGACTTTTCTTTCGTAATAAGCGTTACATTCAGTTACAATTTCGTGACATTTAGTTCTTTAGAGAAAAAAAATATAAAAAAACGAGTATTTTGTTACACATTTTAACTTAGTGTTCCAAATTCGCTACATGTTTCTTTGCTAGTTAGAAACAGAAATACTACTTTTGCACCCGATATAACCATAAGTGAGCATATAACACAACTGAAAGAGTATGAAAGATAAAGTAAATGCAATTCCCTTAATCGGTGAAATCATCAAAGAGGAATTAAACAAGCAAGGCAAGACCACAGTATGGCTTGCTGAGCAATTAGGCTGCCATCGTACTAATATATATAAGGTATACGGCAGAGCCACTATAGATACGGGTATGCTTTACCATATCTGTCAGTTGCTGAACATTGATTTGTTTAAGGTTTATTCAGATGCTTTGCGTAAACGCAAGAAAAAGAATCAAGATTTAAACTAAAAATAACTAAAACAATAAGACCTGAGGTTAATCACCCCAGGTCTTATTGTTTTTATGCCAATCGCTTTTCCAGACGCTCGCGGATGGCAGCGATAAAGCCGGCAGAGTTTACAGCCTTAGCCTCAACACCTTCCATCAGGTTTACGAGATCCTTGGTAGCGATACCATCATTCAAAGTATCGAAACATGCAGCCTCCAACTGGTCGCCAAAGTTCTGAAGTTCCTTGATGCCATCCAGTTCGCCACGCTTTCTCAACGCACCGCTCCATGCAAAGATTGTAGCCATCGGATTGGTAGATGTATCTTCACCCTTCAGGTAGCGATAGTAGTGACGGGTCACGGTACCGTGTGCTGCCTCATACTCATACTTGCCGTCAGGAGAAACCAATACAGAAGTCATCATCGCCAGAGAACCGAAGGCTGTACTGAGCATATCGCTCATCACATCACCGTCATAGTTCTTGCAAGCCCATATAAAGCCGCCCTTGCTGCGGATAACACGAGCCACTGCATCATCAATCAATGTATAGAAATACTCGATACCGAGTTCTGCAAACTTCTCTTTATAGTCGCTCTCATATACTTCCTCAAAGATTTTACGGAACTGGGCATCATAAGTCTTAGAGATGGTATCCTTGGTAGCAAACCAGAGATCCTGCTTGGTATCAATGGCAAACTTGAAGCAGCTGTGAGCAAAGCTGCGGATACTCTTATCAGTATTGTGCATGCCCTGGATAACGCCAGCACCATCGAAAGAATGAATCTCAATCTCCTGCTTCTTGCCGCTCTTACCCTCGAACACGAGTTTGGCTGTACCTGGCTCATCAGCACGAAGTTCCACGCTCTTGTATACATCGCCGTAAGCATGACGGGCGATGGTAATAGGCTTCTCCCAGTTCTTTACACAAGGGTGGATGCTTGGGATGGTGATAGGAGCACGGAATACGGTACCGTCCATGATGCTACGGATAGTTCCATTAGGGCTCTTCCACATTTTGTGGAGTTTATACTCGTCCATACGCTGTGCATTAGGAGTGATAGTAGCACACTTCACAGCCACGCCATATTTCTTAGCCGCCTCAGCAGAGTCGATGGTTACCTGGTCATTGGTCTGGTCGCGATAAGGCAGACCGAGATCATAATACTCAGACTTCAAATCAACGAAAGGAAGAATCAGTTCGTCCTTAATCATCTTCCAGAGAATTCTTGTCATCTCATCACCGTCCATCTCTACCAATGGAGTTGTCATCTTAATCTTTTCCATAACACAATATAATGTATAATTAATAATTTACAATGTACAATGATCAGGGCAGCCAAGTGGCCCCTTGATATTTTGCCTGCAAAATTAATAAAAATAATCAAGAAAAGAAAGGAAATTAAGAATAATTCTAGCAAAATGACAACAAAAAGCACTTTTTTACGTACTTAAAACATAAAACCTGTATATTTATACCTAAAAAGGCATCAATGAGCCCGAAAACTCACTGATGCCTCTACTTATTTACTTTTTTACCCTTTTACCTTTTTACCTTTAAATAGTCTTTTTACTTCTCCTCTGGAGCCTTGTCAATCAAGTCCATGAACTGGTCGAGCTTAGGAGTGATGATAATCTGAGTGCGGCGGTTGCGCTGCTTGCCTACCTCTGTATCGTTAGTTGTTACAGGGTTGTACTCACCGCGGCCACCAGCAGTAAGACGCTTAGGATTTACACCGAAGTGATCCTGCAAGTACTGAACAACAGAAGCTGCACGGAGAGCAGAGAGGTCCCAGTTGTTGCGGATATTCTTCATCTTGGCACTTGTAGTGCTTACTGGTACGTTATCGGTATTACCCTCTACGAGCACGTCGTAATCCTTGTAGTCTGTGATGATCTTAGCAATCTTGCTCAATGTTTCCTGAGCACGGCTGTTCACCTCATAGCTACCACTCTGATAGAGCATATTGTCAGCCAGAGAGATGTAAACTACACCCTTCAGAACCTGAACATCAACCTCCTTCATCTCTTCCTTGCTCAAAGAGCGGGTCAGGTTGTTGGTAAGAACCATGTTGAGCGAATCGCTCTTGCTCTTTACCTCAACCAGGTGGCGGATATACTGGTTACTCTCGTTGATCTGGTCAACGAGTTTCTCAATGCTCACGTTGTTCTGGCTTGCATTGTTCAAACTCTTGTCAAGCGAGTTCTGCAACTTAGCGTAATCGCTCTTTGCAGTAGCGAGCTGCTCCTGGGCAGCAGCCAGACTAGCCTCTGTAGCTGCCAGTTTTTCCTTGGTAGCCTGATAGTTGCTTGACAATTCCTTATTCTCATTCTGGCAATTCTGAAGATCCTTCTTACTTGCACAGCTTGTAGCCATCAGAGCTACAGCCATCATTGCCATTACCATTAACTTTGTCTGTTTCATATTCTTTCTAATTTAAATTTTCTTGTTATTATTAATTGATTATAGTATATCTTAACGTCGCTTTCTACCTCCTATTATATTAGAGTTCTCCCGGCTTTTATCCGTTATCCGGAAGCTTCTACATTTTAGGGCATTATAGAAACTGATTCACTTCTTTCACTTGCAAAGTTACAGATAAGACTCGAATAAACAATATTTGTCAAATGCATTTAGACATTTTTAACCTCTAAATCTTTATTTATCACCTTTTTAACCAAAAAAGGCAACAGAAAGCACTTTTCTTATAGCTAAACCGCCAAATGTAGCCTTTCAAGGTAAGAATAGCCCAAATCTCAACAAAAAAAACATAAAAAACAGTGTTTTATTTTGTAGTGTCTTGAAATTGCACTATCTTTGCACTCGAAAAGAAATAAATACATTAATAATATAAAAGAAAGCAAGTATGATTCTTTTTTTTAGAACTCCATCTAAGAGTGTGATTGCGACCGAGATTGACCACAAACCATCTCAGGACGAAATCAATGAACTTTGTTGGCTTTATGGTGACGCGACTTTAGAGGACGCCCAGCAGTTGCAGGGCTTCTATGTCGGCCCACGCCGTGAAATGATTACTCCTTGGAGTACGAATGCCGTTGAGATTACTCAGAACATGAGTCTTAACGGCATTTCGCGTATCGAGGAGTACTTCCCTGTAGATAGCGAAAACGCTGAGCACGACCCTATGCTCCAGCGTATGTACAACGGTATCGGACAGGATGTGTTCACCGTGAACCACCAGCCAGAACCTATCAAGTACGTCGATGACCTCGAGAAGTATAACGAGGAAGAGGGTCTTGCCCTCAGCGAGGACGAAATAGCTTATCTCCACAAGCTGGAGAAAGAGAACGGACGCCCTCTCACCGACAGCGAAATCTTCGGTTTCGCACAGATCAACTCAGAGCACTGCCGCCACAAGATCTTCGGCGGCCAGTTTATCATCGACGGTAAGGAGATGGAGTCTTCTCTCTTCAACATGATCAAGAAGACCACCAACGAGAATCCTAACAAGATTCTCTCTGCTTACAAGGACAACGTGGCTTTCTCTCAGGGTCCTGTTATCGAGCAGTTTGCTCCAGCCGATCAGACTACCAGCGATTTCTTCCAGGTGAAGGATATCGAGAGTGTTATCTCTCTGAAGGCTGAGACCCACAACTTCCCTACTACCGTAGAGCCTTTCAATGGTGCTGCTACCGGTACGGGTGGTGAAATCCGCGACCGTATGGGTGGTGGTGTAGGTTCATGGCCTATCGCAGGTACCGCCTGCTACATGACTGCTTATCCTCGCTTAAAGGATGACAACGGCAAGAGCGATGTTGAGCGCGACTGGGAAGACATCATGCCAGTGCGTAAGTGGCTCTATCAGACTCCAGAGCAGATTCTGATCAAGGCTTCCAACGGTGCATCAGACTTCGGTAACAAGTTCGGTCAGCCTCTCATCACCGGTTCTGTGCTTACATTCGAGCACGAGGAGAATGGTGAGAAGTATGCATACGATAAGGTAATCATGCTTGCTGGTGGTGTAGGCTACGGCAAGAAGCGTGACTACAAGAAGGGTGAGCCACAGAAGGGCAACAAGGTTGTAGTAGTAGGTGGTGATAACTATCGCATCGGTCTTGGTGGTGGTTCTGTTTCTTCTGTAGATACAGGCCGTTACAGCAACGGTATCGAGTTGAACGCTGTTCAGCGTGCCAACCCTGAGATGCAGAAACGTGCTTACAACCTGGTTCGTGCACTCGTTGAGAACGATGAGAACCCAGTAGTCAGCATCCACGACCACGGTTCAGCCGGTCACTTGAACTGTCTCTCTGAGTTGGTAGAAGAGTGCGGTGGCGAAATCGACATGTCTAAGTTGCCTATCGGCGACAAGACTTTGAGCGCCAAGGAAATCATCGCCAACGAGAGCCAGGAGCGCATGGGCTTGCTCATCGACGAGAAGTATATCAGCGAGGTTCAGAAGATTGCCGACCGTGAGCGTGCTCCAATGTACGTGGTTGGTGAGACTACAGGCGATGCTCACTTCAGCTTCAAGCAGGCTGACGGCGTAAAGCCATTCGACCTCGATGTAGCTCAGATGTTCGGTCATACTCCTAAAACTGTGATGGTAGATGAGACCGTAGAGCGTAAATATGAAGATGTAACTTATTCTGCTGATAACCTCGACAAGTACTTGCAGCGTGTTCTCCAGATGGAGGCTGTGGCTTGTAAGGACTGGTTGACCAACAAGGTAGACCGTTCCGTAACAGGTAAGATTGCCCGTCAGCAGGGTCAGGGTCAGATTCAGTTGCCACTCTCAGACTGTGGTGTCGTAGCACTCGACTACCGTGGCGAGAAGGGTATCGTAACAGCAATGGGTCATGCACCTCAGGCTGGTCTTGCCGATCCTAAGGCAGGTTCTGTACTCTCTGTAGCAGAGTCATTGACTAATATCGTATGGGCTCCATTGGCAGATGGCATGGACAGCATCAGCCTCTCAGCCAACTGGATGTGGCCTTGCCGCAGTCAGAAGGGTGAGGATGCCCGTCTGTACGAGGGTGTGAAGGCATTGTCAGACTTCTGCTGCGCCATCCACGTAAACGTACCAACAGGTAAGGACTCCCTCTCTTTGACCCAGCAGTATCCTAACGGCGAGAAGATCATCGCTCCGGGTACCGTTATCGTAAGTGCCGGTGGTGAGGTTTCAGATGTCAAGAAGGTGGTTAGCCCAGTTCTCGTTAACGACAAGAACTCTAGCCTCTATCATATCGACTTCAGTTTCGACGAGCAGCGTCTCGGTGGTTCTGCTTTCGCTCAGAGCCTGGGCAAGGTGGGCAGCGATGTTCCTACCGTCAAGAACCCAGAGTACTTCGTTGACTGCTTCAACGCCGTACAGGAACTCATCAACCGTGGTTGGGTAATGGCTGGTCACGATATCAGCGCCGGTGGTTTGATTACAACTCTCCTCGAAATGACATTCGCCAACGTAGAGGGCGGTATGAAGATCAACCTCCACGACATCGCAGATGCCGACATCATCAAGACTCTCTTCGCAGAGAACCCAGGTGTTGTCATCCAGGTAAGCGATGCTCACAAGGACGAGTTGAAAGCATTCTTCGATGAGAACGGTATCGGTTATGCCAAGATTGGTTATCCAGCTCCTGAGCTCCGCAAGATTATCATCAAGAAGGAAGGCTTCGAGCACGAGTTCGATATCGATGCTTTGCGCGACGACTGGTATAAGACATCTTACCTCCTCGACCGCAAGCAGAGCATGAACGGTATGGCTAAGAAGCGTTACACCAACTATAAGAAGCAGCCTATCGAGATGAACTTCGGTTATGGCTTCAAGGGAACCCTCGCTAGCTACAGCCTCGACGCTAACCGTCGCAAGCCATCTGGCATCAAGGCAGCTATCATCCGTGAGAAGGGTACCAATGGTGAGCGTGAGATGGCATACTCTATGTATCTCGCCGGCTTCGATGTAAAGGATGTGATGATGACCGACTTGATTTCTGGTCGTGAGACTCTGGAGGATGTGAACTTCATCGTATTCTGCGGTGGTTTCTCTAACTCCGATGTTCTCGGTTCTGCCAAGGGTTGGGCTGGTGCATTCCTCTACAATCCTAAGGCTAAAGAGGCACTCGATAAGTTCTATGCCCGTGAGGATACCCTTTCACTCGGTATCTGCAACGGTTGCCAGCTGATGGTTGAGTTGAACCTCATCAATCCTGAGCACAAGCATCGTTCACACCTCTGCCACAACACATCCAAGAAGTTCGAGAGTACATTCCTCGGTTTGACTATTCCTCAGAACGACAGTGTGATGTTCGGTAGCCTGAGCGGTGATAAGCTCGGTATCTGGGTAGCTCACGGCGAGGGTCGTTTCTACTTGCCAGAGCCAGAGGATCACTACAACATCATTGCGAAGTACAACTACGCTGAGTATCCAGGTAATCCTAACGGCAGTGACTACAATGTAGCAGGTATCTGCTCTGCAGATGGTCGCCACTTGGCTATGATGCCACACTTGGAGCGTGCCATCTTCCCATGGCAGAACGCCTGGTATCCAGCTGATCGCCGCAACGACGAGGTTACTCCTTGGATTGAGGCATTTGTCAATGCACGTCAGTGGATTGAAGAAAGAGCTTTGAAAAAGTAAAAAAAATAAAAAGGTAAAAAATGAATAATAGCGTAAGTTATCTTACATTATTCAAAACATTTTTGAAGATTGGCATAGTCACCTTTGGTGGTGGCTATGCCATGATTCCTATTATAGAATCCGAAGTCGTCGACAAGCATCATTGGATGACGAAGGAGGAATTCTTGGATGCCATTGCTACTACCCAGGTTTGTCCGGGCGCCTTGGCCATCAACATGAGTTCCCTGCTCGGATATAAGTTGGCAAAGACACCGGGAGCCATCGTCTGCACCCTCGGCGCTTCGTTGCCATCGTTCCTTATTATCTTGGCGATAGCCATGTTTTTCCATCAGTTTGAAGACAACAAGGTTGTTGCTGCCATGTTTGCAGGCATCCGTCCTGCCGTCGTGGCATTGATAGCCGTACCTACATTCTCGCTTGCCAAGAGTGCCGGTATTTCGCTTGTCAACTGCTGGATTCCTATTCTATCCGCCCTTCTGATCTGGCTTTTGGGCGTCAACCCAATCTGGGTGATTATCGCAGCTGCCATAGGTGGCTACATCTATGGACAGTTTATCCAGCCAACGGAATAAGATTAGTTAAAAGTTTATAGTTAATAGTTTATAGGGGCTACGCCTTATTGTAGGAATGCCCTATTAACTTTACACATTATTATATATATATGATATTTCTTCAGCTTTTCATCGTATTCATTCAGATAGGCATCTTCGGATTCGGAGGAGGCTATTCCATGATATCCCTGATTCAGGGACAGGTTGTTACGCAGTATCATTGGATGACGATGCAAGAGTTTACCGATGTGGTTGCCATCTCTCAGATGACACCGGGACCTATCGGTATCAACACCGCCACCTACTGTGGCTATACAGCTGTCCATAATGCCGGCATGAGTGGCATGATGGCTGTACTCGGAAGTGCCATGGCAACCTTTGCGCTGGTACTCCCATCCTTGGTTTTGATGATTCTTATCAGCAAGATACTGTACAAGTATATGAACACCTCAGCCGTCCAGAGCATCTTCATCGGTCTTCGCCCAGCCATTGTCGGTCTGGTAGGAGCCGCAGCCCTGCTTCTGATGAATGGCGAGAACTTCTCTACGCCAGCCAATCCCTGGCATTTCTACATCTCCATCGCCCTCTTCTTTGCCACCTTTATCGGTGTGAAGGTGATGAAGATTAATCCTATCCGCATGATACTCTACTCGGCTTTTGCCGGACTGGTATTACTATATTAAACAAAATCTTTCGATTTTATTTGGTAGTAATAAATAAAAATCGTACATTTGCAACAAAAAGGAGATAGACCATGACATATTCACAAGCAGATATTACCGTTCCATACGCTGTGGCGAACTTTGCTGAGATTCGCCACAAGGGATATTATTATGTGGACAAGACCAACTATATTCCACTGCTTGAGCGTTACAAAGCACCAGTTTTTCTCCGTCCTCGCAGATTCGGAAAGAGTCTGCTCGTTTCCATGTTGGCTCACTATTACGACCGTAACATGGCAACACAATTCAAAGAATTGTTTGGTGGAACTTGGATTGGCGAACACCCAACAAACGAGCACAACCAATATCTCGTTGTAAGATATGACTTTTCCACAACTTCCGTTGCCAGCAAGAAGGAAGACATCGAGAAGAACTTCAACGCCGTGAATTGCAGTCCACTCCGTACATTGGTGGAACGCAACAGAGACCTTTTTGGAGATTTCAGGTTCAGAGAGGATGGCAATGCCTCCAACATGTTGGTTGAAGTATGCGAGTTTATCTCTTCCCATAATCTTCCACCTCTTTATATATTAATAGATGAATACGACAACTTTACCAACCAGCTATTAGTTGTCTATAAGGACTCGCTGTACCAGGACCTGACCACAGGGGAAAGTTTTCTACGAACTTTCTTCAAGGTTATCAAGGCAGGCATTGGCGAAGGTACCATCCGCACTTGCTTCTGTACAGGAGTACTGCCTGTCACCATGGATGACTTAACCAGTGGCTATAACATCGCAGAGATGTTGACTCTGAAGCCGGAATTTACCAATCTATTGGGCTTTACCCATGAGGAAGCAGCCCAATATCTGAAGTATGTCATCAATAAATATGGCCCTCAAGCCTCTTTCGAGGAATTATGGACTCTGATACTCAACAATTATGATGGTTACCACTTTTTACCAAATGCAGAACCATTATTTAACTCTACCATTCTGACTTACTTCCTCAAGAACTTTGCAGAACTGAAAGGCGGCATCCCTACAGAAATGGTAGATGAGAACCTGCGCACTGACACTAGTTGGATAAGAAGATTGACCATCACACTCGATAATGCCAAGGAAATGCTCGACAGCCTGTTGATGGATGGAGAATTGTACTATTCACAAGCCGATTTACGCAGTAAGTTCAACAAGCAAAAGTTCTTCTCCCCAGAGTTCTACCCTATCAGCCTCTACTACTTGGGTATGACCACCCTGAAGGACAATTACAAAATGGCTTTGCCAAACTTGACGACCAAGAGCGTATACATGAGTTACTACAACGAATTGAATAGTATCAGTGACAATGCCCGTAAGTTTGTTCCTGCATACGAGGCATTTGCCAGAGACAGAGAACTGGAGCCATTATTCCATAACTATGTTAAGGAATACTTAGGTCAGCTTCCAGCCCAAGCCTTTGACAAGATGAACGAGAATTTCATTCGCTGTTCATTTTTCGAGTTGCTGAGCCGCTACTTGAGCAATTGCTATACATTCGCCATCGAACAGAATTTGCCATCGGGGCGTGCCGACTTAGTCTTGACCGGCATTCCTGGCACATCATTCCACAACGACTGCCGCATCATTGAGTTTAAATATTACAAGTCTAAAGATGCAGGCATCGTTGATCATCTGGAAGAGGCACGCTTAGAAGATGCCCAACAAGTAAAAGCTTATGCCGCAGATATGCAGAAAGCCTATCCTCGCTATCAAATAAAAGCATACGTAGCTTATATAGCAGGCAACAAGGCTTGCAAGATTTTTAAAGAGAATAGTAATGATTGATTATAACAACCAATAAGAACGCTCTTTTCTTCCCCACCTTTATCGGCGTGAAGGTAATAAAGACAAATCCTCCCGAATTTATTTACTGGCAATAAATAAATTCGGGAGGATTTTGTTTTATATTTAGAAAAGGATGATTATCGGATAACCATCTTTATCTTTTTGCCATCAGCTACTATGATGAACACACCAGTAGTAGGAGCCATTATGGTTGCGTTTTGACTGGCAGCCAGTTTTTTTCCATCAAGAGAATAGAGAGCAAGCTGCTTGCAGCCCTCGGCTGTAATCATTTTGCCTGATACCGAAATATGGATAGCAGATACAGGAGCTGCTACCACAGGATTGATACCAGTTGCCTCATCACCATATTTCATTACATACTTTTCTACATGATCGGTTGTGATGGTTACAGAGACCAACCTTCCTTTCTTATCGTATTCGAAATCCTTGATTAAGGAAGTATTTGCAGCTGCTCTTGTTGCAGTAGAGCTGTTCTCTGTATATTGTACCAGTCGGTTGTCGTTATCACGGGTATAGGATATGATGCTTTCTATATAACTGTTCTTAACAGTATAAGTAAGCGTATTACCCTCTACGTTACATGTCGATTCATTTACATAATCGGCTTTCCAGGAATCCGAAGATGCATCCCATGTATAGTTGGCATGAGAAGATAAATCAGATTTATCTGCAAAGAATGTAGAATCAATATCGCTGATATAAGCAGAACTGTTATATGCCTTTACCGGAGAACTTGGCATTACCAATGCAAACTGAGGCTTAGCAACATAGCTGCTTTCTTCCTTACTGCTTGGCTGCCACTCGTCGCCTACCTTATCATAAGTAATGGTTGTACTTCCATTCTCATTATTTGTCTCCTCACGTTTACTGGTTTCTACAATCTTACCATCTTGCAAATCACGATAGATAGTGGTACTGACGCCATTATTTTCGACTGTGATAGGAAAAACACTCGTACGTGGCTCTGGGTCAAAGTCATTATTTTCATAAGACCAAGAATAAGTAAATTCTATACCATCAGAGGTTAAAGAGCGCTTATGTCCATAATCCTTTTCGCCATCCTCATATTCCAACTCAACTTCATGATAAGTTCCTTTATCATCAATATAACATTCTTTCATGTCGTAAGAATCAGGCCCTTTATAGCTATCTTTCCTCTTTCTTGTATACCCATTCTCTGTATAAGTATAAGTCAAGAGATAACCGCCATCACTATCATATTTTTGATTTTTTGTCACATATCCGTCCTTATTGAATTCATAGTAAGGACAGAGTTCATAGTCTCCCAATTCCAGTTTAAAGGTCTCATCAGGAATCGCAAACTTCTCCCATTTACCATTCTTGAAAATTTCGAGAGGTTTGGTTGGTCTATTAGAAGCATCCACATCACATAATCTATATCTTGCTTCTTCTTTTCCATCGGTAGCATAGTAAACCCAGGTGATTTCATCCAATTCTTGAGAACTGCTACCTATATGTTTATATATTTCAGAACAATATCTTCCATCCTTAAAAGGATATACACCATCATAGTTAACGAGATTTCCTGCATCATCATACTCCAAGAATCTACGAGTCATATCTCCACCATACTTATAAGTCCATTGCAAGATGTTCGGATTTTGACGTATCCAGTCATAAGCATCATAACGATTCTGTATGAATTCCTTCTTTTCACGATCATAGGTATAGGTGATACATTCACGATGTTTACCATCGTAAATCCATGGATCATCATAATTATCTGTCTTAACCGTTTTATCAGTAAGAATCCATGAACCTCCTTTGTCTGCAGAATAGTTATAATTGATGATAGTAGTATATCCGTTTGCGGAAGTCACCTCTTTTTTGTTTCCGCTCACCGAAGAACTACCATATCTATAGTCTTTATGAATGGTAGAATTGTCTGTCACATTCCACACCTGTTCTATGATTTTACTCCAATTTCCCCATCCGTCTTTGAGTTCTTCTCTTTTCCAGGCTGTTGCCTCACAAACGTCACCATTGATTTCAACAGTTACCTTAATATTATTCTTTTGACCGGTAAGAACGAAGCAGTTTCCAGCCTCATACCAGTTGTATTCTTTGATTTTAGAAATATAATGGATCTGAAAAAATAATCTACACCATAAGTTATCTCTTTCATCAGATAAGCCTTACCATCGGTATCATCGCCTACAAGATGGTCGTAGCCATAAGTCTTGCTGCAAAGAAGTGTTTCCTTGCCAGCCTCATCTGAAGCTTTATGCTCATACTTATCCTCGCTAACTGTTCTGCCTTGCTGATCCTCAGTATAAACATAGCGTTCATAACTTCCATCAGGTGATTTCACATAAGCCAATCGTCCCTTCTCATCGAATGTTCGGGTTGGTAAAACATTCAACGAATCTGAGTTATAAATAAGATCACATCCAAGCAATTGGTCTTCCTTCTTACTGCCAAAAGAAACTACTGGCATATCAGCAGGCTTGACAACTGAGATGATATTAGGCACAATAATTTCTGTATGCTCAGAGTCACTTGAAGTCGCAAGACTAATTGCGACATCAGTATTAACCACCTTCGCTACTTGCTTTTTAGTAAATTGGCTTCTAGCATTTACTGGTTGTAAGGCTAGCGAAGCAGCTCCTAGAACTAATAAGTAAAGTTTTTTGTTCATATTTGATTATTTTTAATTAATTAAACTGTCATTCATATTTTATAATAGAAATTAGAATCTCATTTATGGATGCAAAGTTACACAATCTAATTATAAAC
>ENA-OZFZ01000748-OZFZ01000748.1-human-gut-metagenome-genome-assembly--contig:-NODE-748-length-15314-cov-5.850908_pt1 | contig 15314 bp, 13 predicted proteins | sample MGYA00244621_ERZ653640 | MGnify/ENA primary metagenome ERZ653640 (study PRJEB26926, sample SAMN06165019) | human gut metagenome | biome: ENVO:00009003; feature: ENVO:2100002; material: ENVO:00002003... | reverse complement strand
TATAAGAGACAGTCATTATTGTTTTCTATAAGATTTTGAAATAAACTCCGGCTGATGATAGCCGAAGTTTTGAAATATTATTTCAATTTTTAAAAACTCTTGGTATTAAAATTTTGAAGCTTTCTCATGCAATAAAGAAAGGATATGCGATACACCGGATTTAGAAATAAAAATTCCATCTTCAGTGATTAGTTCAGCCAATTCTCCAAAGCTAGAATCGGGATGACTCAATCTGGCTTTCATCACTGCTTGAGTCTTGACATCAAATCTATCCATAGAATATCTGGATAAAAGTTTATTGATATCTTCTATATTCTCCTGACCTTTCTTTAATGATTTCGAATAATTATGAGCAGCACAAATGTCGAGCCTATTCTCATTATTTATAAGATCCTTAGTCACTCTAGCATTCTCATAATTCAACATTGAATTAGTAGCACCTATATATGATAAAAACATCGCTATCTCACTGCTTCTCTTTAAATAAACTATCCATTTATCTCTTCTTTGAATTACTTTGGCTGAAAATTCCTCAGTCGATTGCAATGCTTCCATCACTCTAGTAGCATCATCTTTGTTGGAAAAAGATATCTCTAAAAAGTATGACTTAGAAGATGGCGCATTGACACTTCCTCCAGCCATGAAAGCACCGGCTAAGAAATATCTTAAGTTCTCTTTATTCAGCATAGATCTCAAAGGAACTGGTTGAAAGTTCTTCATGACTTTCAGTTCTGATAAGATTTCATAGGTCTTTTTCGATTCAACTTTGATGACATAAACCATCGATTTATTGAATCTCATCTTTCTTTGATAAATAATTCTAGGCGTTATGTCATACATATCTTTAACCAAAGAAAATATCAGTTTTGCGACGGAAGCAATTTCAGTCTTATATGTTATAGATGGAACTGATCCTAAAGAAGTTTCGCCATTGATTCTAGTAAAACCTGAAAGAACACCAAAACGCATTATTTTGGATTTATAAGGTAAATTCGCAATCTCAGCTTTCACTTCTTTAGCAAAAGTCATTATCTTCTTCTCGTCGCTCATAAACTATCTCCAATATATATTAGCTAACTTGATCCATACCTGTAAGCAATCTATAAATCATAACTCCAGCTATGGCTCCATCATATACTGCTGTAGCTAAAGTTTTCAAGCTCTTTTGAACTACATCACCACAAGCAAATGCACCCTTCACAAAAGTTTGACAGTCTTTTCCAACAGCGATGTTGTCTTGATCATCGACTATTTCTTTTAACAAGCAATAATCAGTATTTCCAATCATTCTAGATTTGCTAGGCAAATCATAGATTCTATCCACATCTTCAGGAAGAGAATCACTAATCTCGACATTTTCCAAAGATTCAACTTCTTTGACTAAGACTGAAGGAGCTTCGATGTTATCTCTTATTATATAAACCTTCTTAGCTTGTTTAGATAAAGATAAAGCACCCATATAGGCAACCTTACCTCCACCTACTACAGCTACTTTTTTATCCTTTATTCTATCGATATCCAATAATGGATTATCCATTACTTCAATTCCATTATAATTAATAGTACTCTTTGATTTCAATCCACTTGCGATGACCACAGCTTTGGTCTTGTATTCACCATTCTTAGTTTTTACTACAAACAATCCATCAGAATTTTTATATAAAGCTAAGACATATTCATTGACCACTTCAATATTGTTGAATTTCAATTGTTTTTCAAATTCATCAGCCAATTGTCTTCCACTTCCTTTAAATCCGGAATAATCATCGATTGTTTCTAACTTCAAAACATGACCACCTATTTGTCCACCCTCAAAAGCAAGAGGTTGAATTCCCATACGTGAGAGATAAATACTAGCGGTGACACCACCGACACCTAAGCCTATTACGATTGCAGGCTCTATTCTTTCTTCACTCATTCTATCTCCCCTTTCTGTTTAAAAATCTAACCGCAGAATACCCGGCTTTAGATCCAGTTCCAACCGCTGTGGCCACTTGTCTCAATGGAGTATTGATGCAATCTCCGCATCCAAACAATCCAGGAACATTAATACAGTTCATATCTTCATCCACATCGATATATCCTCTCTCATCAAGGCTATTTTGAATTTGAATAAACTGTGTAGTTGGAATAGATCCAATATAGATAAAACACGCATTGACTGAAATCTTTTGAGTTGTCTTATCAGATTCATCATTAGGATCTTTGATAGTCAAACTCTCCAAATGCCCTTCACCATCACATTCAGTCACAACTGCAGGTGCGATGATATTAGTATTAGAAAGAGATTTAAACATTTCCACCGCTTTACTAGGTGCACGGAAAACATTTCTTCTGTTTATTAAAGTAACTGACTTACAAATAGAGGCTAAATAAATTCCTTCCTCAAATGCTGAATTGCCGCCACCTATCACAGCGACATCCTTGTTTCTATAAAGAGGTCCGTCACAAATAGCACATCTAGAGAATCCTCTTCCTTTAACTTTGGTTTGACCTGGCACAGCATAAGGACGATAGTGTGTTCCCGTCGCTATGATAACTGCCTCATAATAGAAAACACCTTTAGCTGTAGTCAAAACAAATTCATCACCATCTTTAGTCAAATTCTTGACATTTGAATGAATGATATGAAGTTTATTATCTCTAGCGGTTTGATCAAATTTCATAGCCAAATCCATTCCACCACCCATAAATCCAGGGTAATTATCGATTTCAGCTGTTTGATTTACCATTCCACCGGCTAATCCAACTTCATAAATATCAGGATCAAATCCCCATTGTTTCAAAAGAACACCAGCTGTAACTCCAGCAGGTCCTAATCCTATGACAGCTACAGGTTTAACTTCTTTAACGATTGTATTTTCCATCGACTATAAACTCCTTTATATCTTCGAAAGAATCAAACTCATAATCACGTTCTTCTTTAGGAAGACCTTTTAAAGACCAGGTGACTAATCCAGATATTATCCCGGCTTTCTTTCCAGCTACAATATCAGTTGAAGAATCACCGATAATCAACGTCTTTTCCTTCGGGGATTTTAATAGATCCAAACATTTAAAGACACCTTCTGGATTAGGTTTTCCAACTTTTACATCGTCCAAGGAAACAATTTGAGGAATGAACTTGATCAAACCAGTAGATTCCATACAACGTTTTGCACTAGCAAATTTCTTGTTTGTCAACAAGATCATCTTTACTCCGGTATTAAATATAGACTCTATAGCGTCCATCTCACCAGGGTAAAGGGTCAATAATTTAGATTGATTCTCTTTAGAATACTTCTCAAATTCGCCTACACTTTCCTCGAGTGGGATATCAGGAAATTGCCTCTTCATTGTATCTACGACTGATGGACCTGAGAATCCTAGAATTTCTCTTAAATGTGGATAATAACCAGGTCTATACTTTTGATACATATGAACATAGTTCAAAACTACATAGAGATCTGAATCGATAAGAGTTCCATCCAAATCCCAAATAATGGCCTCTATATTATTTTTCATTTGTTAGAATCTCCATAAGCCAACTTCCTATTCAAAGGATCTCCATCTGCTCCATTCACAAAGAAATGAACAAATCCATCCGGTAAATGTAATTTGCCTTTTCGATACAATTTGCAACAGACTTGATTTCCTATAAGCAAAACTAATCCAACACCAAAGAAGACCCAAGCCATTACATAAGCACTGGAAACTATTTGACCAGCAGATTGATGCATATTGAACTCTCCAAACCTAATATTCTCAAGAACAATTCTTGTCAATCCATACCATATGAAGTATCCGAACAATCCATCGCCATGTTCATGCCATTTTCCTAGGACGTCTTCAAAGAAATGAGTCAATAAGAAATAACCACCAATATTTAAAAGGCCTTCTATCAAGAACAAAGGAACATACATCTGCGATTCATTTGCTAAAGCAGAGGTTCCGTTATATCCCATTTGATTGATGACAAAGCCTGGTAATCCACCATAAGCTGATATATCTACGACATTACCAAAGACTTCAGCATTGACGAAATTTCCCCATCTTCCAATCATCTGAGCTACTAATACAGTAGGAACAGCCCAATCTGCAGCATGTAATAGATTGGTTCCTTTTCTTCTCACCTTAACAAATCCAATTCCAGAAATAATTCCTAATAACGCTCCACCTTGAATAGCCATTCCTCCTTCCCATATGAAGAACATTCTCCAAGGCTCAGCTGCAAACTCTTGCCAGGAAGCTATGACATACCACATTCTTCCACCTATTATTCCCATAGGAAAGGCAAAGAAGAACAGGTTAATAAAGAAATCTTTAGGATAACCATCTTTATAAGCTCTATAAGAAGACAATGCTAGTGCGAGCAATGCTCCAACAAGGTAAGACATCGCATACCATGTGATTCCTTTCAATCCCCAACCATCAGGAAAAGGGATTATATATGGGTTTAAAGGATTTCCTCTAGTGAACAAATCCATATTTATCTTCCTCCACTATTACGACGATTTATCTCCATGAACCTTCTTTGAAATTCATAAGATGAATCATATCCATAATCTTTGAGTTTGAAATTAGTAACAGCAGCTTCGATAATTTGTGCCATGGAACGTGCAGCAGAAACTGGAAGCTCGACCATAGGTCTTTTCACACCCAATATCTCGATATGGTCATTTCTCATCCCAAGTCTTTCCATAGGCTTAGATTTATCGAACGGGACAAGATTTATTGCATAGTCGATATTAGCTGATGCCTTAGTAGCATTGATTCCAAACATTCTTCCCACATCGATAACACCAATTCCTCTAACTTCCATCATCCCTTTTAAAACATCAGGACATTTTCCTACCAGTGTTCCTTTGATTAAACTTATTTCCACCATATCATCAGCCACCAAACGATGACCTCTCTTAATCAAGTCCAACGATATTTCTGACTTACCTATTCCGGAATCACCGATGAGCAATGTTCCCATCCCATATAATTCGAGAAAACATGCGTGGAGTGTTGTATGAGGAGCTAATCTGTTAGATAAGTAATTCAATATATCGTACTGAATATGAGATGTACCTGACTTTGTCGAAAATACAGCACAATCTTTCTTTGTAGCTGCCTCAAACAAAGCTTTAGGGCACTCAAGTCCTTGGCAAATAACAATTCCAGGACACGCAGGATCACAAAGCTTTTCAAAGTTCTTATATAGTTCATCAGGTTCTATCATTGAAATCAACAACATTTCCTTGTTTCCAATCAAAGAGATACGTTGAGGCTCATGGTCTGTCCAAAATCCCATAATCTCAGGTCCTGGTCTATCAGTCTCAGGAGCTGCTATAGTTCTAGATATAGCTTTGATAGATCCTACCAAAGTCTTCATTCCGAAATGAGCAGCCAATTCCATCATCGTAACAGTATTACTCGGCATACAAAAAACCTCCCATATAGAGTTAATTATAACCTATTATTAGGAGGTCTATCTTTAAAGCCTATTAAGTTTTGACTTTGTTTTTTATCTAATCAATTTAAAAAGTAAATTTCTCAAGTCTTCTACAGATCCTACTGTTCTATTTGGATTTAATGCCATCAATTCATCCTTGTTCTCAGGATGGTCGTAATAGACAGATATAATGTCGACTCCAGCCGCCTTCATCGCCTTGATATCAGAGGCTGAGTCACCGACATAAATAACCTCTGCTCTATCAACACCAAACTTCCTCATCAACACTTTAATAGTTTCAGCTTTGTTGACACCTTTAGGAGATCCTACTTCAATATCTTCGAAGAATCTCAAGAAATTCAGTCTATTGCCTGTTATATCTAAAGACTCTTTAGTTCTTCCTGTGACGCATCCCAACCTCAAAGTCCTTCTAGTATCCAATTCCCTCAGCAATTCACCGATTCCAGGAATGAGTTTAGGAATATAAGTCAAGTCATTCTCTTCATAATGTTGGAGATATTCTTTGAATGCATTATCGGCTAAAGTTGGATTCTTCAACAAGCCCCTAAACATTCCTACTTCATCTGGTCCGTAAAACTTTTTTATATCCTCTCTAGTCTTTATTTTGCTATCGTAGTTTTTCAAAGTCTCCATTATCGAATCCTCTATTAATTTAGAAGACGATATCAAAGTACCATCAACATCGAATACGACAACGCTTTTCTTTAAAGTAATCATGTTTAATCTTGTCCTTTCATCAGTGCTTTAGCTAATATCTTCTTCAAATATTGACCAGTATATGAATTATTGACTTCACTGACTTCTTCAGGTGTTCCTGTAGCTATGATCGTTCCACCTCTATCACCACCATCAGGTCCTAAATCAATAATATAGTCAGCACATTTTATCAAATCCAAATTATGTTCGATAACTAAAACAGTATTTCCATTGTCTACCAATGATTCCAAAACAGATATCAGCTTCTTTATATCATCTACATGAAGTCCAGTTGTAGGTTCATCCAAAATATAAAGTGTATTTCCATCACCTTTTCTTTGAAGTTCATTGGCCAGCTTGACTCTTTGAGCTTCACCGCCAGATAGAGTTGTCGATGACTGACCTAAATCCATATAGCCTAATCCAACTTCGACCAAGGCTGAGATTTTCTTTTTAATAGCAGGAATATTTTTAAAGAAGTCATACGCTTCATCAATAGTCATATTTAAGACATCATAAATGTTCTTTCCCTTATATTCTACTGATAATACATCATCGGAATATCTCTTGCCGTGACAAACTTCACACACGACATCGACATCAGGTAAGAAATCCATCGATATTCTTTTAACACCACAACCTTGGCAGGCTTCACATCTTCCACCCGGGGTATTGAAAGAAAACATAGTCTTAGTTATTCCTTTTTCTTTAGCATCTAATGTTTGACTGAACAATTCTCTTATGTCATCAAATAATCCGATATAAGTTGCAGGATTGGATCTAGGAGTTTTACCAATAGGATCCTGACTGACATTTATAACTGTCGATATGTTGTTATATCCTTTAATTCCATTACATTCTCCAGGTTTCTCATGTCCAATTCCGAAATGAGCAAGAATATTCTTGTATAAGACTTCATTTATCAAGGAAGATTTGCCAGATCCTGAGACTCCAGTAACACAAACAAACTCACCCAAAGGAATTTTCACATCTACATTCTTGAGGTTATGACATCTAGCACCTTCTATCGTTAAGTAACGAGTTGTTTTTCTTCTAATATTAGGAACAGGAATGTATTTTCTCCCCGCTAAATAATCACCAGTAATTGATTCCTTTGAATTCTCCAAATCTGATACTTGTCCACAAGCAACTACTTTTCCACCATTCTTTCCGGCACTAGGTCCAATATCCACAATATAGTCAGCAGCTCTGATCGTATCTTCATCATGCTCAACTACAATCAGTGAGTTTCCTAAATCTCGCATTTCTTTTAAAGATGTAATCAATCTATCATTGTCTTTTTGATGAAGTCCAATCGAAGGTTCATCTAAAACATATAAGACACCAGTCAATTTACTTCCTATTTGTGTAGCTAATCTAATGCGCTGAGATTCTCCGCCAGATAGAGTCATGGACATTCTAGATAAAGTTAAGTAATCAAGACCTACATCTACTAAGAATCCAAGTCTATCCTTAATTTCCTTTAAAACTAATTCAGATACTTTCTTATCTCTATCCGATAGATTTAAATCGTTGAAGAAATTCAACAGTTTATCTAACGATAAATTTGTCGCATCAAAGATGGATAATTCACCCACTTTAATAGACAAGACTTTATCGTTGAGCCTAGCACCATGGCAAGTAGGACAAATGGTGCTCGTCATAAAAGTTTCGTACCATTCTTTCATCCATGTCGAAGTTGTTGTTGCATATAACCTATCAATTCTAGTCTTTATTCCTTCAGAAACACTGGAATGAATTTCAGTTCCAGACATTGTGGTATATACATAATTAACTTCATCTTCTGGTCCATAAAAGATAATCTTTTTTTGCCTTTCGGACAATTTATAGAAAGGAACATCCATATTGATGTGTTGTGATTTGCATAACTTTTGGAATGAGAACCACTCTTTGTTATCCTTGGGTTTACCCATAGGCTTTATTGCACCTTCATTGATAGATAACTTATTATCGGGTACAATCAAAGTTGGGTCAGCTGATATCTTTATACCCATTCCTTTACAATCTTGACAAGCGCCCAAAGGATTGTTAAATGAGAATAATCTAGGTTCCAATGGTGGAACTGTGAATCCACATATAGGACAGCTCGAATGTTCACTATAAAGGACTTCAGGTTTATCATCAACTTGAACAATAACATATCCTTTAGCAAAGTCCAAAGCGACTCTAAGTGAATCGAAAACACGCGACTTCGATGTCGTCTTCAAAGTAAATGTATCGATATGAAAATCGATTGAATGTTTTTTCTTTTTATCTAGCTGAGGTGCTTCTTGATAAGATTGCAATGGAGCACCATCAATTTTCATCTTCCTATCTCCGCTAGCCATGAACTTTTGAATTGTTTCTATATGTGTTCCTTTTTCACTTCTAACTACCGGTGCAAAAATACTTATTTTAGATCTTAAAGGATTTTTTAAAACGATATCAGCTATTTGTTGAAGAGAGAAAGGCTTTATTGGAAGATTGTGCGTGGGACAATAGGCTACACCTATTCTCGCCCATAATAGACGCAAATAATCATATATTTCCGTAACTGTTCCAACAGTAGAACGAGGATTGTGAGATGTCGTTTTTTGGTCTATAGAAATGGCTGGTTGTAAACCATCTATAGAATCTACATCAGGCTTTTGAAATCCACCTAAAAACATGCGTGCATAAGAAGACAAAGATTCGATATATCTTCTTTGTCCTTCAGCAAAAATAGTATCAAATGCTAAAGTTGATTTTCCTGATCCTGATACACCTGTAAATACGACTAGACTATCCTTAGGAATATTTACATTTATATTTTTAAGATTATTTTCTCTAGCACCAGTTACAACAATCCAATTCTTTAAATCCATAGCGTTCAACCCCGCAAGCTTATATTTTACCTTATTAATAGATTATGAACAATAATGAGTAAAGGCAACCAAATATTGCTGATACTTTAACAATTTAGTAAGACAATATTCGTAGTTTAGAAAGAAATTTCTCATAATGTTAGAAGCTAATGGCAAGGAAGCCTTTGATATCCAGGACGGATTCATCCAGGTAACCATCCCCTTCAACAAGAAGGTCATGAAGAACCGTGGTACAATAAATGGCAACATAAATGGCAATATAAATGACAATATAAATTCTGATTTGTCCAAGAATGAGCTGTCTCTTATAGGCGTGATTATTCAAAAGCCTGGAATCACGCTAACGGAAGCTGTTGAAATTCTTGGAGTATCCAAAAGAACAGCTTCGAGAATATTTGCCAGCCTTCAGGAAAAGGGATGTGTTAAGAGGGAAGGCTCAAACAAAAACGGAGTCTGGAAGGCTGTAAAATAACTGTAGAATTAACTACTCTAATTAAAACTATACAGATTTTTTAATGGCGCTTATACTCTTGAAGGAAGCACAAGTGCTTATTGTAATACGTCGTACATATCTTCAAACTTTACAATTCATGCTTGCATAGAAAATAGGTGTTTTCATATTTCCTCTCACTAGGATGGTTGTCTTCAATTTCCTATTGACCTGTTGAAAAACACATCCGGTTGATATGTTCCTTTCATAACCTACCCTGTAATGGTTGACATGTTCCTCGTATGTCGCCGACACATGTGGAGACTATAGTTGCACTGATGAGAAAAAGTGCCTGAAAATTGGCACTTTTTGAATAATGGAGAGGTAACAAACCTCTCTTTTTTTGTGTCAAAAATCGTTTCTTATTCTTCCGAAAACGAAGAAAAACGGCTTTTACTAGTAGGAGGAAATATATCCACCCTTTGACCTTGTGGTACGACAATATAGTATCGATTGGTGGATATTACAATTCAGAATGAAAAGTTCCGAAACTACAAAAAAGCAATTCAAAAATATGATTATTAGAAATTCAGGGTTGTGATTGCGTTGTTTGCCTTTTTGGCCCACTTTTGGAAAGTATAATAGCTGACTCACAAGAACAACTCAACTGAAAACTTAGACAAGCAAATCCGGTTCGTGACTGAGGATGCCTTGAAGAAAATGATTTCACATCACTTCTACATTTCAACAATTGGATAAACACTTAAAAAAGGAGGAGACTTAAGGACAAATGTTGATTGATGGTGGGATTGGTTGTATAGAATAAAAAAGCGAGTACCTGTGTTTATAAAGAAATTAGGATACTTTTGAAGATCATTGTCTTTTGATTGATATAGGAACAAAAAAAGATAGCCATTTAGTTGAATCAATGACTATCATTTGGAAAAACAAATTGATTATCTTAATGACATATTTCTATGTCAATTGGAAAATCTAACTCACTTAAAATTTGTGATGATCCCGGTTTGAAATCTGAATCTGTAGTGGAAGGTATTAAAACTTCTTGAATCACAAACCAAACATTTTGATGAGGTTGACCATTTGAATCGTTTTCATCATCAGATTCGAACCAGGTATGAATCCTACCGATGAATGATGATCCGTCTTTTTGTGTGACTTTGAATTTAGTGTCATTGTTGTTTAAGAAAATATGATATAACTCTTTAAATTCCATAATTATTTGTTTCCTTTCTTTTTGGGGAAGCCAGGATATACATGAGCACCTGTTTTGCTTGTTACGATGATAATTTCATTGGATTCTATCTCGTTACCATCGATATCTTTATAGACACCCACTATTTTATCAGTTGTGACTGATTCTGTGTTCTCTTTTTTTACTTCACCTTTACCTGAATAGTTATCAACAAGTTCTTGTGCAGTATCATTATCTCCGAAAATATAACTTCTGCCGTTTTTCTTTCCTTCTGCCTCACGAACTATTTCATCAGGTCGAACATCAAGGTCGAGTTCTACAAGGACAAGGCGAAGATCACAAGCCCCGGCGGACTGTATAAGACGACGCTCGAAGACGTGCTGAAAGGCGTCCAGACCTATAGGAATGAGAGACTGGTCCATCTGCTTGATAAGCTTGAGCTGATCGAGAATTACGGCACAGGAATTGCAAGGACTCTGAATGCCTACAAAGGCACAGGGAGGGAACCTGAGTTCTACGACAGCGAGAACTTCTTCATCGTGTATCTTCCGAACCTCAACTACCGTGACCAAATAAATGACCAAATAAATGACCAAATAACTGACCAAATAACTGAATTGGGGCTTTCCATCCTAAGGACGGTGAGCGGAAATCCTGGCATAAAAGCCGATAGAATACACGAAATCCTCTCTTCTGAGGACAAGGCAATCACACTCAACATGGTGAGAAACTCCATAAAGAGAGAACTTAGGAACTACATCGAATTGAGAGGTTCCAGGAAAACTGGAGGCTATTACCTAAAAGAAATCCCTCACAAGCCTGGCGAATAACATGGAAAGCAAGAGGCACCAAAAGCTCCTTGAGCATTACAAAGCCGTTCTAGGTGAAGAGCCTGCTTTCAGCCTGAAGTTGAAGAAGAATGTCCTGCCAAATGACATGAAGCCGATAACGACATTAGTCTTCAAGCCGACGGACGAATTGCCTTTTTGGAAGCTATGCACCATTGGCGCAAGCGACTATCTGATGCTTGAGCGCGACATCGGATGGGGTAGCAAGGCCAACCCCAAAAACGAGTACATGATGCTCATATCCCTGGAAGTGGAAGTCGATGAGTCGAAGGCCGAATGGCTTTTCCTCAATTCCCTTCTTTGGTCCACCGCGGAATACGCCTTTAACAAAAAGGAGGCAATCACGGTCTCCGATACGATAGACATGGGAATCAAGGGGAAATACTGCGGGACGATATTGCTTTTGCCTGAAGCTTTCAAGACTCCGAAGATTGTGAAATGCTATTACTCAAAGCACAAATACATCAGCGTCTTCCAGGTCATGCCGATAACAAGGGAGTTGCTATCCAAAAAGCTCAAAACAATGGAATCTATTGGCTCATGGAGTATTTCTATACGCACGACGATGACTACAAGCTCGTGTCATCTAAGCCGTATGCCACGCTGTGAAGCGGTGGCATGAATGGATGTCGATTAAATAATGCTGAATCCCGAAAGATAAGCCACTCTTTTGAGTGAGATGTAAGAGATTGTGTTTTGATCATCAAAAAGCGATTTATATAATTGAAAAAAATGGACTTTCATGGTAAGATTTGGACATTGGATGGCATAAATGGCACGAAAGTCCAAAAATGAGGTGATAAAATGAATTCCGACGATATTAAAAAGATAGCTTTGCAGTACCTCAGAGAATGCAAGCTCGAATCCGACTGCATCGAGTACAAAAAATCCCATCTCCAGAGAGATAGCATCTTGAAGACGATGTGCGCTTTCTCGAACAACCTCATGAACAGGAATCTGTCCATGATCTTGGTGGGCGTAGAAGAGCACAAAGAGCCCGAATCGAAAGGCACGCCGATAAGGCCGATTCTCGGATATGACGAGAGCCAGATCGAGACCGTGGAGAATTCCTTGAAATCCCTGATTGGATTCATAAAGCCTAAAGTAAATTACACGATGACGCACGCTGAAATAGACGGCCGCTTCTTCGTCATTTTCGCATTCTCGAACAACAACATCGGTCCATACGAGGTCCTTGAGAAGGCTGAAAAGGACAAAACCATCAATCTCAAAAGAGGCAGGTACGTTCGCGTTGAAAGAGACTCTCGGCTCGCTTCCATCAAAGAGGAATTCGAGCTTCTTAAGAAGTTCTCAGACTACCATTTCACGGAAGAATATTCTAACGTTGCCACCATCGATGACCTCGACGTTGACTATATAAGGGAATACCTCAACGCATCCACCGACCGGGAAAACACCAAGAACCTGTCCAAACAGGATATGGCGGAGCATATGGGGCTTGTTGATGTTGAAACGGGCATGGTGAAGAATTTCGCTTTGCTCATGTTCTCCAGAAGTCCGGAAAAATTCATCCCTTATTCCTACGTCGAGCTGATTCACAAAAGCGCCTCGGGCGAATCGGTGATGTCATCCAAGGAGTTCAGAGGGCCTATTTGGAAGCAACTCAGGAACGCCATGGACGAGATCAATAATGCCTATTTGAAATCCCTGACTCTCCGCGTGAAAGACGACCTCAAAAGCGAGACCATATACAATTACCCGTATTCCGCGGTCGAAGAGCTTTTGACGAATGCCATCGTGCATAAGAACTACGAAAACCCTAGAAGCGTCCAAGTATATGTCTATGATGACTCCATTGTGATAACCAACTACAACAAGCCGATTCCACCAATAACAATACAAGACCTAAACACGAAAGATTCCTTCCCAAACAGGATGTATGAGAATCCCTCTATCCGTGAGATGTTCAGATCTCTCGATCTTATCGAGTCTTTCGGCTCTGGGGTCGGCAAAGCGAAACGCGCCATGGTTGAGAACGGAAGCGATGGCATCCATTATCAGGAATACGACGAGAACATCGACATCACATCCGTCATGATACCGATAAGCACGAAGTACCTTCAATATTCCTATAGGGCAATGGATTTGGCTACGAAAGACCAAAATTTGGACTTTGAAGGCAAAAAAACTACCTCGAAAGACCAAAATTTGGACTTTGAAGGCCAAAAAACTACCTCGAAAGACCAAAATTTGGACTTTGGTGGCGAGAGGATAAAGATTAATAGCGTGGACGCGATAGGCATCATCAACAGATCAACGTATTCCAATTCCATCAGGAAAACGCTGACCGCCATCTTTGATCGTTTCTTCAACGAAGAGTTCAGCCGGGCGGACATCGTGTCTTACCTCAGCGCCTCGAAGTCGGCTAGCACTAATTACATCAGCTACCTCCAAAATCTAAATGTGGTGGAGCAGGTGAAAGGCAAAGGCAAAGGCAAATACAGGTTCAGATAATCAGCTCAAAACGAGCAAATCGAATGTATTTGATTGTGCATCCGATACGACTTACCTCGTATTCACCATCCAGTAGACATATGAAAAATCATACGTCAGTGGACATGTCTATTCCGTAGTCCACCTCGGTTCCGTAAACATGTATTTCAAGTGGGGACGATGCATGTTGAGACTATAGTTGCACTGACGAGGAAAAGTGCCTGAAAATTGGCACATTTTAGATAACGGAGAGGCGATGAACCTCTCTTTTTTCCTGCCGAAAAGCGGTTAAAAGGACCAAAACGAGATATCGACCACTCAAATATTCAGTCAAGCTAGTTTGGGGGAATATTTCAGGTTATCCTTGGAACCATCCAAAAATCTTTGGAGATATGATTGAATCGATTTTCTCTGCCGGAAGCGAAAATGGCCATTGGGATATAAAATGCTGCTAAAATGGCTTGCAATCCGCAGGATTTCCTTAGGGGTTCTAGAGACCAAACGCATCAATGGATTTTTTTATTAGGTAGCAGCCTCTGATTTAAAAAATACCTGTGCGAGCAATCTGTTTTATTCCCAACTTCCAATAATATTTGGCTGAGAATAAAGTTGGGGACAATGGTTTTTGCTGCGCTGTTGGGAATTCTTGAATCCACAAATAATGATTTATGCCACGCTTTTGGCATAAATGACGGCATAAATGATGGCATAAATTCCGTATAATTTATCTAGAGGTGATTCATATGCTTGCACAACTTATCGCAGAGTGTTCTGATTATGATTTCAAGAGAAAAGTTGGGAATAAAAGGAGCGTGACTTACTTCAAATAAGGTTGGAAGACGGAATTGATTAACTGGGACCTATGTTTTATTGCTCACTTTTTGCTGTTTTATTGCTCACTTATTGACGATTTATGAGCAATAAGCCTCAAATAAGGAATTGTAACCTTGATAAAATCCTGTTCGATTAAGAAAGCCTTTTTGCCAAGCCAATACTATCAATCAGCAAAATCAATTTATTAGCAACAAAAACTTATTAAAAAGTGCAAGTACACCTATGCCAACTGATTCGCATGACTATCCGTTTGGAAGAATGTTAGAACTACAAGAAGGATCAAATATTGTCACTGAAGATTTTAGCATTATAATTTAAAATAATTATAGAAAGGAGCCTTGCATTATGTTAGAAGTGAAAAATTTAACAAAGCAATATAAAAAAAGTGATTCTATAGCTTTAAATTCCTTTTCTTACTCTTTCAATGAAACAGGTCTATATTTGATTACCGGAAGAAGTGGGTCCGGTAAAACAACTCTACTCAATATATTATCCTGTCTCTTATACACATCTGACGCTGCCGACGAATAGCCTT
>ENA-OZFZ01000720-OZFZ01000720.1-human-gut-metagenome-genome-assembly--contig:-NODE-720-length-15560-cov-3.976072_pt1 | contig 15560 bp, 10 predicted proteins | sample MGYA00244621_ERZ653640 | MGnify/ENA primary metagenome ERZ653640 (study PRJEB26926, sample SAMN06165019) | human gut metagenome | biome: ENVO:00009003; feature: ENVO:2100002; material: ENVO:00002003... | reverse complement strand
ACAAGGCTATTCGTCGGCAGCGTCAGATGTGTATAAGAGACAGGGATCACCATGCCGCTCGTGGCGGGGTTGAGGCCGAGATCGGAGTTGCGGATGGCCTTTTCAACGACGGCGACCATGTTCTTCTCCCACGGCTGGACCGTGAGCGTACGGGCGTCGCCGACGCCGAGCTGGGCGACCTGCGTGAGCGGGGTCGGGCAGCCGTAGTAGTCGACCATGATGTGTTCGAGAAGACCCGTGGAGGCACGGCCCGTACGGATCTTCGTGAAGTCCTCGCGAAGCGTTTCGATGGTGCGTCCCATCTTGTGCTGGGTCTGGCTGATGATGTCAGCAACAGTCATTTTTAGCTCCTGATTGGATTTCCGCACGGTCCCTCGCGGACGAGCAGAAACGCGGCGCCCGACAAAGACGGACGACGCTAGGGGATTGAATAAATTGAAGAGCCTGCGGGCCGTCAGGTCTGCAGGCTCACGTCATGCTGATATTTTAGCCAAATCTCAGGAATGCACGAGCGTGCCTTCCTGTTCGCCGAGAATGACGCGGCGCAGAGCGCCCTTCTTGTTGATGTTGAAGACCTTGATCGGCAGGCCCTGTTCGCGGCAGAGCGCGAAGGCGGTGGCGTCCATCACCTTGAGGTTGGAGCGGAGCGCATCGTCGAAGGTGATTTCGTCGAACTTCTCCGCAGCCTTGATAAGACCGAGGTTTCCCTCGTTAATCAAGTCGGGCAGACTGAGGCCTTGATTCTGATACTGCTTGGCCACCGACACGACGAAACGCAGATTGGCTTTGGTGAGCTTCTCCAATGCCTCCTGGTCACCCTTCTTGATTCGCTGGGCAAGTTCCACCTCCTCCTCAACCGTAATGAGCTCCTCCTTGCCGATTTCCTGCAAGTACTTGTCCAAAGACGCGCTCTCACGGTTGGTGATGGACTTCGTAATTTTTAACTGACGCATATTTAATTTTATAAGAATGTTCTTAAACTACGGCAATAAAAAACGGTAAAACATACCCGGCTTTCCTGGCGCTTCCCTATTCGACAAGCACATAGCTCGCCGAACGTCCGTCGGGATATACTCCGTCGATGCTGCGAACCTTATCGGTCATCCGCTGCATATCGGAGAGCGAACGCACGGACTTGTCGTTGATGTGGGTAATCACGAATCCCGGTCTTACCCGTGCCTTCGACAGAATACCGTTCGCCTTGATTGCCAGCACTTCCACACCGCCTCTGATCTCCAGTCGGCGACACAGACGCTCATCGGCCGTGGCGAACTTTCCGCCCAAAACTTCCATCACATCGACGTCGTCCCGCGTGAGGAGTTCCGTCTTACCTGCTTTATTACGCAAGGTCACCTCGATTTGTTTCATCGAACCCGACCTTTTTATCATTAATTTTACCTTGTCGGTGGGACGATGCTTGCCGATCTGCTCCTGCAGCGTCGCAGCCTCGTTCAACTCCACGCCATCGACCGAAAGAATCACATCTCCCTTGCGGATACCGGCCTGCGAGGCAGCGCCCCCTTCGGACACACTGGCGACATAAACGCCACCCAACTCCTCGATACCCGTTTCCTCGCCCATCTGATCGATGAAATTCTGATCTATGGGGCGGAATGCCAGACCCAACAGAGCCCGCTGCACGACGCCGTACTCCTTGAGATCCACGACCACCTTGCGGACGATCGTTTCGGGGACCGCGAACGAATAACCGACATAGCTGCCCGTCATCGTCTTGATTACGGTATTGATACCGACCAGTTCGCCGCGTGTATTGACCAACGCACCGCCCGAATTACCGGGATTGACGGCCGCATCCGTCTGGATAAACGACTCGATGCGGAATTCGCTCGGAATGACATCCAACTGACGCGCTTTGGCACTCACGATACCGGCCGTAATGGTCGATTGCAGGTTATAGGGCGATCCGATGGCCAGCACCCATTCGCCCAACCGGAGCGAATCCGAACTGCCGAAAGGCAACGTAGGCAGGTCCTCGGCCTCGATCTTCACCAGCGCCACATCCGTCGTGGGGTCGGTACCGATCACCTTGGCGTCGAACGTGCGGCCGTCGCTCAGCTTCACGCGAAGGCGCGTAGCCTCGTCCACCACATGGTTGTTGGTCACGATGTAACCGTCTGCGGAAATAATCACGCCGGATCCTCCGCCCCGACGCTCCTGTGTCGAAGGGCCGCGCCGGCCCTGCTGGGGAATACCGAAAAATTCGAAAAACGGATCGTACTGCCGCTCGGGAACTTCGATCTCCTGAACCACCTCGATATTCACGACGGCCTTGACAGCATTCTCGGCAGCATACGTAAGATCCGGATACTGCTCGGCCTGATACGAAGTGAAATGGGTTCCCGCCTGAGAAAAGGGGTCGTCAGACACTGCCACGCTCTGCGGCGTAACAACATGCGTGCCGTTCTTTTCGGCCGGCGATAAAATACTCCAGGCGACGACACCGCCGGATGCGGCGCCTGCGGCAATCATACCTAATAACAACAATGCCTTTTTCATAATCCAATATCGAAATAATTTAACTGGTTTTATTACGGAGGCAATTTTATCTCATGGGCTGTTTCTGTTTGAGCGTTTCTATTTAGTTACAGAACGCCCAGAAAAGACGATTATTGTGTTTCCAGCTTTTAGACGTGTCGCGAAGCGAAAACTCCGCCGTCGGCACACAGAATAATTCACCCGGGCCCAAATCCTGAATCTGCCGACCTTGAACGTAACCCGATAGATACCAAGGCCCTATAAGACGGCACCTATTTTTCGCAAATAATATGGGGAATAAGTTTTTATTCCCCGTTTTTTATATTTACCTTTGCAGTCCTCGCCGATCGGCGGGGAATGTGGAAAGATTTGACTGATTGCAAACCACAATAAAAAATAGCTAAAACAGCTTTTTTATTCCAGCAGCCAATTTTTCCCCATTTTATACGTTTAACTTCCAAAAAAAATGTAAAATGGGATTTTTATTTACGTCGGAGTCCGTGTCCGAAGGACACCCCGACAAAGTTTCGGATCAGATTTCCGATGCCATTCTCGACGAATTCCTTCGTCACGACCCCAACTCCAAAGTAGCCTGCGAAACGCTCTGTACCACCGGTCTGGTTGTCGTCGCGGGCGAAGTGCGTTCGAGCGCCTACGTCGATATCCAGCACGTAACACGCCGCGTAATCAACCGTATCGGTTATACCAAAAGCGAATATCAGTTCGACGGTAATTCCTGCGGCGTACTCTCCGCGATCCACGAACAGTCTCCGGACATTAACCAGGGTGTCGTGCGCGAGGCCGAAGAAGAACAAGGCGCGGGCGATCAGGGCATCATGTTCGGCTATGCGTGCAACGAAACGCGCGAATACATGCCTGCGACGCTCATCCTCTCGCACGTCATTCTCAAGGAACTGGCCGTCATCCGCCGCGAAGGGCAGGTGATGACCTACCTGCGTCCCGACGCCAAGTCGCAGGTAACGATCGAATACGACGAACAGACGCACCGTCCGCTGCGCGTACATACCATCGTGGTTTCGACCCAGCACGACGATTTCATCCCCACGAGCAAGGGCGTCACCGAGAAGATGGCCGAAAAACGCATGCAGGAGAAGATCCGCGAGGACGTGCGCACGATCCTCATTCCACGCGTCAAGGCCCGTCTGGAACGCGCCAAGGATAAGTTGGCGCGACTGATCGGCGACGACTATATCCTGCACGTGAATCCCACGGGCAAGTTCGTCATCGGCGGCCCGCACGGAGATACGGGACTCACGGGCCGCAAGATCATCGTCGATAGCTACGGCGGACGCGGTGCCCACGGCGGCGGCGCCTTCTCGGGCAAGGACTCCTCGAAGGTGGACCGTTCGGCAGCTTACGCAGCCCGCTACATCGCCAAGAACATGGTGGCGGCCGGGATCGCGGACGAAATTCTCGTGGAGTTGAGCTATGCCATCGGGATCGCCGAACCGATCTCCGTCTTCGTCGATACGCACGGTGCGGTATGCAGCCGCAATCCGAAGCTCGCGGACATGACCGACGGGGAGATCGCCCGCCGTATCGCCAAGCTCTTCGACCTGCGTCCGGCGGCTATCGTGAAGAAATTCGGCCTCAAAAACCCGATCTTCGAAGCGACGGCATCCTACGGACATTTCGGCAACCGCCCCTACACCCGCAAGGAGAAAGTGTGGGAGGACGGCCGCGAGGTGGAACGCGAGATCGAATTCTTCGGCTGGGAAAAGCTCGATGCCGTCGATCTGATCAAGCAAGAGTTCGGACTATAACGCGACCGACCGCACAAGTAAAAAGTCCCCTTTTCGGGGACTTTTTGTTGTTAGCTCCCGATGGAATCGAACCACCGAATTCTTTCGGGCTTCTCAAACCGAAAAACAAACTTCGCGACGGTCGTTCCATGCAGGTCCCCGAACCGCCCGGCAATACACCGCGAGGGCCGTGAACTATTTGTTCACAGCCCTCGCAGCCTTTTAATATGATTCAATTAACCCAATAACATACGATCCCTGTTCCTCAACTCCGCCGTAATGTCCTTCATTTCGCCGTCCGTCACCCGGTAAAGCCGCTGGTTCGTCGAAGCGGAATCCAAGCCTCCCAAATGTGCGACATACGGTCCCAGCTTGATATAATCAAAACTGCGCGGGTCGATACCTGCGGCCAATTCAGAACGCCCCGAATACCAGCCTGTCTTCAGCCGGCCCTCGGTCGCAGCCCGCACACAGGCGCTCCAATGCGCGACATCGCCGGGCGCTGCATCGCCTCCCATAAAACAAACGCAGGTAATCGCATTTCCGTATCCCGACAACAAACTATTCAGCAAATTATCGTCCAGCGGCTCCCCGACCTCTTCCCACAGATGGGGACTGTGACACCCGGCGCACCGGTTCGGACACCCCGAAAGATTCAGAGCGAGGGTCACTTCGCCCGGAATCTCCTGGAACACCACATCAAAGCTGGCCAGGCGTAGCATAGTGACGACGCGCGGCCTCCTGCTGCCGAGCTTGAGAGAAGTTGCTGACACGCTTCATATAACCGATGATACGGGTCAGATAATCGAGATTCCTGCCGTTGCATTTCGGACACGCCTTGAGGTTGCGCTTGTCGATATGCCCGCAATCGTTGCAGACCGTATTCGGGATGTTGAACGTGAAATAGTTGCATCCCTCCTGCGAAGCCACGCGCAACAGGTGGCGGTACTGCTCCCGGCTCAAATGTTCCTGCAGGTTCATGTGCAGGGCCGAGCCGCCCGTGAGGTGCTCGATGTATTTGCGGCCGTGCAGTCGGAACTTGTCCACGATGTTGAGCGATTCGTCCTCGACGATGTAAAAATAGCTGTTGTAACAGTCGCGCCCCACCTTGTAGCCGTCGCGCTTGTCCCATTTGGCATGCTTCACTCCCACGTTCTCCGCCGGAATCATCTCGCAGTTGAACATCACCTCCTTCGAGCGGTACTTCTTGTTGTACTTTTCGATCATTCCGAGAATTTCCTGCGTAAAACGTTCGTAATCGGGATTGTCGTTGATCGGAATGCCGAGAAATTCGGCCGCTTCGACCAGTCCGTTCACACCGATAGTGAGGTACTGGCGCGACATATTGATATAGCCCGCATCGAACAGGGGCAGCATCCCCTTCGACTGCATGTATTTCAGGTTCTCGTTGTAGGCCAACTGCACCTTGTGCACCAGATCGACCACCTCCTCGAGGAAGAACTGATAGGGCATACCCTTACGTGCGGCGTACTGGATGCAACGGTTCAGGTTGATCGTCAGCACGCTCTTCGAGCCGGTCGATACGCCTCCGGCGCCGAGCGTGTAGCTGAACCCGTTGTCCGTAATTTCGTTGCGCAGGCGGCAGCAGCTCGAAAGCGAATCGGCATTGTCGCTCATGTAGGTAAAGAACGAATGTCCCTCGGCATACATTTCGGCCGTGAAATCGCCCCACTCCTTGTCCTTCACGTCACCGTTTTCCGTGAGTAAAGCCATCGTTTCGACCGGGAAGGTCAGCACGGTGCGGGTCCGTTCGCGGTTGAACCACTTCATGAAACGCTTTTGCAGCCAGCTGAGCGACTCCCAGTCGGGCTTGCTGCCGTCGGGGAAGAGGAAATTTCCGAACAGGCTCTCGAAATAGTAGCGGTCGTAGTAAGCCACGTTCCAGAACACGGCCTGGAAATTCCGCGCTCCGGTCGGCTGGTTGATCGAATAGACGATCTGTTCGAAACAATCGGTGATGACCTTGTCGATCGTGCGCCGTTTCTTCGAGAGATCGACCACCTCGTCCGCCCGTTTGAAATAGTCGGTGCCGTACTCCTGGCCGATAAAATAGTTCATATACATCAGAAATTCGGGTGTGGCGCAGGCGCCGCTGAGCATACTCGACACGATAAAAACCATATTCACGAAGCCGCCGCAGAATGACTTGAGGTTGGTCGGGGCTTTCGAATTGCCCCCGATCGAAATCGTTCCTCCGATGAGCCAGGGATACATCGTAATCGAAGCGCAATAGTTGGCCAGCGAAGTTTCGTCGTTTTTGTAGATGAAATGGTCGTTCAGCATTTCGATATACTTGTCCGCCAACTCCTTGCCGTACATCTCCTTGAGGCGGTCGGTGAGCATGCGGCGGTTCAGGCGGATGAAATTCGATTTGGGCAGCTCGCCGATGAGCGTAGCCATGTTCTTGTTCTCCACGTTGGCATTGGCGTCGAACTTGCTTCCTGTCGCGGCGTTCGAAGCATCGCAGTACTCCATGAGGAACTGCAACTTGTCGCGCACCTCCCGATCCTCGGTATGCCGCTGGCGATAAAGCATATAAGCCTTGGCTACCGTGTAGTAACGCTCGGCCATGAGCGCGACCTCCACCTGGTTCTGGATCTCCTCGACCGAGATGCCGTCGGTCACGCTGACCCGGCTCAGGATGTTGGTGATCACGTCCTGCGTAGCGAAACTCCCGACCGAAAGGAATGCCTTGGCGATCGCCCGCTGAATCTTCTCCATCGAAAACGCCTCCCGCGTTCCGTCCCTCTTGACAATGAATGTTTCCATAACGATTAAACTTCTCCTCAAATATTATATTATTATACTCATACTTTCAACGCTCGAATTCCCCACACCGATAACTCCACCGACGGAAATTCGGCCGATTCCGACCCGGCTCGACGGCAACAAATATCAGCCGCCGGGCTTTCTCCGCAGAAACACGACAAGCCGCACGTTCCGAGCCATACCGTACGCCTTCGTCGGTCATATCGGTTGTCGTCCGATCCGACGACTTTTTACCGACCCTTCGGAAAAACCGAAATACACCTCTTCTGAACGACGGATTCGCAGCGATCCGACCCGATACGACACAGGCAGGAATGGAATTTACAGAACCGGCAATAGATACGACGAAGCACCCGAAACCGTTCCGACGCTTTTCACCCGAAAGCAACGAATCTCGTCCCGGTACGGCAGGTCTTCTGACTTGTTCCGGACGGCACGCCTTCCCGGCCCGAACGGCCAGTGGCAGAGAGAATGTACCGCCCAAAAGAAACTTACAGCTACGGGGATAGTTCCTGACTTTCACAGGATTCCCTTTTAATCCCGGTGGATTCGCCCTCCACCTCGGGAACCGATACCGAAAACAAATATAGGGTTTAATCGCATTCGATGGTCCGCCCCTCCGGCATTTTATGGAAAAGTTATCAACAATAACAGGAAAAGGCCGCCCCGAGGCACTCTGTCCACGATCCGATTTGAAAGCTGCACCCGTTCTTCCCCGAACATCGCCGGACAAGTCTTCGGGAAACCCGACGGGTGCAAAAAACAGCGGAAAGACCCGTGAAAAAATCAACGGGAGAACGACGGAACAAACAGAAGACAGGCCCGGACGCCTATCGGCATCCGGGCCTGTCTTCTATCCGTTTTACAACCGGCTTATTTACTGATCAACTTCTTCACCTCTTCATATACCGTCTGGCCGTTGTAACCGAACTTCTCGTCGAGGACCTTGTAGGGTGCCGAATAACCGAAGTGATCCAGACCGTGAATCATACCGTTTTCACCTACCAGTCCCAGCAATGTCACGGGCAGACCCGACGTAAGGCCGTAACGCACCACACCCTGTGGCAGAACGGTCTGCTGATAGGATTTGGGCTGGTCGCGGAAAAGTCCTTCGCTCGGCACGCTCACGATACGGACCGCGATTCCCTCCTTCGAAAGCAACTCGGCACCTTCGACCAGCGTAGCGACTTCGGAACCCGAAGCGAGCATCACCACAGCCGGTTTGGCGGCATCGACTACGATATAGGCGCCTTTCGAAAGCTGGGCAGCCTCCTCACGGCGGCTGTGATTGAGTGCGGGCAGATTCTTAATATTTTGCCGCGACAGGATCAGCGCGACGGGACGATGCTCCTCGATCGCCAATTTCCAGGCTGTGACGGTTTCCTCGCCGTCGGCCGGACGCAGCACCAACATAGAACGCTCCCCCCGGTGATTCTTCAAATGTTCCATCAGACGGATCTGAGCCTCGTGCTCGACGGGCTGGTGCGTCGGACCGTCCTCGCCCACACGGAACGAGTCGTGCGTCCAGATATAGATTACATGCAGGTGCATCAGGGCAGCCAGACGCACGGCGGGTTTCATATAGTCCGAGAAGACGAAGAACGTACCGCACGCCGGAATCACGCCCCCATGCAGCGCCATACCGTTGGCAATGCAGGCCATCGTCAGCTCCGAAACGCCTGCCTGGAAAAACTTGCCCGAGAAATCACCCTTCGAGAAGGCTTTGGTTTTCTTGAGGTAGCCGTCCGTCTTGTCCGAATTGCAGAGGTCGGCCGAGGCGACGATCATATTTTCGATCCGCTCCGCATAGAAGGAGAGCACTGAAGCCGAGGCGGCGCGGGTCGCACCGTCGGGTTTGATCTCGAGTCCCTTGTAGTCCATCTCCGGCACCTTGCCCGAGAGGAAAAGATCGAGTTTGCGGGAGAGCTCCTTGTGCTCGGAACGCCACGTCTTCTCCCTCTCGCGCTGCGTGCGCACCCATTCACGAAGCTCTTCGCGGCGGGCGTCGAACACCTTGCCGCTCTCGGAGAAGATCTTGAACGGATCCTCCGCATCGCCGCCCAGGTTGCGGACGGTAGCGGCGAAATCGGCTCCGGCAGCCGTCAGCGGCTGACCGTGCGTCGAAACCTTGTCCTCGAAGCTCGATCCGTCGGCCGCAACCGCACCCTTGCCCATGACCGTACGGCCGATGATAAGCATCGGACGCTCCTTTTCGGCATTGGCAGCCGTAAGAGCTTCGCGGATCTGCTCTACGTCATGGCCGTCGATGGTGATGACGTTCCAGCCCCACGCCTCGTATTTCATCGCTACGTTCTCGGTATCCACCTCATCGACCTTGGTCGAAAGCTGAACGTTGTTCGAATCGTAGTACATGATCAGATTGTTCATCCCCAGGTGGCCGGCGATGCGGCCCACGCCCTGCGACACCTCCTCCTCGATACCGCCGTCGGAGATGTAGGCATAGATCTTGTGGGACTGCCACTCCCCGAAACGAGCCGCAAGGAACCGCTCGGCGATCGCGGCGCCCAGCGCCATGGCATGCCCCTGGCCCAGAGGACCCGACGTATTCTCCACACCGTGCAGCACGTCCACTTCCGGATGGCCCGGCGTGACGCTGCCCCACTGCCGCAGATTACGCAAATCCTCCACCGAATAAGTTCCGGCCAGTGCGAGAGTCGAGTAGAGCATCGGCGACATGTGTCCCGGATCGAGGAAGAAACGGTCCCGGAAGGGATAATCCATCTGGTCCGGATCGTAGCGGAGAAATTCGGTGTAAAGTACAGCCATGAAGTCCGCGCCGCCCATTGCGCCGCCGGGATGTCCCGATTTGGCTTTCTCGACCATCGCCGCAGACAGGATGCGGATGTTGTCTGCAACGCGCGTGAGTTCGGATTTAGTAATCATAAGTGATTGTATGCTTTTATTATGTTTGAATTTCTCGCTTCGCTGCTACATACGGCGTAACCCGGATAAACCTGCACCACCCCGATGCAACGGACTTGCGTATCCTGTTCAGGATAAATTGCGGAATCCTTTCACCCGGCCCGCGCCCGCGTCAGATCCGCCCGGTTCCGTTCCTGCGGAAAACCAGGCAGACAAGACCGCATTGAAAACCGGAAATCCCGCCCGCTCGATGTTCCATTCCGACAGCCTCCCGCTCCGGCATGTTGCAAGCGGCCCGGCGTTCGTGGTACAAATTTAATATAAATCCGGCTTATCCGACCTGCTTGAGCGCCAAAAATTTCTTCTTTTCGAACTTTTCCCGGGCATAAGGCAAGGTCACTTCGAAGCGGCGCTCTCCCGAAGAGGGGATATCGAACATCGTGTCCATCATGATCGCTTCGCAGATCGAACGCAATCCCCGGGCACCGAGCCGGTACTCGATGGCTTTATCGACGATATAGTCCAACACCTCGTCGTCGAACACGAGCTTCACGCCGTCCATCTCGAACAGCTTTTCATACTGCTTGATGATGGCATTTTTGGGCTGCGTGAGGATCGAACGCAGGGCCTCGCGGCCGAGCGGCTCCATATAGGTCAGCACCGGCAGGCGGCCCACCAGTTCGGGAATCAGACCGAACGACCTGAGGTCCTGCGGCATAAGGTATTGCATGAGGTTGTTGCGGTCCACGGAATCGGCATTCATCCGTCCGTAACCCATCGCCCGGGTGTTGAGCCGCTGGGCGATCTTCTTCTCGATGCCGTCGAACGCTCCGCCGCAGATGAACAGAATGTTGCGCGTATCGACCTGCACGAACTGCTGCTCGGGATGCTTGCGCCCGCCCTGGGGCGGAACATTGACCACCGTGCCTTCCAGAATCTTCAGCAAAGCCTGCTGCACTCCTTCACCTGATACGTCGCGCGTAAGCGACGGATTGTCGCTCTTGCGGGCGATCTTGTCGATTTCGTCGATGAAGACAATTCCCCGCTGGGCCAGCTCCACGTCGTAGGAAGCCACCTGCAACAGCCGCGAGAGAATACTCTCGACATCCTCGCCCACGTATCCCGCCTCGGTAAGTACCGTAGCGTCCACGATGGTGAAGGGCACGTTCAGCAATTTGGCGATCGTGCGGGCCATCAGCGTCTTGCCGGTACCCGTCGGGCCGACCAGCAGGATGTTCGACTTGTCGAGCTCCACTTCGCTCGCCTCGCCCGAAGCATGCAGCAGCCGCTTGTAGTGATTATATACGGCCACCGACATATAGCGTTTGGCATCGTCCTGCCCGATCACGTACTGATCCAAAAACTCCTTGATTTCATTGGGCTTGAGCAAATCCTCGAATTTCAACGAGGTATTCTTCTTCTCCTTGCGACGGGATGCGGCTTCGTCATGCAGCACATCGTTGTCGATGAGCATCTGGTATCCTTTCGCAATACATTTGCTGCAAATATTGCAACCCTTGGACGAACTCAACAGGATCGCACCATCGCGGCGTTTGGCCCCGCAGAACGAACACGCATCGCTCTCGTTGCCGTAAAGGTCTTCTCCGTAATTTTTAGCCATAGGTCTTTAGTTTTCCTTCGAATTTCGTTCCCGGTCCCGGTCGAACTTTCGGACGAGCCTCTGCCGGGATAAAGTCGAAAACAAACTCCCGCCATCATCTCTACCCGGCCGTCGATCGGCCTCGTTCCGACTTCGCACACCGGAAATATCGAACCGGGTTCTTCATTTATTCCGCTCGGCCTATCGAGCGCCCCGCTCTGCCTCCGCTGATCGGAAACGATACATTTTCTCTCCCGAAATCGACCGTCCCCTGCAGATTGAAACAGAAATATTATCCCCGCTTGGTCAGCACCTCGTCGATCAGCCCGTACTCCTTGGCCTCCCGAGCCGACAGCCAATAATCGCGGTCGGCATCCTTTTCGATCTTCTCGATCGGAGCGCCCGAATGGGCCGCAATGATCTCGTACAGCTCCTGCTTGGTCTTGCGGATCTCGCGGGCCGTGATCTCGATGTCCGACGCCTGCCCCTGAGCCCCGCCCAGCGGCTGATGGATCATCACCCGCGAATGGGGTAACGCCGAGCGCTTGCCTGCAGCACCGGCGGTCAGCAGCACGGCGCCCATCGAAGCGGCCAGTCCCGTACAGATGGTCGCCACATCGGGCTGCACCAGTTGCATCGTATCGTAAATTCCCAGACCGGCCGTCACCGATCCGCCCGGGGAGTTGATATAAATCTGGATGTCCTTTTCCGGGTCGGCCGACTCCAGGAACAGCAGCTGTGCCTGGATGATATTGGCCGCATCGTCGTAAATCGGAGCCCCCAAAAAGATGATGCGATCCATCATCAAACGCGAAAAGACGTCCATCGTCGCCACGTTCAACTGGCGCTCCTCGATGATCGTCGGCGACACGTAGGCCGCGTACTGCGAGCGGAAATCATGCAGTTTCAGACTATTGATACCGCAATGCCGGGTGGCGTATTTTTCAAATTCATTCATAACCGAACAGTTTGCAAGTTAATAAAAAACATCGGAAGCCGGTTCAAAAATTTTTCCGCGACTTGCCTCCGGTCCTACTCGATTTCCCGTACCCGGCCAACACACGATGCAGGCTCGAATCCGGCAAAAACGAGGGAAGAAGCAAAAAACAGAAGTATGACTACTAAACAGACTTTGAGGGAGTGATTGCAAAAATCAAACCCTCAAAGCTCTGATCGGATACCAATTTTCCGCTGTTTCTTAAATCTCCTTGGCCAGTTTTGCGAACTCTTCGGCAGAAACGGCCTTTTCGGTCACCTTGATCTTGGACTTCACGTCCTCGACCACCTTCATCTCATACAGCTTCTCGTAGATCTTCTGTCCCTGCTCGCGGTCCTCGAGAATCTTCTTGGCGTAATTGGCCAGCATATCTTCCGGAGCCGTCGGCAGTCCGTATTGAGCGAACTGGGCCTGTGCCAACGCCTTGGCCTCTGCAGTAGCCTCTTCGGGGGTTACCGTGAGGTTATCCTGCTTGATGAAATATTTCTGGAGGTAATTCCAGGTGAACAGTTTCACGAAAGCGTCGAAATCCTTCTCGATCTCCTCCTTGGAGAACTTGCCTTCGTTGATGACGTACAGCCAGCGCTTGAGGAACTCGACCGGCATGGTCAACCCGGCTTTCTTCAACAGGAAATCACGCAACTGCAACGTAAAGAGATAGTCGCTCTCGCGGCGCAGCTCCTTCGAAATCTCGGCATCGACGAACGCCTCGAACTCCTCGGCGGTTTTGACGTTGCCCGCAGGAAAAGCCATCTTGAAGAACTCCTCGTTCAGCTCCGGTTCCGCGAACTTGCGGATCTTGGTGATTTCGAGAGAAAATTCGGGTTTGATACCCTCCAATTCGTTCTCCTTGACCTGCAATACGGCGGCACGCTGCGCCGGAGTCTTGTAAAGTTCATTGACATTGACCTGCATCTTGAATCCGACCTTCTTGCCGATGAAGGGCTTGCGCTCCTCCTCGTTCATCGAAATCAGTCCGACGTAAGCGCCCTCGATCTTCATATCGCCGTTGTCGAGCGTCACCTCCAGCGCTTCGTCCGCCGTTACCTTGTCGGTATCCACCAGACGGCCGAAACGACGCAGGAAATTGCTGCGGTAATCGTCGTGCATCTTCTTATCGACCTTGATCGTGTAGTAGGTCATCTTATCTTTCGCCGACAGCTCGAGCTTCACCTCGGGAGCTTCGCCGATCTCGAAAATGAATTCGAATTCGGTCCCGTTCTCGAAATCGAAGTCGCCCTGCTCCTCCGAGGGGATCACGTCACCGACATAGTCGATCTTCTGCTCCTGCAGGTAGTTGAACGCCGCTTCCGAAGCCTGGCGGTAAGCCTGCTCCGCAAGCACGCCCTTGCCGTACATCTTCTTGATCACGCCCATCGGCACCATACCGGGGCGGAAGCCCGGAATATTGGCCTTGCGTTTGTACTCACGCAGGGATTTTTCGACCGCATCGCCGTAATCCTTCTCGCCTACGGTCACCTTGATGAGCGAGTTATTCTGCTCGCGCTGTTCTCTTACGATATTCATATTTCAGTTGTTTTATACGTTACAGTTCGGGTCGGCAAAAGTACAAAATAATTCATTAGCAAGCAACAAACACCCGATAAATATCTCCGCACCGATCCGTTTTTCTTTCAGGAAGGGCTTCGGGGAAGAGCACCCGGATCGACAGCCCCTCCGATCCGTAATTCGGGCGCCGAAATCGACGTCTTTTCCCGAAAAATAGCTATCTTTGTTGCCTATTATAATAAGGACATACCGGCTATAAACGGCCAACACCGCAGCCGGACAGAATATAAACGATACGAAATCCAATGACAAAAATCGTATGGATCGGACTGCTGGCGATGACGCTGGCCGCCTGCTCGGGACGCACGAAAACCCTCCGAACGGAAACCCCGGCCGCTACCCCCGCCGCGCCGCGCACCTACACCTACCGGGTCATCGAAAGCTATCCCCATTCGACCGACAGCTACACGCAGGGGCTCCTGTTCGCAGACGGAGTGATGTGGGAAGGTACGGGCGAATACGGACACTCCCGCCTGCAGCGCATCGACCTCGAAACAGGACGCACGGACGTAGTGGCTACGCTGCCCCGCAGCGAATTCGGCGAAGGCATCGCGCTGCTCGACGGCAAGATCTACCAACTGACCTGGGAAAACAACAAAGCCTACGTCTATGACGCGGCAACGGGCCGGCAGCTCCGCACTTTCGCCTATGCGGGCGAAGGATGGGGCCTCACGACCGACGGCGAGCGGCTCTACATGAGCGACGGCAGCGAATACCTGCGCATCCTCGATCCGGAAACCTTTCGGGTGCAACGCAGCGTGCCGGTCACCTTCCGGGGTGCCCCGGTACAACTGCTCAACGAACTGGAGTGGATCGACGGGAAGATCTGGGCCAATGTCTATGTCACCGACCAGATCGTCATCATCGACCCCGCCAGCGGCATCGTCGAAGGGGTCATCGACCTGCGCGGCCTGCTCCCGGACGAAGAGATCGCCCCGGATACCGACGTACTGAACGGCATCGCCTACGACGCGGCCTCGGAACGTATCTTCGTGACAGGCAAAAGATGGAGCAAACTCTTCGAAATCGAAATCATACCCCAATAAAATACCACACGACGTGACAAAAAACCGCGACATACGACACGAACTCGAACACCGCATCCTGCTGCTCGACGGCGGATTCGGCACGATGATACAGCAATACGGCCTGGACGAAGCCGACTACCGGGGCAAGGAGTTCGCCGCGAGCGAAAAACTTCTCAGAGGCTGCAACGACCTGCTGAACCTCACCCGTCCGGAAACAATCCGCGAAATCCACGAGAAATACCTCCAGGCCGGATCGGACGTAATTACGTCCAACACGTTCAACGCCAACTCCATTTCGCTGGCCGACTACGGACTGGCAGCGGAAGCGTACCGCATTAACCGGGTCGGCGCAGCCATCGCCCGCGAAGCGGCGGACGCCTTCACCGCCCGCAATCCGCAGAAGCCCCGCTTCTGTCTCTTATACACATCTCCGA